>Ga0308163_10000567_pt1 | contig 61231 bp, 53 predicted proteins | sample PhyTR1_FD_201037 | JGI IMG/M metagenome (GOLD analysis project Ga0308163, IMG submission 201037) | Phyllosphere microbial communities from UC Gill Tract Community Farm, Albany, California, United States - DLSLT.R1 | ecosystem: Host-associated > Plants > Phyllosphere > Unclassified | place: USA...
CTTCCCATTCCGAACAGAGAAGTTAAGCCCACCAGAGCCGATGGTACTGCGGTAACACGTGGGAGAGTAGGTCGGTGCCAAATCTTAAACAAAGCCTTTCAGGAAACTGAGAGGCTTTTGTTGTTTAAAGGCTTTTTTATTCGCAGCAGCTTTCAAACGAGTTTTTGGAAGTTGATTCTCAAACCCTTGGTTCAAGGCTTTTTTATTCACAGCAGCTGCTACTCCACATGTTCTGATTAGGCTATTATCAGATACCCATTATCCGTGTTACGGCAATTACTTTAGTAGCCTAGGTACGTGACTGACATTTTCCTTAGATTCTTTTTTGATCCACATCGTTTATAAATTGCTACTACGGTTCTCAACCTTACACCCTTATAGGTGATAAGCATTTATTTTTAATAAGAGGTCTTTCTTGTATGATGGAGGGGATCTCACGAATTATATTTGGTTTCCATGGAATTTAGTTCTATTATTAGTAAATAATAACCTAAACCTCTAAACCATTTATATGAACCAAAAACTACTCTTATCTATTTTATGTTCTGCTGCATTCTCTCTTTCTGCTTCAGCTTTGAGGGCCCAAACATCTCCACCACCACCACCAGCACAGACTAAACTGGTGCTCTTTGACGGTATGCTGATTGGTGGTTATGCAGATCATGGAGCTTTTATGAATTGCGTGGGACCTGGAGTTAAGTTTTCTAAGAAGCCATTTGTGCTCATCGCGGGTATGTTGCCTTCACTGCGAATAAAAGAAGATCCAGCCCCTGATACAAGTCCGCAGAATTCTGTTGTAACACCGACCCTAGGGTTCGGACTTACAGCAGCCTATAAACACCTGGCTTTTCAAGTGCCTTTTTATTATAATGCAAAGACGGCAGTAGCTGATGGAAAATGGAATCCTGGAATAGGATTAGGATACAAATTCTAGAATGAAGTTTAAAAATATAAAGGCCGGAATGATTAGAATCAATTTCCGGCCTTCTAGTTTCACTGAAACGTTACTTAGAGCGTAGGGCGAGTGTTCGACTTATACCCTAATCGCTAATCATTACGGAGGCCTAGGATGTGCTTCACCCTTTTTAGCCGAGTTCTATTTGCCTTCTGATGCTTTCCTCCAAAGAGATTAACGTCTCCGTTCGTTGAATACCTGCTACGGCCTGTATCTCTTCATTAAGCACATGACGTAAATGCGTCGTATCACGGCAAATGATTTTGGCGAACATACTGTATGCTCCGGTAGTGTAATGCAGTTCCACAACTTCTTTAATTTTGCTCAGCTGCTCTACTGCATCTTTATATTGAATACCCTTTTCCAGATATATACCAAGAAAGGCACAGATATCGTAGCCAGCTTTCTGTGGATCGATGATGAGGTGAGAGCCTTTAATAATGCCCATTTCATGGAGCTTTTTCATCCGGACGTGTATTGTACCGCCAGAAACGATCAAATCTTTGGCTATTTCTGTATAGGGTTTTGTGGCATCCTGCATTAATTGCTTCAGAATGTCAATATCGAGGTTATCAATTTCTAAATTTTGGCTTTCTTTTTTAAGCATGATTTCAATTAATTCTAATGAAGTTCTAATATAATTACAAAAATCATAATAATAAAATTATATCATTAATATATTTGTAATGTATGGTATCTCTTATTACATTTGTATCAAGCAAGTATCAAAAAATAGTTCTTTTTAACAATTGCTTATAACCTGTAGGGTGGTGGAACTGGCAGACGCACCTCCTTGTCTCGGTGGTGGAGAATTTGGGAAACCTGAAAAGGCTAACCACTCCTTGAAGGTTCGACTCCTTCCCCTACAGCCAAAGATTGAGTTCTTTTTTTAATGTTGGGTGGTGAAATTGGCAGACACACCTTCTTGTCTCGGTGGTGGGGATCATGGGATAAACGCAGTTTATGGGTTGACCACAAATTAATTTTTTGAACTGAGGCTAACTTCCCCTTGAAGGTTCGACTCCTTCCCCAACAGCCAGTTTTTTTATTTAATAAGTTAGTTAGGAAGGTAACCTGGAGGCGGGTTACCTTTTTTAACGCTAAAAGCCCTCGTGCTCACGAGGGCTTTTTTTGTATCTGCTTTACTTGCCAGCCTTGGCTTCGTATTTTTCACTGAATTTTCTGTACAGCTGTTTATGCAAGTTATCAAGATTGATATCTCTCCCCTGAATAAAGGCTTTCTCTACCTTATTTGTTTTCATGTCAAGTGCATCGCCCTCGGATATAAACAGGGTGGCATCCTTTCCAGTTTCAATACTACCACTGCTTTGGTCGATACCTAAGATCTTTGCAGTATTCAGCGTTATAGTGGAAAGTGCCTTTTCCTTATCCAATCCCCAGGCAGCGACAGTACCCGCCATAAAAGGTAGGTTTCGCTGTTGCCAGTATCCTTCTATACTTACTACGGTAACCAAGCCGGCATTAGCCAGTATCGCTGCATTTTTGTAGGGCAGGTTTACATCGTCATCAGTAGAATTTGGAAGGGCATGAGGTTGTTTCACTACTACCATGATTTGGTTTTCCTTTAGGAAGTCGATAATCAGATGCGCTTCGTTGCCACCCACAATAATCGGCTTAATGCCAAACTTTTTTGCAAAGTTCACTGCGGCAACGATGTCTTTTTGTGAATCTGCCGTAATAAACAGCTTTTGCTTTCCGTTGAATAAATTCTTCATGGCAGCCAAACGTGTATTCGTTGTTTCGACTTTGCCTATGGCTGCATAGCCACTCGCTTCTGAGAAAAACTGTTCCAGTTCGGCGATTGCACTTTGTTTCCGCTCTAAAAGAACCTCTGGAGAGATTAGCTGACGCCTTCCAAATCCGCCTCTTGATGGAGGAATTGTTGGCCAGTTGATGTGCATCGCATCATCAGTTTTAATTGCGGCATCTTCCCAGTTCCAGGCGTCTAGCTGTACAACAGACGAACTTCCGGAGATCGTTCCTCCCTCTGGCCTGATCTGCGCCATTAACACGCCGTTGCTGCGTAGTGTTGCCGGAACCTTGGAATCTGTATTGTAAGCAATGAGGGAGCGGATATGTGGGTTTAGGTTTCCGATCTCATTATAATCAAGCGTTGCTTTAACCGATGAAAATTCAGTTAGCCCTAAATTAGTGATAGGTGCAATAAAGCCAGGATAAATATGTTTCCCATCAGCTTTGATGACGGTAGCGTTATACTGAGGTACTTGTCCCCCGCTTTGGACAGAGACAATTTTGCCACCGCTAAAAACTACTGTCCCGTTCTCTATCACTGTTCCATTGCCAACATGGATAGTTGCGCCGGTAATGGCTATAGTTTTTGTCTGTTTCGCCGCTGGTGAGATATTGGCCTGTGCATATCCGGTAAGTGTAGAAACGGTTAGAATCAATAGGGTATATAAATGCTTATTCATGTGAATGTGCTCCTTCCATTTCATTAAGTTGTGCAGATTGGTTAGATGCTGCAGCGTAATCTTCTAGCGACTCACAGTTATAAATGCGTGGAGTTGTATTTTCGGGACGCTGAGTTTTTGCTCCCTTGCTTTTACTTTCAATCATTTTTTCGCTGATTCTAAGTTTCTCTGATTCCATTGTTTTACGCAGCTGTTCATCTTTGTCTATATCCCAGTAAGGGATTCCGTCTACAAATGTTTTTTCTGCTTTGGCATATACCGAAAGTGGGTTCGCCGACCAGATAACAACGTCTGCGTCTTTGCCGGGCTTGATACTCCCTACGCGGTTGTCGATGTGCATCATTTTAGCTGGGTTGAGGGTAACAAACTTCATCGCATCTTCTTCAGATACGTTTCCATAGAGAACGGATTTTCCGGCTTCCTGATTAAGTCTGCGGGCCATCTCTGCATCATCTGAATTGAAGGCTGTAGTGATACCGATATTATGCATGATCTTACCATTATAAGGGATCGCTTCGGCTACTTCAATTTTATAAGCCCACCAATCGGAGAAGGTAGAGGCATTAATGCCATGGGCCTTCATTTTGTCGGCCACTTTATATCCTTCCAGGATATGGGTAAACGTATTTATTTTAAAGCCCATGCTATCTGCCGCATGGATTAACATATTGATCTCGGACTGTACATAAGAGTGGCAGGTAATAAAACGCTTATTATCCAGAATTTCCACCAATGCGTCTAGCTCTAAATCTCTTCTTACTAATTTTCCTTTGGTAGACATGGCGGCTTTGTATTCTTTTGCGCGAGTAAAGTCGTCGATATAGGATTGTTCTACGCCCATTCTGGTCACCGGGAAACGCAAACCTGAGCCGAAATTGCTTTGTTTTACGTTTTCGCCCAATGCGAATTTAATGAAGCCGTCGTTGCCACCAAACTTCAATTCTTCAGGCCCTCTTCCCCAGCGAAGCTTAATCAGCTGTGATTGTCCTCCAATTGGGTTAGCTGAACCATGAAGCAGATGCGAGGTTGTAACGCCACCAGCAAGCTGACGGTAAATATTTACGTCCTCGGAGTTTACTACATCGGCGATACGCACTTCAGCGGAGTTGGATTGTGCTCCTTCATTTACTCCGCCTGCAATGGCAATGTGTGAATGTTCGTCGATAATGCCGGCAGTAACATGCTTTCCTGTAGCGTCAATTACCCTTGCGTTTCCTGCGGAAAGTCCTTTGCCCACGGCTTTAATCTTACCGTTCTCGAGCAATACATCAGCGTTGAGCAGTATGCCTTCTTTCTCATTGGTCCATACGGTAGCATTTTTAAGCAGCAGGTTTTCTTGCAATGGCGCCGTTTTCTGTCCAAAAGCTACAAAAGGATAAATGAGGGTTCCGATTGAGGTGTTTGTTTTTGCAATAGTCTTTTTCGGAAGCTCTGTATTGGCGGTTTTAAACTGCGCAGACCATTTTCCTGTAGTCCCAGAGGCAGAAACAGATTCCCCACGGAGCAATACGGGATTCTCTGAAGTAAGATAGCCACTTAACCTCACGTTGCCAGCTGGGTTCTTTTTAAGGTTAAAACTAAGGCTTACCCAATCGCCATTGCGTACAAGGGCTGCCGGAATTTTGGTAGTATCTGTACCCGGCTGCTGTATATAGGCTGTGGAGCCATTGATTTTTAGATCAAGTGCGCTGATGCCATCAACGTTTAGGGTATAGATTCCGGTAAGTTCGTCAACATTCATTTTGCTGACAATAAAGCGTTTTCCCTGTATCCAGTTCTCAAAAATTACATTTTTGTCTTTGAAAAGATTGTCGGAAGTAATCAGAAAATTGGCAAGTTTACCTTTTTCAAGGCTTCCGGTTTTATCAGCAATACCAATCATGGCAGCCGGAATTTCTGTCAGTGAACTTAGCGCTTGTTTTTCTGTAAGTCCATTTTCTATTGCTTTACGGATATTAGTCCAGAAGTCCTTTATGTTTTCCAGTCCGTATGTTGTCAATGAAAATCTGATGCCTGCTTTTTCCAAAGCCGATGGATTTGAAGGCGCCATTTCCCATCCTTTCATTTGTGCCAGGGTCACATTTCGTGCTTCTGCGGGATCTTCCACATCGTAAGCTTTGATGAAGTTAATCGGGACAATAAGACTCGCTCCGGTGGCTTTAATAGCATTTATTCTTTGGTACTCGTCGCCGCCCGACTTGATGATATAAGATTTTCCAAATTCCTTGGCAATCTTATCAGCGCGTAAAACGTTCTGCCATCCATCAGCTTCGAATATCTGCGGCAGGTTCTGTTGTTTATTGAAATTTTCCAGAGAGATATTGTACTCCTCTTTCTGTTTGCTGTACCACTGTGCATCATAATAAGTCTGGCGCAGCAAGGCGATAGAACCCATTAGCGACGTAGGGTAATCGTTTTGGGAACTTCCTTTCTGAAACGAGTAGTTAGCTGCAGTCTGATCCTTTAGCACTACACTGTTCTCTTTTTCGGTGCTAAGGGTTACCGCGGCAGAAGTTCCGCGGGCGATCCCATCCATACTGATGACATTGACACTGCCGAAGCCAGCCTTGCGCAGTTCATCAGCTTTTTTACTGTCGGCAGTAAAAATAGATCTCACTTCTGTCTCCGGCCTGATAGACTCATTCCAGGCATAAGAACCTTTTTTAGGTGACAGAAAGATAGACTGTCTGCCACCACCGCCTGTTGTTTTAGGCAGTTCTGGTACTCCGTAAGCGGTAAAGGGATCGATGAGGGAGGGATAAATGAATTTCCCTTTAAGGTCTGTAACTACATAGCCTTTAGGGATGGACGTGGCCGGACCGGCATATTGAATGGTCTGGCCCTTGATCAGCAGTGTGCCTTTGCTGATCGTTTGGTTGGCATTCACTACAATTGTGGCATTGTTAAAGGCAAATAAACCCGGTCTGGAGTCATAAGAACCGTTAACAGGATAGGTTTGCTGTCCAAATAAAAATGTAGCAGAAAATACCAACGCAAGCGTGAGTAAGGTTTTCATCATTGAATAAGGTTGAGGGTTGTAAATAAATAGTTAATGATTTAAATTTATAAAAAAATTTAGCTTTAATTATTTTTCTATCAATTTTATTACCTGTCTTAGAGATGGAATCCTGTGCGGGATCGCTGTTACTTTATAATCGTTATAAATACCATTTTGTGATTGCTGCTCCAATTTTAAGGCAACTATTTAGTTAATTTTGAAAAAAAACTATAATATGGGTATTTATGAGATCTTAAAGAGTGCACACTCTGGATGGCGTTACCTGGTGATAATTTTATTGCTGGTTGCTTTTATCAACGCATTAATGGGCTACTTAGGTAAAAAACCTTATACCGAAGGGAACCGCAAGCTCAACGTTTTTACGTTGATCAGTTCGCACATTCAGTTGCTTTTGGGATTAATCCTGTATTTTATGCATGACTGGTATAAAGGAGATATGTCTGTTGCCGTGCAGCGTTACTGGAAAATGGAACATATCTTAATGATGGTTGTAGCGATCATTCTGATTACCGTAGGAAATGCCAAATCTAAAAGGGTAGATAGCGCTTTGATGAAGCACCGCACGATCTTCGTATTTTTTGGATTAGCCCTTTTATTAATTACGGTAGCAATTTTTGCAATGGTAAAAGCAGATCCTAGCAGATACCTGTTTGCGGTTTAAATATTTTTACGAATTTATTTTGGTTTATTGTATTTATTTCTATTTTTGCTAGACAATGATCAACAATACAAATACATGGCAATGGCATAGTGATTCTGAAAAGAGTTTCGTCGCAGCTTTGTGTACAATATAGTTTATCAACCTAAACCAAACCAACACATAAAAAACCCGACGTAAAACACGTCGGGTTTTTTGTTTTTTACATCATATGGAACGAATTAAAATCAATACTGTTTATAAGAAAAGACTCGCGGATACGATTACGCCGGTGAGTATTTATCTGCGTTTAAGGGATGTTTTTCCAAATTCATTATTGCTGGAAAGCTCAGATTACCACAGTCGTGAAAACTCTGTGAGTTATGTTTGTGCTGAACCGGTAGCGGGCATTGAATTGAAGAACGGACAGTTAAGTGCTTACTTTCCGGATGGGACTAAAACGGTAAAAGATAAATTTGTCCTGACGGATGAAATTGAAGCCTTCAAAGCGAAGTTTGAGCCGCAGGAACTGGATGAAAAACGCTACATCTCTACAGGATTGTTTGGCTATTTCACCTGGAATACCGTTCAGTATTTTGAGGATATAACCTTTTCTGCCACTGCTCCTGCCAATGAGGAGATTCCGATCATGCAATATCACGTTTACCGCTATATCATTGCGGTAGACCACTTTAAAAATGAAGTAACCTTATTTAAAAATAGTTTTGGTGAGGAGGAAGAGGAAGGACTGGAGAAGATAGAATACCTGATCCAGAACAAGAATTTCCCGGAATATAGTTTCAATACTGTAGGTGAGGAGGGTTCTAACCTGACGGATGAAGGCTTCATGGAGATAGTAGAAAAGATGAAAAAGCATATTCTGAGGGGAGATGTTTTTCAGATTGTTCCATCACGTGCCTATCAACAAGGATTTTCTGGTGATGAGTTTAATGTGTACCGTTGTTTACGTTCGATTAATCCATCTCCTTACCTGTTTTATTTTGATTATGGTAGTTTTAAGCTTTTTGGCTCATCGCCGGAGGCACAAATCACCATTAAAAATGAGGTAGCTAATATATTCCCAATTGCAGGGACATTTAAGCGTACTGGAAATGATGAAGAGGATGCTGAACTGGCAAGAAGGCTGGAACAGGATCCTAAAGAAAGCGCAGAGCATGTAATGCTAGTGGACCTGGCAAGGAATGATTTAAGCAGGCATTGCAGTGGCGTGCAGGTTAAATCGTTTAAGGAAGTGCAATACTATTCACACCTGATACACCTGGTTTCAAAAGTAAGCGGTAACCTGCAAAAAGATGTTTCTGCTTTTAAGGTGGTTGCGGATACGTATCCGGCCGGAACTTTGAGCGGCGCTCCAAAATATAAGGCCATGCAGCTAATCGACGAATATGAGGGCTTAGGGCGGAATTTCTATGCTGGTGCGCTTGGTTTTATGGGCTTTGACGGTGTGTTTAACCACGCGATTATGATCAGGACTTTTATGAGTAAAAATAACCAGCTGCATTACCGTGCAGGGGCTGGGATAGTTGCTGATTCAGTGGCGGTGAACGAGCTGAATGAGGTAAATAATAAAATTGCTGCATTGCGTAAAGCAATGGATATGGCGAAAGGAATCAATAATATTTAGTAATTAGACATGCAGAAGAAAATATTGGTCATAGATAATTATGACTCCTTTACTTATAATTTAGTGCACCTGATCAATGAGTTAGGCTTTGAGGCTGAAGTGTGGAGAAATGATAAGTTTGCACTTGAAGATGTGGCAGGCTTTGATAAGATATTATTATCGCCAGGCCCGGGTGTGCCAGTGGAAGCAGGTTTGTTACTGGATGTTATCCGTACCTATTCTTCCGAGAAAAGCATCCTGGGTATTTGTTTAGGTCAGCAGGCCATTGCCGAAGCATTTGGCGGAACACTATTGAATTTGGGCAGGCCCATGCATGGAATTGCTACGCCAATAAATGTGGTGGATGCCGAAGAATTTTTGTTCAACGAATGTCCTGAAACCATTAGCGTTGGCCGCTATCATTCCTGGGTAGTGAACCAACAGGATCTGCCTTCCTGCCTGCTGGTTACTGCAACGGATGCCAGTACCGAGATTATGGCATTAAGGCATAAAACCTATGATGTGCGTGGTGTTCAGTTCCATCCAGAGAGTGTGCTTACTGAGTATGGAAAACAAATGATTAAAAACTGGCTGGACAATTAAAAGAATCAGAATGAATATTTTAGATAAGATTGTACTTAGAAAGAAGGAAGAGGTGGCGCTGGCTAAGAAGCTGGTTTCTATAAAGGAGCTTGAGGCTGGTGAGCATTTTAACAGAAATCCCTATGTTTTAAAGGACTTTATGCTGGATCCGTTACGGACGGGGATTATTGCGGAGTTTAAACGCCGGTCGCCCTCAAAAGGGGTCATCAACGACCATTCTACGGTTGCTGATGTAACAAGTGGTTATGCTGCTGCAGGTGTTTCAGCAATTTCGGTACTGACCGATATGGATTTTTTTGGCGGTCATCCTAACGATCTGCTGGAAGCGCGGGCGGCCAATACGGTTCCGCTGCTGCGCAAGGATTTTATGATTGATGAATATCAGATTGTGGAAGCCAAGGCTCTTGGGGCAGACATTATCTTGTTGATTGCTGCTATCCTTAGTCCGGCCGAGATTGACACCTTTGCCAGGCTTTCGAAAAGCCTGGGGTTAAATGTCCTGCTGGAAGTACATAATCTTGAAGAGCTGGAGAGAAGCATTAATCCTAACGTGGATGCTATCGGTGTAAATAACCGTAACCTGGCAGATTTTTCGGTAAATATCCAGACGTCATTTGATCTGGCTAAGGAAATTCCGGAGGGCTTTTTGAAAGTATCTGAAAGTGCAATCAGTGATCCGCAGACGATCAAACAATTAAAAGGGGCTGGGTTTAACGGCTTCCTTATTGGCGAGAATTTTATGAAAACCGAGGATCCTGCTGCTGCAATCCGTCAATTTACGGAGGAGTTGATCTCGGTATAACTTTTGTATCTTTGTACTTTACATGGGAAAAGCGAAAACTTATGATACCGCGGTAAAACAGGAACGTGCTGTCCTTGTTGGCGTGATCAGACCGGGAGAGAAACCCGAAGAGACCAAAGAATATTTAGATGAACTGGCGTTTCTTGTAGATACGGCAGGTGGTCTGGTGGAAAAGAACTTTACACAAAAAATGTTGAAGCCCGACCGTGCTACATTTGTAGGTACGGGAAAGCTGGAAGAAATAAAAGCCTACGTTCAGTCGGAGGAAATTGATATGGTAGTTTTTGATGATGAACTTTCACCATCACAACTGCGCAATATTGAGCGTGAGATGCAAGTGAAGATCCTGGACAGGAGTAACCTGATTCTGGATATTTTTGCGGGCAGGGCACAAACGTCGCAGGCGAAAACACAGGTTGAGCTGGCGCAGTTACAATACCTGCTGCCACGATTAACACGATTGTGGACTCACCTTGAGCGCCAAAAGGGCGGGATTGGGATGCGTGGACCCGGAGAGTCGCAGATTGAGAGTGACAGAAGGATGATCCTTGATAAGATTTCCCTGTTAAAAGGGCGTCTTAAACTGATCGACAAGCAAAACGAGACGCAGCGTAAAAACCGTACAGAATTAATTAGGGTAGCCCTGGTAGGTTATACCAACGTTGGGAAATCTACGATCATGAATATGATTTCCAAGTCGGAGGTCTTTGCAGAGAATAAATTATTCGCTACACTGGATACTACAGTGAGAAAGGTTGTGATAGACAACCTTCCCTTTTTGCTATCAGATACCGTCGGGTTTATCCGTAAGCTCCCTCACCACTTGGTAGAATGCTTTAAGTCTACGCTGGATGAAGTTAGGGAAGCTGATGTGCTGATCCATGTGGTTGATGTGTCTCATCCGAGCTTCGAAGACCAGATCAATGTGGTGAATGAAACCTTGAAGGACCTTGGCGCGAGAGACAAACAGACCATCATGTTATTCAATAAGATAGATGCCTATGTGAGTCCGGAGTCTGAAGAGACCGAGGATGAGGAAAAGGTAACGCTGACGCTGGATGACTTTAAGAAGAGCTGGATGGCGCATAACAATGCACCAGCCTTGTTTATTTCTGCCCTGCATAAGGAGAATGTGGAGGAGTTTAAATCACTGTTGTACGACATGGTGGTTAAGCTGCATACTGCCCGTTATCCTTATGATAAATTATTATATTAAATTTAGATTACACAATCATGGAAAGTAAACGTCAACAGAAATTTGCTGGTGTACTGCAAGAAGAATTAGCGACAATATTTCAGAGAGAGGGAGCAGAGTACCTACCTAACACACTGGTTACGATTACAAAAGTTCGTGTATCTCCGGATTTGGCGGTAGCAAAAGTATACCTGAGCTTTTTGAGTACCAACAATACCAGCCTTTCTATAGCTACGGTAAATTCCCATGCCGGAGAAATCAGGTATAAATTGGGTGCCCGTATCCGTCATCAGGCGAGAGTGGTGCCAACGCTCACCTTTTTTGTAGACGATACAAACACCTACGTAGAGCACATGGATAAAATCTTTGATAAGATCTCCAGGGAACGTGAGGAAAAAGGGGAAGAGGAAGAAACCGAAGATTAATCCCGATATGGCATCGCAGGAGAAGCTGGCTAAGTGGTTAAAGCTGAACAAGGTTGCTAATGTAGTGGACTTTGATTTTTCGGCTGACCGGCTATACCCTTTTGACTTTACAGCCACCAATACTGAACTGACAGCCGAGGTTATTGATGATACTGCTGCTTTTTCCCTTTGGACAGCAGCTAAATTAAAGTCTGCAGGCTGCAGGTATGGTATAGGCGGATATGCAGAGCACCGCAATATTTATAACCGCAGTGCACACTTTGATACTGGTGAAGAACCGCGTAGGCTACATCTGGGAATAGATATCTGGGGTCCTGCAGGAACGGCAGTTTATAATTTTTACGATGCAGAGGTCCATAGCTTTCAATACAATGGTGAGTTTGGCGATTATGGTGCAACCATCATTCTCCAGTACAATCTGGGTGGCTTGCTTGTCCATGCTTTATATGGTCATCTAAGCAAGGATTCATTAACAGGTTTGGCCGAAGGTCAGCGGGTTGCTGCCGGACAGCAATTTGCGTTTTTCGGCTTGCCCTCAGAAAACGGCAGTTGGCCGCCGCATCTACATTTTCAGCTGATATTCGATATGGAAGGGAGAAAGGGAGATTATCCTGGCGTTTGTCAGTTTTCCAAAAGGGAGGATTTTTTGAGCAATTGCCCCGATCCTTCACTAGTACTTGACTATACCTTTCCATCTCCTGAGAAATAATTAGTAAATTGAGCTATGAAGAAGATTCTCCTCCTGTGTTTGATTGTTTGCGGGCTTACCGGGCACGCGCAACCTGTATTGAAAGGTGGCCTGGAGAATTTTATTGCTTCGAACCTGAGCTATCCGGCGTTTTCCTATCAAAACTGCGTACAGGGGCTGGTTACCATAGGCTTTAAAGTAAATATGGCCGGAGAAGTTTATTCCTCAAAGGTTAACAGTGGGCTGGGAATAGACCTTGATCAGGAAGCGCTTAGGCTGATCAGGCTAAGCAGTGGCAAGTGGTCTGTGCCTGTAGATTATGATACGACTTATGTATTGCTTGCACCGGTTAATTTTAGGCTGGCGAGTGAAGACTGTAAAGGGGTAAGCAAGACCGAAATGAATAGAGCTATTGCGGCATACAAGGCCAATCAGGGACTAACGGATGCAATAACCAACTTTTACCGCAATAAGGCGGAAGGAAAGTACAACGAAGCGGAGGAGCCAAAGATCACCGCGCTGAAGAAAGAACTAGGCTATGATGATGCATATCTGGAGCAGCGTATCAAAGACGGACAAAAGAAACTCAAACAAAAAGACAGGCAAGGGGCATGTGAAGATTTCCGTTTTGTGAAATACATGGGTTCTGCCCTGGCCGACGAGCTAATTGCAAAATATTGTAAATAAATATGCGTAACTTATTAAAGCTATTTGCACTGTTGGATGTAGTCAGCATTTTATTTATGGGGCCTCAGCTCTGGACAATCGTAATGCATTACGATCAAATCCCACAGGAAACATTTTCCCTGCTCAGGGTTATCTTTACGGTAGTAATTTTTCTTTCGCTGTTTGTAACCGCCGCTGGTCAGTTTCAGTTGAAGAGATATGGTGTAATTGCCTATTATATACAATTTCCTTTCAGGCTGGTGTTATGGGTCTTTTCCATAGGTTTTATCACCTTTTTACCGGAGATGCTGACGCTAGGCGAGGGTTGGTTTCATATTTTATTCAGAACCTGTATGATGGCTGAGTTTTTTAGGTTGTACTTTGTGGTAAGGGCTCAGCAAAAGCTCCTGCGATCACCGAAATCGCCGCTGGCATAATCTTCGCCTCAACCACATTCACTTTGCCTATATATTCACCATCGACCTGGAAATGCACTTTGTGCCGTGTTTTAATCTGTATTTTTTTTGTATGAAATAACTCAATCTTTTCTGGGTTGAAGGGCAGGTTGGTAAAGCGGATTTTGATGATTTCCAGGAAAGAGTATTTTTTGACAAGGATAACTTCGAATACATCATCGTCCAATTTGCCTTCTGGATTGATCTTTACACCTGTTCCGTACATTGTAGCATTCGCGATCACCACCATGGCGGCCTCCGAACATATCTTATCATTGCCAATGGTGATTTCAACCTCCATTTTGTGGTGACTCCACAAGGCTTTCCAGGTGGCTTTTGCATAACCAAGCATTCCTCTCTGAGGGAGATCGTCGAATTTCTTAACAACATAGGCGTTGAAGCCGATATCGGATAGATGAATGCAAAGCTCGCCATTTACTTCCACTGCATGAATTTCTTTGGGTGTGCCACTCACTGTCAATTCCAGTGCTGCCTCGATATCGGTTGGAATGCCCAGTTCCTTTGCCATTCCATTTGCCGAACCGGCCGGGATAATGCCTATAGGTGTTTTTGTCCCCTTTAAACAGTCGGCCACAAGTTTCAGTGTACCATCGCCGCCAACGGCAATAACACGATCACATTTTGCTTTTTTGATGGTTGCCTTAATGTCGGCTAGACTACATTTTTCGGGCAGTTCATAGATTTGAATGTTATGTGCTGTAGCTGCAAAATAATCTGTGATGAGCGTTTTGAAATCTAAATTATCACTTCCTGAGCCGGGATTAACAATAAACAGTAGTTTGTTACCGGGAGCTTTATCGTTCATTAGTAATGTTTAACAAACAAACAACTGGGGCGGTAGTCTGTTTCATAAATGATGATTAATTCTTTCAGCATACAAATATATCATGGCTACGGGCATACACATAATCTGGTAGTTTACGGACATGCCTTTAAATACAGGGCAAAAACCCGGCAAAACTATAGCAATAACCTGTTTGTCAACATATTGCACCTTTTGAAGCTGTTTATTTTGAGACCTTATCCATCTGCGAAGGTAAGGCTTCATTTTGGACAGCAGACGGTGGAGCAGCAAACCGAATACGATGGTTTTTTTAAGTTTGAATGGCGGGCTTTAGAAGATGTAAGTGCAGGATGGCATCAGGTTGAAGTGGAATTGCTGGATGACAATGGGGAGAGGTTGGCAGTGAACACAGGCTCGGTTTACGTTCCTCATATTACCCAATATGCTTTTATATCCGACATAGACGATACGGTAATGATTTCGCATTCGGCCACCATCGGTAGACGGTTGAGAGAGCTATTTATCAAGAATCCCCGTACCAGAAAGACATTTGCCGGTGTGGCGGAACATTATAACAGGCTGGCTTTGTCACATACAGATGCCGCGCATCCCAATCCGTTTTTTTATGTGTCCAGCAGTGAATGGAATCTTTATGATTACCTGGTGGAAACGTTTAGGTTTAACCGGTTACCGGAAGGATCATTTTTGCTGAATCAGATTAAACGCTGGAAGGACCTTGTGAAGACCGGCAAAACAGGGCATGAGGGGAAGTTATTGAGGGTGATGCGTATTTTGGATGCCTTTCCAAATCAGAAGTTCGTTTTTTTTGGAGATAACTCTCAAAAGGACACGGATATATATGTGACAATAGCGCTTAAATACCCTAAGAACATTGAGGCCATTTACATCAGAAACATCCGGCCGGAACGCGCAGCTGCGACCAGAAGCACGCTGGAGCAGGTTGAGGGAAAAGGGATCCATACCCGTCTTTTTTCAAACAGTCAGGAAGCCATAGATCATTCTTACCATATCGGTTTGATTTCGGCTAAATAAAATCAAGGGTATTGAAGTGTTTATTCAATACCTGGTTGTTATTCACATCCATCCATTTTTCCAAAATAGTTCCGTAAACCTGCCTGAAATCTATCTGATATTTCAAGTCGCCGTTTTCTAGGTTGGCCAGATCTGGAGCGACGTTATAAATTCCTTGTTTTTTTAACCTTCCTCCAAAAAGAAACATATTGTTTGCCGTTCCGTGATCGGTTCCATTGCTTGCATTTTGTGCCACTCTTCTGCCAAATTCTGAAAAGGTGAGCACCAGCGTATCATTAAGTTTATTATTCTGGTTCAGATCTTTTACAAAAGCATTTATACCCTCTGCATACTGTTTTAATAAACGTCCTTGCTGGTTGTTCTGGTTCACATGGGTGTCAAATCCGCTCATCGAAACATAGTATACTCTAGTCTTTAAGCCCGAGCAGATAAATTTGGAAACGGTTTTAAGCTGGTTGGCAAAGGCGGTTGCAGGGTAGAGGGCATTCTGCTGATAGAGTTTCGAGCTGCTCTGAATATAACTTGCGGAAGAGGAGGTCTCAATCATTGTTTTATAGAGATAGCCCAGGTTATCTTCCGTCAGGTGATCCTTCTCGCTCTTAATCATCTCTCTGAAAAATGCTTCGTTGGTGTTACGGTATAATGCTGCAGGGTCTTTCAGTGCAATACCTTTTTTGAGGCTGCCTTTCATGGCCAGAGACAGGCTGTCATCTACTTCGATGGCGGTATAGGGTGAGGCACCGCCGGCACAGTTGGAATCCAGATAGCGGCCAATCCATCCCGTAGACAGGTATTTGTCGGCATCGCTGGCTGTTTGCCAGATGTCCATAGATCGGAAATGCGAGCGGTCTGGGTTAGGATAGCCTACATCGTTAATCACTGACATCCATCCTTGATCGTATAACTCTCTAAGGCTGCTGAGGTTGGGATTTAAGCCCTGGAGATCGTTGAGTTTGATCACATTATCGGGTTTAATAGCGATGCTTTTCCTCATCTGATAGTAAATGTCATTCCCGAATGGGACTACTGTATTCAGTCCGTCATTACCACCCGACAGTTGTACCACCACCAGATTTTTGTATGAGCTGAGTTCATCCAGTGCCAATGCTTCGAATGGCTTCATAAAAGCCGGAACAAATAGTGTTCCTGCGGCAGCGAAGGCTGCATTTTTTAGAAATTCTCTTCTTTTCATGGGTAGGGATTAACACAATTGATATTCTGGAATGCTAGCGATGGTAATGGCAGTGTTTTTTAAATCCGGATTGAGCGCTGCGAGTTGGCGCACATTTTCTGTAACTGGTGATGCTAAAAGAAAAGTAGCGAGCTCGTCTTTTTTCATGTCTTTGGGTAAACTTCCCAGAAACTCATCCCAGTTGGCCGTAGCATTGACATATGACTTTACGGTTTTAGCTGTGGTTTTGCTGTTTAGCGCAATTACCGCCTCATCTTCAGGATCGGTTTTGCCACTAAAATCCAGGATACCGTCATTGAGTACCAGGGACGGAATTTTAAGGCGTAACATCAATGAGGAACTATCTATCCAGTTTTTTCCTCCCGGCCAGCCTGCTACATTTGGCGGGTTGAATAAATACTGGCCTAGACTGCTTTGGAGCTGTGTCAGGACTCTCGGCTTTCGATAAGTCACCCTAAACTCCCGGCTCATACCGACCAATAGTTCTACGGGGGATTTGATCTTGTTTCCAACATTTTTTGATGAATAGAACCAGGATGCGTGGCATAACTTAGTTATCACCGATGTAATGTTGTACTGATGCTTATAAAAATGATCTGCCAATTCTTCCACATGACTTTCGTCGGGAATATCGCTCACGAAGAAAAGGTATAACTTACGGCAGATAAATGTGGCCGTTTCGGGTCTTGCCAAGATCATATCGATGATAGCTTCTCCATCAAAATTGCCGGTTTTACCAAAAAAAGTCTTCTGGCGTTCATCATGTATCCCCGTCTTAAATTCGAACTCACCCTGTTTATTGTAAGCCCAGCCGGTAAAGGCGCGTGCAGCTTCTTTTATATCAGTTTCTATATAGTTGCCCCTACCCAGGGTAAATAATTCCATCAGTTCTCTGGCGAAGTTTTCATTGGGACGGTTTTTTCTGTTTTGCTGATTGTTGAGATAATCCAACATGGCGGGTGATTTTGATACCTCCATTAACAAGGTCTTAAAGTTCCCAAGGGCATTTTTGCGCTGGATATTGTTGAGTTGCTGCGCATAAAATGGATTGTTAGAGCGGCAGGCAAAATGTCCATGCCAAAACAGCGTCATCTTTTCCAGCAAGGGATTTGATGTGTTTATCATTTGCTTGATCCATTCCACATTCAACTGGCGACTCTTTTCATTGCGCATCCGGGTCACCTTAACCCGTTGTTGTTTTTCTTCGGCTGTTTGGGTTTGTCGTTTTCCCAATCCGGCGAGCAGTGCCTGCTGGCTGTGGTATTCTTCATCGTTCACTGTCTGCAGATCATCGTTGGTACCTTGGGCAATAACCAACTGTTCAATCACTTTGGTGAATTTCTTTTTACTAAGCCTGGTTAATTCAGGGTAGGCTAAGCCAAATCCCATTCTGTTATACAGGTGTTTAATATTGAGGAAACTTTCTTTTACGTCCATAGTATTGTTTATTGCTGCAGAACTATGACTCTGATAATGATTATAGGTTTAAAACTCTATTTTTGTTTATGATATTTCAGCTAACCGACGATCTGGTTTTTCCGCATCCCTCTTTATCTGAACCCGACGGTCTGCTTGCTCTTGGCGGCGATCTGACCAGTGATCGGTTGATGCTGGCCTATGAAAACGGCATATTTCCCTGGTTTAGTGAGGGTGACCCGATCTGCTGGTACGCACCGCATGAGCGTTGTGTGATTTTTCCTGATCGTGTTAAGGTAAGTAAGAGCATGTGCAAGGTGCTCGCTGACGGGAATTTTGCTGTTACGATGGATACTGCTTTCCAAGAGGTGATTTTACATTGTGCAGCTACGCCGCGAAAAGGGCAGGATGGTACCTGGATTACCACTGAAATGCAGGATGCCTATATCGCGCTATATCGACAAGGCTGGGCACATAGCGTGGAAGTATGGCATGGGGATAGTCTGGTTGGGGGACTGTACGGTCTGGTTATCAATGGGGTTTTTTGTGGTGAAAGTATGTTCAGTCTGATGAGTAATGCTTCTAAAACGGCACTGATTTGGCTTTGCCGGGATGCGGGCTACAGGCTGATCGATTGTCAGCTGCCCAACGATCATTTAATGAGCCTTGGCGCTGAAATGATCGCTGCTGAGCAATATATGGGATTGTTACAAGAAGGTATGTCTTCATCGCAACAGCTAGTTTAAGATCTCTTTAATATCTTCTTTGGTCAGGGACTTGAAGAAACTCTCTTCTGTAGTGATCAGGGAGCTCGCCAGTCGCTTTTTGCGGTTTTGCAGGGCGAGTATCTTTTCCTCTACGGTATCTTTGGCAATAAATTTATAGATAAATACCTTTTTCTCCTGCCCAATCCGGTGAGACCTGTCTATGGCCTGTTGTTCTACAGCAGGGTTCCACCATGGATCCAGAATAAATACATAATCTGCCTGGGTGAGGTTTAAGCCTACACCACCCGCTTTGATGGAAATGAGGAACACCTTGAGGTCATGATTCTCCTGGAACTCGGATACAATTTCGCCACGGTTTTTAGTAGAGCCGTCCAGGTAGGCATAGGGAATTTGCTCTTTCTCAAAATGACCTTTAAAAATATTCAGGTGTTTGACGAACTGTGAAAAGATCAGCACCTTATGGCCTCCTTTGAGAACATTGTCCAAGGTATGCACTACGTTCTCAAACTTGCCAGAATCGGATGTATAGTCGTCGTCTATCATCTTAGGATGATTGGCGAGTTGCCGAAGCGCGGTAAGGCCCTGGAGCAACTGCACTTGTTTTTTAGCATAAGTGCCATCGTCCATGCTGCTCAGGAGATCATTACGATAAGCAGATTTCGTTTTCTCGTAATAAGAAGCCTGATCTTCGCTCATATCGCAATAAAAAATCTGTTCCGTTTTCGCGGGAAGTTCTTCTGCTACCTGCTCTTTGGTGCGGCGCAGGACGAAGGGCTTGATGATTGCCTGCAGTTTTTTTGCTTTTTCTTCATCCTTTCTTTTTTCTATGGCTTGTACATACTCCTCATTAAAATAGGTCTGTGTACCGAGCAAACCCGGATTCAGAAAAGTGAGCTGAGTCCATAGATCGCCTACAGAATTCTCAACAGGAGTACCGCTGAGGATAAGTTTATGTCTTGATTTTAACAGTCGGACTGCTTTGAATGATTTGGAAGACGGGTTTTTTATATTCTGGCTTTCGTCCAGGATGATATAGTTGAAGTAGAAATTCTGAATTTCATTAATATCTACCCGGGTAATTCCATAGGTGGTAACCACAACATCATATTTGATAAACTGGCTAACATCTTTATTCCGCGCGCTGCCGGTATGTGCCAGTATTTTAAGCTTAGGTGTGAATTTCTTTGCCTCATTAAGCCAGTTGTAGATAAGCGAAGTGGGCATAACGATGAGTGAGGTACTGTGCCTGCCATGCTGTTCATCTTCTTCTTTAAACTTCTGAAGCATGGCAAGTGTCTGTATGGTTTTACCCAATCCCATATCATCTGCAAGGCAGCCACCAAAGTTATACTCTCTCAGAAAACTGAACCAGTTATAGCCGGCTTTCTGGTAGGAGCGAAGTTCGCCCTTGAAATGAACTGGCATTTGCGTGTCAGCGATATTTTCGAAATCATTGAGTTTCTCTAATTTACGTTTGAGGGTTACATTTGCGATGCCATCTGCAGCGAGATCGTTGATAAGGCCAACATGGTGTTTTTTTAGCTTGAGGGCTTGTGCGCCATCGGAAAGGCTAAACAGGCTACTATACTGGGAAAACCATTTTTCCGGAATAATAGCTATGGTGCCGTCAGGAAGAGGAAATTCTCGTTTTTTATGAAGGATGTATGATTTTAGGGATATAAAAGGAATAGGATGGATACCGAAGTAAACAACTGCATTGATATCAAACCAATCGTTATCCTCCTTGATTTCAAAATCGATCTTACTGGAGGCAAATAGAAACTTTTTTGTGCTGGTAGACTGCTTAATTGCATAACCTTTTTCTTTGAGCTGCTCGATATGTTCATTAACCCAGTTAATGATGCCGTAAGATTGATCCTCACCATCATTTAAGGTGTTAAGCTCAAGATTATAAAATAAAGGGCTGACTTTTTTAAGCCCCATTTTTACCAGTTCTGTGTATCGCTGCTTTTCCCAGGCGATCTCTCTTTTGACCCGGGTGAAGACGTAATTATTGTTGTCGTTGGTTACGCTGACCGTAATTTTTTTCTCGTTGCCCAGGGCAAAAACATGGTCTCCGTAATTAAAGTATAGCTGGAGCTGAGAAATTCCTCCTTCCACATAAATTACTTTTATGATTGCTGTAGGCTCATGTTTTTCTGTCCTGATGTCAAAGCCCTCTGCGTACACATGATATTTCTCTATCAGGGGTGCTACAAATTTCTCAAAATAAGGGCCTTCTTTTGCGGTGGGAATACTGATGTAACGTTTGTTGAGGAAAGGAAGTAGTTTTTTGCCTTCGATATCCTGTTCAAAAAAGTAAAGCACATCATTAAGCAAGAGCCAGGCTGGCTGGTTACTCACAATCTGGGCATCCTTAAACATGAAGTCTATGCGTAGTGCCTGGTACTTGATTGTGGGAAAGTAACGTGTTTCCTCTTCGTTTCTGCGAAAGTGGAATAAAATTGTTGCCGGTTCCACTGCGAGTTCGATTTTTCGCTCCGCCGGCCATCCGTCTTTATCCATGAGGTACAGAGCATCCTTGTCCTTCAGGATCTCCAATACTTCGGCAAGCTTTTTCTCAATTCTGGGCCTTGCGTTTTCATAAAAACCGTCGTTATAGAACTTGCTGAAAAATTCAAAAGGCCTGATAGCTTTCTTATGGTATTTTTTAATTACATGGTCCTGTTCCGTTTCATCGAGGATTTTAATGATTTTGATATCTGATTCGGAAAGGTGTTTTATAAATTCCTTGGCGGTATGGCTGAAAAGACGCTGATAGGTCAATGAAAAATCGCCCTGAGGATTGAGCTGAACAATGTGTGGTTCAATCAAATATCCCAGATACTCATGTTTACAGAGTGAATAAACGATTTTGCAGGGTTTTGAGCTATCTACACGTAACATTTGAGCTAAATATTTTAAAAAAGAAGGAGCTAGTAATTATAAAATCTCTAAACATACATCAAATTTGAATCGCTGTCAACTAGAATAAAAAGAAAGATGATTTTTTGAAGCCGTTCGTCGAAAAGTAAAGCCTGTTTGTCGGGTTAATCTGTGCTGTGGTATAATAGGGCCATATTCTGTGCAACGTTACATGGGACTTTGCGTCTTATTATCAAACTATTTAGAAACAACGGTTTGAAAGACCCTAAAACTTAAAAATATGAAAACTTTAAAAACATTACTAACATCAGCATTGACAGTAATTCTATTATCTGCTACAGCTTTCGCCTCTACTGCTGCAGATAAAGTAGTTGACGTAACAGCTACCGCTGCCAATCCTGAAATCAAAAAATTGATTGTTACCGGCAACGTAAATGTGTTGCTGGTACAAAGCAAAACTGAGTGGGTGTCTATGGAAGAAGATCAGATGGATAAGGTTACGCTTAAACAAATTGGTCATACTTTGCAGATCAGCTCACAGGAAACGCAACCGGTAACAGTTACAGTATATGTAAATGACATTTACCGCATTGACGCCTCAAATACTGCATGCGTTAAAACGGTAGGAAATTTTAAATTGAAATACCTTCAGTTGCTGCTGAGAGATAATGCTACAGCGCGTGTTAGAGCCAATACAGAAAGTCTTTATACTATGCTTGATGGAAAAGCAAAACTGGAACTTGTTGGATCTACAGGTAACCATATTTTAAAAAGTGGTGATATGGCTATCCTTAACACAGAAAAGTTTGCTGCGTTGCTGACCAACGAAATGACGCCTGATGCAGATGTGGCAATGAACAAAGAGTCTGCTAAGCTTAGAAATAAATGAATCAGATAGGTAGATTAATCTTTAGCATGCCCCCAAAGTAGACCAGCTATTTTGGGGGCATTTTTATGGGTTTTATTTTCTTTAGTTATTAAAGGTCAAATTTTATTCCCTGTGCAAGGGGAAGGGTAGCTGCATAGTTTATGGTATTGGTTTGCCGGCGCATATATCCTTTCCAGGCATCAGATCCGCTCTCCCTGCCTCCACCAGTTTCTTTCTCCCCGCCAAAGGCACCGCCAATTTCTGCACCTGAGGTGCCGATATTCACATTTGCAATGCCACAATCAGATCCCGATGAAGACAAAAACAATTCGGCTTCCCTAAGATTGAGGGTCATGATTGCCGAAGACAGTCCCTGAGGAACATTGTTCTGCAGTTCAATGGCCTGGGCTAGTGTTTCATATTTAATGAGGTATAATATAGGAGCGAAGGTTTCGTCCTGGACAACTTCGAAGTGGTTTTCTACTTCGGCTACGCATGGCTGTACATAACAACCTGAATCAAGACCGTCGCCGCTAAGCACAGCACCTTCGACCACGAAGTTAGCTCCTTCTGCTTTTGCTTGTTCGATAGCATTGGAATACTGCTGTACGGCTTGCTTGTCAATGAGGGGACCAACATGGTTGTGCTGATCGAGCGGATTACCGATCCTGAGCTGGGCATAGGCTTTAACCAGTCTGGTTTTGAAATCTTCATAGATATCCTGGTGGATGATCAGCCTTCTTGTAGAGGTACATCGCTGTCCGGCGGTGCCTACAGCACCAAATACGGCGCCGATAACAGACATTCCCAGGTCGGCCTCTTTTGAAATAATAATGGCATTGTTACCGCCGAGTTCCAGAATGCTCTTTCCAAATCTTGTGGCTACTGCGCCTGCTACTGACCTGCCTACTTTAGTGGAGCCTGTAAATGAAAGCAATGCAACTCTTTTATCGTTGCTCATCAATTGCCCTATAGTAGCATCGCTGATGAGCAATGAGCTTATCCCTTCAGGCATTTGATTGTTTTGTAATACTTTAGCGAGTATATGCTGACAGGCGATAGCGCAAAGCGGAGTCTTTGCCGATGGTTTCCATAGGCAAACATTTCCGCAAACGAGCGCAAGGGCGGCATTCCAGCTCCAGACTGCAACAGGGAAATTAAATGCGGAGATAATGCCTACAATACCCAGGGGATGCCATTGCTCGTACATCCGGTGGTGCGGCCTTTCAGAATGCATGGTGAGCCCATAAAGCTGTCTGGATAGTCCGACTGCAAAATCGCATATGTCAATCATCTCCTGCACTTCGCCAAAACCTTCCTGAAGACTTTTACCCATCTCGTAGGAAACCAGGGTGCCAAGGTCTTGCTTATGTATTCTCAGTTCATCTCCCAGCTGGCGAACGATATCACCTCTTTTTGGTGCAGGAATATTGCGCCAAAAGGAAGCAGCAGTTTGCGCCTGGGTGATTACTGTTTCATAATCTTTTTCCGCTGCGAGCTGTACAGTAGCTATTTTTTTTCCATCAACGGGAGAATAGCTGTCGACTGAGCCTTCGGCGCCGCTGCCCCCCCATTGGCTGCCGGTGCTGTAAGCTGGATTTGTGTCCAGAATACCTAGATTTTTCAATACAGAATTGATGTCCGTTTGCATAGCTGAATTATATTTGATGTATACAAATCAACAAAAAAATTGATAAAGGAGAGCATTTGCCATTTCCATTTCGTGACGTCAATTTTACCAGATTTACAATTATGTTGCGTTCCTTTGTAAGAATTCAAGAACAAATCCCGGCTTGAGATAAATTTACTGATCCAAGCTAACCAGCTATTCGCAGTTAAGGTTAATATTATCAATGATTTACAGTAAACAATGTTTGTATGTTGATAATTATTTCAATGAAAGACTACACAATACTGTAAACTTATATTGTATTTTAGGAAAAGAGGAGCTGTTCTTTAATTATTTAATATGATGGAAGAGGAATTTTACTTTGATTTTAGTGATGATGCGCAACGTTCTGTAGAGCGTTATGAAGAGATGTTAAGGAATCAGGATCAGTATTTTTTTGATGCCCAAGCCTTTGAAAATATCATTGACTACTATATAGAAAAGAGTGACCCGGTAAAGGCGTTACAGGTGATAGAATATGCACTCAATCAGCATCCTTACGCTGCTGTATTTTTAATTAAACAGGCGCAACTATACTTTATCACCGATCAGGTGGACCGTGCTTTCTTTTCTCTACAGAAAGCAGAAATGCTGGAAGCATCAGAGGCAGAAATTTATGTGCTTCGTGGAAATATATACAATAGCCTGGAGCGCTACAGTGAGGCATTGGATAACTTTCAGCTTGCACTGACTTTTGCCGAAACTACAGATGAGATTTTATTACAGATTGCCTACGTGTACCAGAATATGCTGGACTATGAGAGTGCAATAAAGTATATTAAGCAGAGTCTGGAGCAGAATATGGAGAATAAAGATGGCTTATACGAGCTGGCTTTTTGTTATGATATTCTGGATAAGCAGGAGGAAAGCATCCAATTTTACCAGGAATATATAGATAACGATCCTTATTCTTATGCCGCGTGGTATAACCTGGCCAACTCTTATCACAAGCTTGATTTATTTGAGAAAGCAATAGATGCCTACGATTATGCGATACTGATTAAGGATAACTTTGCTTCTGCTTATTATAATAAGGGGAATGCATTGGTGCAGCTTGACCGTTATGCAGAAGCAATAGAGGTGTATAAACAAACCTGGGAATACGAGAAGCCGAATGCGGATACCTATTGTGCTATAGGCGAATGTTATGAGAAGCTGGAGCGAATGGACGAAGCACGTGCTTATTACAAGAAGTCTGTAAAGATGGATAGTAAACTTGCTGATGCATGGTTTGGAATTGGTGTTACGCTGAACTTTGAAGACCGTTATTTTGAATCGCTGCATTTCTATAAAAAGGCCATAGACCTGGATGGGGAAAATCCTGATTTCTGGTTTGCTATGGCTGATGCCTATTACAAACTAGGACAGATTGAAGAGTCCGTTGAAGCCTATTACAAAGTGCTTGAATATAATCCGCTGGATATTGAAGCCTGGCTGGATTTCTCCACTGTGCTTTACGAACAGGGAAGATTACTTGAAGCATCTGAAACAATTGCGGATGGGATTAAGAATAACCCCGATGCTGCGGAGCTCTATTACAGGATGGTTGCATACTTATTTGCTTTAGGGCAGAACAATGATGCAATTGTGTACCTGGAGACTGCGCTGGTAACAGATCCGGACAAACATTACATTTTATTTGAATATTTGCCGCAGCTGCAAGATAATACGGCAATTATTAGCGTTATCAATAAATATATAAAATAGAATTGTTGCTTATAAACCGAATAGCGATAGGGCCATGTACATACAGACGATGTGAAGTTATATCACAAGGACTGCCTGTACATGGCTTTTGCCGTATAGGGAAGTGACAGCATGTAAAGCTTATAGACAAAAAAATCATTAAAAGAGGGGCGAAAAATCAATTATTTCTAATGAAACAGTCTTAATTTTTTTTATCACCTTTGCAGCAGATATGAATTACCCATTAAATAATATTCCGGAACGTCCAGTAAAACCACGCCAGAGCGGCATTACTATGGTAATGGACAAAGGCCTTAGTTTACGACAGACAGAAGATTTTATCGATGTTGCAGGCATACACTCAGACATAGTTAAATTAGGTTGGGCAACATCGTTCGTTACGCCTAAACTTAAGGAAAAGCTGGATATTTATCGCAGTGCGAATATTCCTACATATTTTGGGGGTACTTTATTTGAAGCATTTGTGATCCGTAACCAGTTTGAAGACTACATTCGTGTACTTGAACAATACGGTATGGAGTACGCAGAAGTTTCTGATGGTTCTATCGAAATTGACCATGACCTGAAATGTGAGTATATCAATAAGTTATCGAAATATGTAACTGTGATTTCGGAAGTGGGCTCTAAGGATGCGACTAAAATATTTGCACCTTATAAATGGATCAAACTGATGAATGCTGAGATTGAAGCCGGTTCATGGAAGGTGATTGCTGAAGCAAGAGAAGGCGGAAATGTGGGTATATACAGAGGTTCTGGTGAAGTTCGCGAAGGTCTGGTTGATGAGATCCTTACGCAAATCCCGCAAGAAACGATTATCTGGGAGGCTCCTCAAAAGGAACAACAGGTTTGGTTTATTAAATTGATTGGCAGCAATGTGAATTTAGGAAATATAGCACCTGCAGAAGTTATTCCTTTGGAAACTATCCGTTTGGGATTGAGAGGTGATACTTTTGACCACTTTATCAACCTGGGCAAGTAAAACGCCTCGTGGGCAATACTTTAGATTATGAGAATATTCGGACTGATAGGTTTCCCTCTGGGACACTCTTTTTCAAAGAAGTTTTTCACAGAAAAATTTGTTAAGGAGGGGGTATCGGACACTGTTTACGAACTTTTTCCAGTTGAAGATATTCATTCGGTAGGTGGATTGATTTCCGATAATCAATCTCTGAGAGGATTGAATGTGACCATTCCTCATAAAATTAACGTTATTCCTTATCTGAACGACGTAGATGATGCTGCGGATCAAATTGGTGCCGTAAATTGCATCTCAATCGAAAGAAGAGAGGGCAAAGCCTGGCTTAAGGGATATAATACAGATGCCTATGGCTTTGGAGAGTCCTTGAAACCTTTTCTTAAAGATCATCACCGCCACGCACTGATTCTTGGTGATGGGGGTGCGGCGAAAGCTGTCAAATACGCGCTTGGTCAATTGGGAATCAGTTATCTTAGCGTGGTGAGGACAAAAATACCGGGTACCCTTGGTTATGAAGAAATAACTGAGGAGGTGATAAAGAAACACCTGCTTATCATCAATACAACTCCGCTGGGAACATTTCCCAACATTGAAGGGGCACCTGATATTCCCTATCATTTTCTGAATAGCGACCATGTTGCTTACGATCTGGTGTACAATCCAGAGGAAACGGAATTTATGAAAAGAGCGAAAAGCTATGGGGCCCAGGTGAAAAACGGATTAGAGATGCTGGTTCTGCAAGCAGAACGATCATGGTTTATCTGGAACGCTAAATAAACTCGAATGAAAACCTCTTTACTGAGCATTATCTGTCTGGTCTTGTGCTGTGCTGCGGCTTGTACCAATGAAAGCTATTCGCCCAAGCCGAGAGGTTATTACCATATTGCTTTTCCGAAAAAGGCTTATGTGGCCTATAGCGGTGGCTGTCCCTTTACTTTTGACTATCCAGTTTATGCTGACATGCAGGCGGACCAGAACCGTGGTGCCGATCCCTGTTGGAAGAACCTAAACTTTCCGGGCTTCAATGCGCGTTTGCATCTGACTTATTATGATGTTTCTTCAGCAAATGAATACTACAGTCTGGTTGAAGATGCAAGAACACTGGCGTTTAAGCACACCGTGAAAGCTAATGCTATTGACCAAAAGCTGATTAATTTCCCGGAGAAAAAATTATACGGTATCTATTATTCTATAGAAGGTAATACGGCCTCATCCCTGCAATTTTTTCTGACAGATAGCGCTAAGCATTATTTTAGAGGCGCTTTATATTTTAATGAACGGCCCCAGTATGACTCTGTGGCACCCGTTGTCAGTTTTATTAAAAAGGATATTGAGCGAATGATTGATACCTTTAAGTGGAAACAATAATTATAGAATCAATGATAACTATTCAGCAATTTACCTTTAATCCTTACCAGGAGAACACTTATGTTTTATCTGATGAAAGCAACGAATGTGTAATCATAGATCCGGGAATGTATAACGCATCTGAGCAGAATATTTTTTATAAATGGATTAAAGAAAGCGGGTTGAAACCAGTTTTACTGCTAAATACTCATTGCCATATTGACCATGTTTTGGGGAATAAGTTTGTTTTTGACAACTGGGGACTTAAACCACAGTTTCACAAAGGAGAGCTGGTAGTATTACATTCTATTCCTGGCTACGCCCCGCAAATGGGTATGCGTTATGAACTATCACCGGAGCCGGAGGTTTTTTTGGAAGAAAGCGGAACGGTAAGTTTTGGTAATAGCGAGCTTGAATTGATTTTTGCACCAGGACACTCACCGGCACATCTTTGTTTTTATAGCAGGGAGGATGATTTTATTATCGGCGGTGACGTGTTGTTCTATTCAAGTATAGGCCGTACAGATCTTCCCGGTGGTAATCATCAGCAATTGTTAAATAATATCAGGGAAAAACTTTTTGTACTTCCTGATGCTGTAGAAGTTTATCCGGGACATGGACAGTCTACAACAATTGGTTTCGAAAAACAGAATAATCCCTTTTTAAGATAAGTTAGCCTTATATTTGAACAAAGCAGATACATTTGAACACAGCCCTCTATATTGCCCGCAGGTACCTCTTCGCTAAGAAGTCTACCAATGCCATTAATATTATCTCTACAATTTCGGTATTAGGGGTATTTGTTGGCAGTGCGGCCTTGATTATCATTTTGTCGGTATTCAATGGTTTTGAGGAAGTGGTACTGAAGATGTTCAATACGATTACGCCACACCTGGTGATCGCTCCGGCAAAGGGCAAAACGTTTGATCCTAATACAGTCTATTTTAATCAGCTGAGAAAGAATAAGGATATCTATTCATTTACGGAAGTGCTATCTGAAAATGCACTGCTGCGGTATCGGGACAAGCAGTCGGTAGGATTAGTGAAAGGGGTAAGCACGGCTTATCTGAAAAATAACAGTCTGGACAGCATCACCATCCAAGGCAAGTTTGTGATACAAAACAGTGGAGGACCTAATGCTGTGATTGGTTCTGCAATTCAGAATTACCTGATGGTAAATACAAACGATCCGTTTACGCAGCTGCAGATTTTCTCTCCGAAGAGGGGGATACGGACAAGTTCCATCAATCCGGCGGATGACTTTATGGATCTATATATTCCTGTGTCAGGGATTTTTGAGGTGCAGCAGGATTTTGATAATATAGCAATCGTTCCACTCAGCTTTGCGCGCAAATTGCTGCAGGAGGAGCAAGAAATTTCGTCCATTGAGATTAATCTTTTGAAAGGTGTAGATGCCGACGTATTTAAGGCTAAGGTTGAAGAACAGATTGGTGCCAACTACGTAGTAAAGGACAGAATAGAACAGAATAAAGCACTCTACAACATTCTGAGCACCGAAAAATGGGCTGTTTACATCATCCTGACTTTTATCCTGATCATCGCGATTTTCAATATCATTGGCTCACTTACTATGCTTGTTATTGATAAGTTAAAAGACATCGCTATTTTAAGCAGTCTTGGTGCGGGCAAAAAGCTGATTAAACGGATTTTCCTTTTTGAAGGAATGATGATCACGATGACCGGATGTATTTTTGGACTGCTAATAGGATTAATTTTCTGTTTATTGCAACAGAGGTTTGGGTGGATAAAGATGTCTCAGGAAAACCTTCTGATGAGTAATGCCTACCCAATTGGGCTCAAATGGAAAGATTTTATATTAGTGTTCATTACGGTAAGCATTTTCTCTTTTATGGCATCAGCTTTGTCATCTAATTTGAGCGTTAAAAAAATCAATAATTTAAATCAAGATCTTTAACATGAATACCTATAAACATACAGCCTTATTATTATTTATAATGTCTGTTATTTTTGCATCCTGCGGGCAGTCTGGCTCTTCAGGTCAAAAAAACGATGTCAAAATAATAAAGGGTTTGTATAGCTATGGACCTGAAATAAAATCATTTACTGATTGTGAGGAAGGCCGTGAGTTTTGGGTGGCGGATAGTGCCAAAACATTGGAACTGGCTTATAGCAAGTTCAATTTCGAGAAACCATATGAGCCTGTCTATATCGAGGCAGAATGTCATGTCATCAAATCTGACAGCCTGATGGTGTCAGCAGATTTCGACTCCACATTGGTTGTAACGAAGGTTTTAAAAATCACCAGGGAAATCCCTGACGGGCCCTGTAACCAGTAACATTACTTTGTAACGTAGAGGTCTTTGGTAATTGCTGGAATAATTCCTTTTTCCTGGGCCATACTGAACATGATGTCTATCGCTTTCCGGCCCTCAGCGCCCAATTCGATTGAATATTTATTAACGTAAAGCTCGATGTGTTTGTACATTACCTTTTCGTCCATTGCCTGCGCGTGGCTGGAGATAAAGTCTATACCTGATTTTGGATTGGCGAAGGCAAACTCAACGGATTTGCGGATAAGTCTGTTTACTTTTAGCTGAATTTCTGGTGCCAGATTGCGGTTAACTACAATTCCACCCAAAGGTATAGCACAGCCCGTTAGTTGCTCCCAATGGCTACCCAGGTCGATTACTTTGTGTAAACCTCTATCTGCGTAAGTAAAACGATTTTCATGAATAATCAGCCCAAGGTCAACCTCGTCATTCAACAGTGCATCTTCAATTTCTGAGAACACCGTGACCTTTTTATTGCGTAAATTGGGAAATGCGATGCCCAGCAAAAAGTTTGCTGTTGTCAACTCCCCGGGGATTGCGACCCTTAGGGTAGAATGCTCACTGTTTAACTCAGGGCTATTAATCAAACTTTCATTTTTGCAGATCAACAGCGGCCCTACACCGAAGCCTAAAGCACTACCAGCATCAAGCAGAGCATATTTCTCTGCCAGGTGTGCAAAGGCATGGAAACTCAACTTGGTAATATCCAGCTTTGTATTTAATGCTTTTTGATTGAGTGTTTCAACGTCATCAAAAAAGACATCAAATTCAAGACCCTCGGTGTCAATTTTATGATGGATTAGTGCGTCGAAAATAAAAGTATCGTTAGGACAAGGAGAAAAGCCAAGTGAAAGTTTCATGGTCCAAAGGTAAGCAGTTCTTAAAGTGGCTTAGTTAAAAGTTTGTCAAAAATTTGATTGCCCAGTCATTTAAATTTTTGATGGCGAGGCCTATTTTCCAGCTATCGCGATTTCTTTCTTCCACATAGTTAGAAATGCTGCGTACCTGAAGGCATGGAATACAGGCCTGATGGCAGCTGTAAAAAACGGCAGCACCTTCCATGCTTTCTGTAACAGGATCTAAGCGACGGACGATCTTTGCTATACTGTGTTTGTTGCCATGAACTTTGTTGACCGTGATGCCTTTTACGGGTGGGAGCTGGTTTAGTTCATTGTTAGCGATCAATTGACCGGGAACATAGGTGCTTTTTCCGAAGCCCAGTGTTTCGATTGGTAAAAAATCATCTTTATCTTCGGCACCTAATTCAGAAAAAGTATCTGCGGTGATGTTCAACAGGCCCCCTAAAGGAATGGTATGGTCGAAGCATCCGGCAATTCCCAGGTTGAGCACAAGAGAATAACCAGAATGGAGGTGCTTTCCCAGTGCAAATGCAGTTGCAGTCATTCCAACACCCGTAATCAGCAGGTCGAAGTGGGGAGTCTCTACAAAGTTTTCTTCGGGCAGGTTATAGCTTGTATAAACGCCAGATAACTCCGCTCTTGTGGCTGCAACGATCAATACTTTCATTTAACGAAGTTACGATATTGTAATTCAAGTTGCGGCAAAGCAGCTAAAGCTGCAATAATCTTTCTACTTTAACCTTTCTGCGTATATTTGCAGTCTATTATTTAAAAATGATTTATATAACCCGCAAAGAATCTTTTAACGCTGCCCATAAGCTGGCGAGGCCTGACTGGACTGAGGATCACAATATGGAGGTTTATGGCAAATGTGCCAACCCTAACTGGCATGGTCATAATTACCAGTTGTTTGTAACAGTTAAAGGTGAAATAGATCCTGAAACAGGATTTTTGGTTGATCTGAAATGGATGAAGGCTATTATCAACGAACATATCATTGATAAACTGGACCATAGAAACCTTAACCTTGATGTGGATTTTATGAAAGATAAATTGGCATCTACTGAAAACTTAGCTGTAGCGATCTGGAATGAATTAATTCCCCATATCAACGTTGGGAATGCGCAGCTGCACAGCGTTAAAATTTACGAGACCGAGAATAACTTTGTAGAATATTTCGGTTAATTTATCACATACATGGAAAATCATATACCAGATGCTTTCGATGACGAGAACGAAGGCTATATTAAAATTGACCGTTATAACTCTTCGAAAACTGAGTCGATTGCCGGTCATTATTCCGATATCCTGAGCAAGCTTGGTGAAGACCCGCAGAGAGAAGGATTACTGAAAACCCCTGAGCGGGTGGCAAAATCGCTTCAATATCTTACCCATGGCTATGACCTTGACCCGGCGCAAATTTTACGGTCGGCTATGTTCAAAGAAGATTATAGCCAGATGGTGGTAGTAAAAGACATAGAAGTTTATTCAATGTGTGAACACCATATGCTGCCCTTTTTTGGCAAGGCCCATGTGGCCTATATTCCAAACGGTCATATTGTTGGCTTAAGTAAAATTCCGCGTATTGTAGATGCTTTTGCGAGACGGTTGCAGGTACAGGAGCGACTGACGAATGAAATCAGAGACTGCATACAAGATACACTGGCACCTGCAGGAGTGGCCGTGGTAATTGAATGTCAGCATTTGTGCATGGCAATGAGGGGGATACAGAAACAAAATTCAGTAACAACAACTTCTGCATTTACAGGAGAATTTGCAAAAGATAAAACCCGGGCAGAGTTTTTGAGGTTAATCACCGCGAAACTACATTAGAACTAATATTTACCAGTATATAGGTCCGCAATGGACCATTTAACAATAGAATAACACGAATGAAAGCATATTTATTTCCGGGACAAGGCGCACAATTTTCAGGTATGGGTAAGGAACTGTATGAAAGCGAATCTGCGAAGGCACTGTTTGAGAAAGCGAACGACATTATTGGTTTCCGCATTAGCGACATCATGTTCTCTGGAACGGAAGAGGAGTTAAAACAAACAAAGGTTACCCAGCCAGCAGTATTTCTGCATTCAGTAATACTTGCCAAGTCGTTGGGTGCCGATTTTAAGCCGGATATGGTTGCGGGACACTCATTGGGCGAATTCTCGGCCTTAGTAGCGGCCTCAGCGATTTCATTTGAAGACGGATTAAGGCTGGTAATTGCCCGTGCAAATGCGATGCAGAAAGCATGTGAGTTACAACCCTCTACTATGGCTGCTATATTAGGGCTTGCAGATGATGTGGTAGAAAAGATATGTGCAGAAATCGACGAAGTGGTTGTTGCGGCAAATTATAATTGCCCGGGACAGCTAGTGATTTCTGGTAGCATTGAAGGTGTTGACCTTGCCTGTCAGAAACTTACGGAAGCAGGTGCTAAACGGGCATTGAAGCTGAATGTTGGTGGTGCTTTCCACTCTCCATTGATGGAGCCAGCAAGGTTGGAGCTAAAGGAAGCGATAGAAAATACAACAATTTTGCCTCCGGTATGTCCGATTTATCAAAATGTTGACCCTATTCCGCAAACTGATCCGGAGAAAATTAAGTTTAACTTGATTACACAACTTACGGGAGCGGTTAAATGGACACAAACTGTTGAACGCATGTTAGCTGACGAAGCTGATGAATTTGTTGAAGTAGGTCCGGGAAATGTATTACAAGGATTAGTGAAAAAAGTAAATAGGTCGGTCCAGACCAGCTCTGCAGCCATACCGGTTTAACATTATATAATTGTCCTGGTGTGAATATAGGTGCTAAAATTAGATTTCTTTTATTGATTCTGGCGATCTGCTGTATTGGCACGGCCGTATCCTTAAAACATTTTACCACCAAAAAAGATCTATTGCGTCACGAGGCGGGGTTACTTCAGGATAACCTCGCCGCTAGTGAAAGAGTGGTCTATAACTTTCTGGCAGACATGCAGCAGCTCGAGAGAGCCAAGCAGTTTCACCTGAATGAAGGTTTTGCTCTAAATTTTATTACTACCATCAGGCCACAGGGTATTAATGTCCTTACCTACGATGGTGGCGTACTCAAATTCTGGAGTTCATTTAAGGCCATTCCCTCAGATCCTGGGGGACTAAAAGAAGGCTCCTCATTTGTACAGTTTCCAAACGGCTGGTATGAGGTAATCAAAAAAACTCAAGGTAACTATTCAATTATCTTCTTAATAGATGTAAAAAGCCAGTTCAGCATCCAAAACAGGTACCTGAAGAACGGCATTGTAAGCCGGCTGTCTTCATCCAGTGCCTTATCCCTTGCAACTTTTACGGATGAAGATGTTTTTGGGATCAGCAATCTGGATGGGAAATTATTGTTTGAGGTTAAACTTAATGCAAACTATACACAAGGGGTTTACGCCTCTATTCAGGTATGGCTTTGGGTAATAGGACTGTTCTGCTTCTCTTTATTTGTAAATTCATTCTGTGCCTGGCTGATGAAAAAGGGAGAGGTATTTAAGGCTACGGCATTGATCCTGATTTTCTTTTTGGCCATTAGGATTACGGATCTGGAGTTCGGCTGGTTCAATCATCAGTTTAGCCTTCAAATATTTAACCCCTCTATTTATGCTGAAAGCTTCTTTTTACCGTCCTTAGGTGATTTTTTGCTGAATGTGCTGGCTTTGACCTGGGTAGTACTTTTTATTTATACCAATAGGGACAGGTACAGGTTCCCTGCCTGGATAAGCAGTAGTAAAATTGCGGGCCTATTTGTTCATCTGATGATGCTGCTGATTCTCGCAGGCATAGGCTTTTTGATTAATGAAGTATTCTTTGGATTGATTTATAATTCCAAGATAAACTTCGATATCACTAATATTATCAATTTGAGCTGGTTAAGCTGGACCTGTATCGTGCTACTTTGCCTGGTATGGTTCAATGTATATTTGCTTGCAAGCATTTTTATAGCCTTGACCCACCAGCTACGTGTTTCGCAAAAAGAGCGGTTAGTTTTATTCCTTTCTCTGTTTGTGATGTATTTCATTTACATGCTGAGCACTGATTTTACGGTTTTCTTTGTGGTATATGCCTTGTTTTTGTTTATCATTTCATATAATATATATATTCAGCATACAAGGTTTTCTATTGGGATCTTTGCATCAATTTTTTTCTGCCTGGCATTTATATCTTCCATCAAATATCTAAAGTTCAATGATATTAAAGAGCGTAATAGCAGGTATGTAATTGCTCAGAAGCTGCAGTATTCTGATGATCCGAAGGTGATCAACTCTATACAAAGCTTGGGAAATGGGATTTCTAATGACCTTTTTATCACCGATTATTTCAAAAGTTCAAGGTTTAACCGGCATCTCGCTTTGCAGAATTACATCACCAAGACTTATCTGGATGGTTACCTGTCGCCTTTTGAACATAATTTCTATGAGTTCAATGTACGGGATTCTATCCACGTTAATGGGAATGAAAATTCACTGGAGCATTATCAGAATCTGGTAAGATCCGGATCGGTAAAAATCTCAAATTACTTTTATAGGCTCAATGATACTTTTGGTTATCAAAATTACTTCGGGTTAATTCCTGTATTTGACGATGGTCATATGCTAGGTACGCTAGTGATTGAACTGAAGTCGCAGCAGTATAATTATAGCAGCCAGTTTCCCGAAATCTTAATTGATGGAAAGCTGAAAAGTGAGGATGACTACAGTAACTATTCTTTTGCTTTTTATAACGGAAACAAGCTGATTAAGCAGGCCGGTAAGTATACTTATAAGCTTGCTAATACAGAATTCAAAGGTAAGTTTGGACAGCCGGTATTCATCAATGATGCCCGTCTGGGCTATAGTCACCTTATATATTCTGCGAGTAACTCTAAAATCATTGTTATCAGTAAAGAGAAAGTAAACTACATAGTGAGGTTAGCGGCACTGTCTTTCTTTTTTCTGGTATTCATTATTTTCTCTGCGGCACTGTATGTGATGATATGGCTGTTAAAGAACCTTGATCAAAGCTGGGGTGGATGGTTCAATATCAACCGGTCGCTCATGATCAATGCGAATAAAATTCTATATAAAACCAGGATACAGCTCTCTATTGTTTTGTCTGTTGTTGCGACCCTACTAATTGTGGGCTGGTCTACATTTTTCTACATCAGGGATGAATACCGTAAACAGCAGGAAGATTTTATCAGGGAAAAAATCAGGAAAGTACAGATTTCTTATGAGAAACAGATTTTTTCTACGGGCATCCCTAAGGTTACTGACCAGGCGATTGTGAACTTTAACCAGTTTGCAGATATCAACTCCGCGTACCTGAACTTGTATGATACAAATGGTAGCTTGTTATTCACCTCTTTGCCAAAGATGTTTGACTATGGCATCATTGGCACAAAGATGGGGCCTACGGCTTATATTTACCTGAGGCAGCTGCAACGTTCGGACTATTCCAACCCCAGTGAGGTTATTGGAGACTTTATCTACTCATCTGCCTATGCGCCGATCCGTAATGCCCAGAACCAAACGGTAGCTTATATCGGTCTGCCTTACTACGGGAATGAAGCCGATTATCAGTCCAAAATAGGTTTGTTCATCAATACACTAATTAATATTTACGCCTTAGTTTTTGTAGCGATAGGGGTGCTGGCGGTGTTTCTTGCAAATCAGATTACGAGTCCGCTTACATTTATCCAGGAAAGCATCAGAAAAACAAAGCTGGGGCAAAAGAATAAACCTATTTTATGGTCTCGCCACGATGAGATTGGCTCATTAATCAAAGAATATAATAAAATGATTGCTGCGCTGGAAGACAGTGCTGTCAAATTAGCTAAATCCGAAAGAGAGAGTGCCTGGAGGGAGATGGCCAAACAAGTGGCGCATGAAATTAAAAACCCGCTTACTCCGCTGAAGCTGGGAGTGCAATTGCTGGAGAAATCATGGAAGGAAAAAGATCCGAATTTTGAACTTAAGTTTGAGCGCTTTTATAAATCTTTTATTGAGCAGATTGATAGTCTGGCAAAGATTGCCTCTGATTTTTCCAATTTTGCAAAGATGCCGGACACAAAACTTGAGGAGGTAATGCTGCTACCGGTTATTGAACAGAGCAAAAGTATATTTGAGGATAATCCGGATGTAGAGATCTATGTTTCGAACCTGACGAACCGGGAAGTAGTGATTTTAGGGGATAAGGACCAATTAGTCCGTTCTTTCAATAACCTGTTGAAAAATGCTATCGAAGCTTGCGCAATGAAGTCTAAGTGTCTTGTATACGTGCGGATTACTAACGACTCTGATTACGTGTGGGTGGAGCTGGAAGATAACGGGAAAGGAATAGACGAAGATCTTCAGGAGAAAATCTTCGTGCCTAATTTTACAACGACATCATCTGGTACGGGACTCGGCCTTGCCTTTGTTAAGCAGGCGGTAGATAATGCAGGCGGATCGATCAGCTTTAAATCAGATGCTACTGCCGGTACTATCTTTTATCTGAGCTTTCCGCTCGCAAATGTCTAACGAATTATTTGAGTAATAAGGAAGCTTTACCCATAGTATAGCCATTGGCATACAGGATAATGGAGTAATTACCTTTTATAAATTCCTTTGGATTAACAAAATCCAGGTTATAAGAGGTTTCATCATTATTGTAAGAGATGGTGATCATCTCACTGTATTGCATCTCCTGTCCATCTGCTTCAAACATATTGTCCTCGTTAGCTATAAGGTTGCCAGCAGGGTCAAATACACGCATGTAGATCTTGTGGTAATCTTTTTCGGCGAGTGGATTAGGTACAATACTGAAATTCGCAGTTAGCTTTTTCGCAGCCGAAGCTTTTGTCACTTCGCTGGTTTTGCCATTACTTTTAACTTTGAAGGCGGCCAGGTGTACGCTATAAGCTTTTAATGCAGCGCTGATTTTAACCTTTGCATCTAGCTCATTATTTTTCTTTTCCAGGTCAAGCGCTTTGGCACTGACTGAAGTCACAGATTTTTCGAGGCTGTCACGTTCGGTCTTCAGGAATAAGTTTTCCTTTTCCAACCTGCCTATATCATCGCGATATTCAGCTAGAAAAGCCTTAAGCTTTTTTAGCTCTGCCTGGGCGGCAATCAATTCTGTTTCTGTTAATGTTCCTTTTTGGAGGGCTTTTTTTAATTCGAGGATTTTTGTTCTTGCCTGTTGCTGCTCCGTCTGAAGCTTTTCTGTTAATGCAACGTTCATGGCGTTAACCTTATCGAACTCAACTTCGATTTTTTCGACCTCCAGCTTCAGTCTGTCCTTTTCAGTACTTGTGGTGACAAAGCGTTCTTTTTCATGTTTATCTCTAAAAAACAGAAAGGCATTAGTTCCAAGTAATGCTGCAATAACTACGATTAGAAAATAAATTTTGTTACGGTCTCCTGTATTAACTGAATCTTTTGGGTCTAACATTTATAATTGGAAATTGAGTTTTGTATGGTGAAAATCGTTGTTGTTGCCTATGCCTAAAAAAAAACGAACATAGGATAAATTAAATAATTTGTGGTAAAAAAAGCACTAAATTGTATAAGACCTTTAAAAAAAATCGTTTACTTGCTGAAGTGGGGGGCCAATCAAGAGCCTTAATTCCCCAGCTAATCAAAAGTATACACTACCAAAAACATTAAATAATGCTGAAAAGGATTGTTTTCACAATTTTCACAACTTTAATCACCTCACACTTTATAAATGCCCAGACAACAGCAAAAATCGCTCCAAAGAGGGAGTTTAGAGGTGTCTGGGTGGCAACTGTTACCAATATAGACTGGCCTTCAAGACCGGGGTTAACGATGGATCAACAAAAGCAGGAACTTATCGGCTTGCTGGAACAACACAAGGCTAGTGGCATGAATGCAATCCTGCTACAGGTAAGGCCTGCGGCAGATGCGTTTTACCGGAAATCCAGAGAACCCTGGAGTCAGTGGTTAATGGGGCGGCAGGGGGTAGCACCAAGTGCAGGCTATGATCCTTTGAAATTTGCCATCAAAGAAGCTCATTCACGTGGTATGGAGTTGCATGCATGGTTTAATCCGTATCGGGCAACGATGAGTCCGAATGCTTATATCAGCGAGGATCATATGACCAAAAAGAGACCTGATTTGTTTTTTACCTACGGCGGTAAAAAACAGTTTGATCCTGGATTGCCAGAGGTTCGTGAATACATTGTACAGGTTATACTTGATGTGGTAAAGGGTTATGACGTTGATGGGATACATTTTGATGATTACTTTTATCCTTATCCTTTAGCCGGACAGCGGATCAACGACAGTGCAACTTTCAGTAAGTACAACAATGGCTTTACGAATGTAAATGACTGGAGACGTAACAATGTTGATGTGCTGATTAAACAACTCGACGATAGCATTCACCATTATAAAAACTATGTGAAATTCGGGATCAGCCCTTTTGGAATCTGGAAGAATGACACGGAAGATACGCTGGGCTCAGCAACGCATGGTTTGTCGAATTATCATGAGTTATACGCTGATTCACGAAAGTGGATTAAAGAAGGCTGGGTAGATTATATCAATCCGCAAATATATTTTAGCTTTACCCGTAGAGCTGCTCCATTTGCTACTCTTGTAGATTGGTGGAGTGATAATACTTATGGTAGACATTTGTATATCGGGCAGGCGGCCTACCTGGTTAACCAGCGTATGGAAGCGGCCTGGAGAAAACCTGAAGAGATTCCCAACCAGATCAGGTATATCAGGCAAAACAATCGAGTACAGGGGAGTGTATTTTTTAGCTCAAAATCTTTGTCAACGGTGGCTCGTGGAACCCAGGACTCGTTGCGTAATGATCTCTATAAATATCCGGCTTTACCGCCGCAAATGCCATGGCTGGATGAGATTGTCCCAAATGTACCGCAGACGCTTAGTGCCGAGGCGAGTACTAATGGCATTCAATTAAAGTGGTCGGCACCGTTGGAAGCGGAAGACGGTGAAACGGCCTCTGGATATGTGATCTATCGCTTTGATGAAGGGGAAAAGATTAACACACTGAATCCGAAGAATATCTTGAGGATAAGTTTTGAAGACTACACGTTTTTTCTCGACACAAGTGTGATTAAAGGTAAACGCTATAACTATTTGGTTACGGCTTTGGACAGGTTAAAGAACGAAAGTGATCCAAGTGGACCGGTTGGCGTAGAGGCGAAATAAAAAAGGCCATTATAGTACGGGGCTGTGCTGTTTTTTTTTATATTTTTGCATCAAAGAATTATATTATGGCAAGCTTTACATTCACTACTGAAACGGCAGAAAGGGTTAAAATCAAAGTTCTTAGGAAATATAGAGAATTGGCCAAGGAAAACTTATTGTTTGCACCAGGCAGTGAAGATCAACTGGTTGATCAATTGACACAGTTGCTGAAGAGAGATGTGAAGTATGTTGAGTTTACTATCAACAAGGCGCTCGCAGATCCTTCGGGAAACCGCCTATAGTACTATAGACACAGCTTTATTGCTTGTTGATAATTTTCCGCTTATCACCGTCTAGCGGGTTATCTCAGTTCTTTAGCACGAATTGCTAATTGCCTCATCAAAAATAAACCAAAGGTATGATGATGAAAAAGAATAAGATTGCAATCCTGACTGGCCTCCTCGCTGTGGCATCAGTAACCTGGTCTTTTAAGGAAGATCTCTTTTTGATTTCTAAAAACCTTGATATTTTCGCTTCCCTATATAAAGAGGTTAGTCTGAACTATGTTGATGAGACCGATCCGGGTGCATTAATGAAGACGGGGATAGATGCCATGCTGGATACATTGGATCCCTATACAGTGTATGTTCCGGAAGCAGAGGTGGAGGATTTTAAGTTGAAGTATGTGAGCACACAGTTTGGTGGAATCGGTGTCAGCACCGTTTTTATTGAAGGTAAGCTGTTTGTCAATGAGATCAGTGAAGGCTATCCTGCATTTAAACAAGGAATTCTGGCCGGTGATCAAATCATGAAAATCAATGGCGCCGAAATTAAAGGTAAAGACCGCACGCAAGTTAGTCAGCTGTTGCGCGGACCACGTGGCTCTGCCCTGGATTTGCTGATTCTGCGTCAGGGAAAGCTGCTGGGGAAACAGTTGGTACGGGAGGAAATAAGGCAGCCCAATGTTACCTATTCGGGAATGGTGAATGACATGGCTTATATCAGACTGGATAAGTTTTTGGAGAATTCTGCACAAGAAGTACAGTCGGCTGCTATGGAGCTCAGTAAACAGCATCCTAAAGGGATTATTCTCGACTTGAGATATAACGGTGGGGGTATTTTGCAGGAAGCCGTTAAAATTGTGAATCTTTTTGTTAGTAAAGATGTGGTTATCGTTACACAAAAGGGGCGCAATCCGGAAAAAACGATTAATTATAAGACAGCCGTTTCACCAATGTTCCCTGATATCCCTCTGGCGGTGATTATCAATGGCTCATCGGCTTCGGCCTCAGAGATTGTTGCTGGTAGTCTGCAGGATTTAGACCGTGCCGTCATTGTAGGTCAGCGCAGTTACGGCAAAGGACTGGTACAACAAACCTTCACTTTACCGTATAGTAGTTTGGTTAAGGTTACGGTGGCCAAGTATTTTACGCCATCAGGAAGATGTATACAAGCGATAGATTACGCCCATAAAAATAAATTGGGCAATAGTAGCAGGATTGCAGATTCGCTAATGGTGAAATTCAATACAAAAACGGGCAGAAGTGTTTATGATGGTAATGGTATTTACCCTGACGTGGCAGTTGGTGCGACAAAGCTAAGCCCTGTAACAATAGCGCTGATCAATAAGAGTCTGTTCTTTGATTATGCCAATGAATACAAGAGAAGTCATGCTGAGATTGCCCCTGCGGCAGATTTCAAAGTTTCTGATGATGACTATAGCGCATTCACGACGACACTTGCTGGTAAAGATTATTCTTATTCTTCGAATGCAGAACGCTTGTTGTCTGATTTGCGGACTGAGGCCGAGAAGGAGCAATTGCTGGCAAGGGTAAAAGAAGACCTGGATAATTTAAGATCTAAAATGCTGTCGGCTACCAAGACAGAACTGATAACGCACAAAGCTGAAATCAAGCGAGTGCTTGAGAACCAGATTATTAGTCGATATTACTATGAGAAGGGTAGGATAATGCAAGCATTTCAGTATGATAAGGAATTAGAGACTGCTAAATCAGTGCTGGGTAATTCTACTAAAATGCTTGCAATATTAAAAGGTGAGGGTACTTATAGAACTATTGGTGATCCATCAAAAACGCTTGCGGATGCAGATAATAATTAGTTAAGTTCCGTGTAATTTAACTACTAAACCGTCCATGTCTGGGCTTAGCTGCAACTGGCAGGCTAATCTAGAATTCGGCAAAAGATCTGGCAGTGTATCCAGCATGGCATACTCATCATCAGTCATCTCCTTTAGCTTATCTTCGCCTTCCAGCACGTCAACGCAGCAAGTTGCACAAAGGGCCATTCCGCCGCATGTTGCCAGAATATCATACTCACATGCTTTAAGATATTCCATTAAACTTAGTCCCATGTCAACAGGTGCTTCCAAAGGTGTTATGGTTCCATCCGGTTCCTGAACGTGTACGGTAATATTGTTTTCTTCCATTCTTAAAACTCAGCTACTCCGTTAACGGTAGTATATTTCATTGTATATTTAACACCAGGGTTCATGTATTGGTAAGCACTGTGGCTCATCAAAGCTGCTTCATGGAAACCGCAAAGGATTAATTTTAATTTATTTGTATAGGTATTGATATCACCAATTGCATAGATGCCCGGGATGTTTGTAGAATAGTCATCGGTATTTACCTCAATAGCACTTTTGCTGATGTTCAGGTTCCAGTCTTCAATTGGACCTAACTTAGGGCTCAATCCGAAAAGAGGGATGAGGTGATCTGCTTCTACATTTGTCGCCTCCAGGGTTTTATTGTGAGTAATTTCTACATTTTCCAGCTTACCTTCTCCAGATACAGATTTAAGGTTACTGTTTAAAATCAGGTTGATTTTACCACTTGCAGCCAGTTCCATTACTTTAGCAACTGAATCTGGTGCGCCACGGAAACTTTCGCTACGGTGTACAAGGGTTAATTCTTCTACAATGTCAGCCAGGAAAATTGTCCAGTCCAATGCAGAGTCACCACCACCGGCAATCACCATTTTCTGTCCCCTGTATTTCTCAGGATCAAGGATCATGTAATTAACCCCACGGCCATTTTCGAATTGCTCCAGACCTTCAACAGCTGGTTTGCGGGGCTCGAAACAGCCTAATCCGCCAGCAATTACCACAACTTTAGCTTCGATAACTGTGCCCATATTGGTTGTAAGGACGAAATCTGCTTCACCGCGTTTTTCAAGTCCTTCAATACGTTCGCCCAAAGTAAAGCCAGGGTGGAATGGTTTAGCTTGTTCTAAAAGATTATCTACCAGTTCCTGAGCCAAAACGCTTGGATAACCTGGGATATCATAGATTGGTTTTTTAGGATAAATTTCTGAGAGCTGACCTCCGATCTGAGGTAAGTAATCAATTAAATGACAGCGCATTTTAAGTAAACCTGCTTCAAAAATTGCGAATAACCCAACGGGTCCGGCGCCAATGATGGCTATATCTGTAGAAATCATGTCTTTAAATTTGCAGCGAATTTACAAAAATAGTTTGTAATCGTTCTGAATTAGGCAGAATTGGTGTAAATTTTAGTTATGCCTGACATAGTTGACCGATATAATCGTCTTTCAGCCCATTTTGAGGCGGATTGAGGTGTTGCGCAAAATTTTGATTTTGCGTGTGAATGATAAGAACGGTTGACTATCTTTGAGTATTCATGACAAAGAATATATATTTCGCCTCAGACTTCCACCTGGGATCTCCCAACCATGCGGAGAGCCGCATCCGTGAGAACCGCATTGTTCGCTGGCTCAGCTCTATAGAGTCGACCTGCTCCGAATTATTTTTAATGGGGGACATTTTCGACTTCTGGTTTGAATACCGTAAGGTGATCCCTAAGGGCTATATCCGTTTACAGGGTAAGCTAGCCAGCATGTCTGATTCAGGGATAAAAATCTACTTCTTTAGGGGAAATCACGATATGTGGGTCGACGATTATTTTACTAAAGAGATGGGGATCCAGATTGTCAGTGATGAACTGATCATTGAAAGGGGCGGGAAAAGTTTTTACCTGCATCATGGAGACGGACTTGGACCCGGCGATGCCAATTACCGGATCTTAAGAAAGATCTTCAGAAATCCTGTATGCCGCTGGTTGTTTTCTATCCTGCCGCCCGTTATTGGCCTTGGAATAGCCACTGGTTGGTCTAGCAAAAGCCGGATTGTAAATACGCGTGTAGAGGAAGTTTTTCTTGGAGATGACAAAGAATGGTTAGCGGTATACTCACGTGAAGTACTGGCGAAGCAGCACTATGACTATTTTATTTATGGTCACCGGCATTTGCCAATGATTGTAGAACTGGGACAGAATAGTCAATATTACAACATTGGTGAATGGTTTGGATTTAATTCTTATGCTGTGTTTGATGGTGAGCAGTTGAGTTTGAAGTACTTTGAACGGGAAGAGAACTAGCACTGTCTTGCAGATAAATTATTAGCTGCATTAAATGAAATTCCTTATTTTTGTAATCCTATGAATACCGGTTGCCCCGGCATATCTCCCTTGCATGTAGTCGTCCGCTTATCGAATACGGTTCTTATGTGCATTAAACGGGATATTTTACAGCGGGCGCAATTAATTATTTTCTGAATAAAAGAATATGTTAGAGAAATTAGAAGCGATAAAAATTCGCTGGGAAGATGTTGAAGAGCAGTTGAGCAATCCTGACACGATGCAGGATATGAAACGTTTTGCCCAATTAAATAAAGAATATAAAGATCTTACGAAGATTGTGGATGAATATAAAGTCTACAAAAATGTGATGAGTAACATCGATGCCAACAAAGAAATCCTGGTGACTGAAAAAGATCCGGAGATGCGTGAGATGGCCAAAGAGGAGTTGGATGAACTGCTTAAACAGCAGGAGGAGATGGAAGAGCGTGTACGTGTGATGCTGATTCCGGTAGACCCTGAGGATGCAAAAAATGCAGTATTCGAGATTAGAGGAGGTACAGGCGGAGATGAAGCGGCATTATTTGCTGGTGATTTATATAGAATGTACACTCGCTTTTTTGAGCAAAAGCGCTGGAAAGTAGAAGTGGTTGATGTAACTGAAGGTACTGCCGGTGGATACAAAGAGGTGATCATGAAAGTTTCCGGAGAAGATGTTTACGGACAGCTGAAGTATGAGTCTGGTGTACACCGTGTTCAGCGTGTTCCTGATACAGAAACACAAGGTAGGGTACACACTTCTGCAGCATCAGTGGCGGTATTGCCTGAAGCTGAAGAGATAGACTTCTATTTGAATCCTGCAGATATTGACTTACAAACTTCACGCTCAGGTGGTGCCGGTGGTCAGAACGTTAATAAGGTAGAAACTAAGGTACAGCTTACGCACAGGCCATCAGGTTTGGTAGTGGTGTGTCAGCAGGAACGTTCTCAATTGGGTAACCGTGAGATTGCAATGGAAATGCTGAGAAGTAAGTTATATGACATTGAACTTCAGAAGAAAAATGGTGATATCGCTGCAAGGCGTAAAACGATGGTATCTACCGGAGACCGTTCTGCAAAAATCAGGACTTACAATTATCCACAAGGCAGGGTGACAGATCACCGTATCGGATTAACATTATATAGCTTGAATAATGTGATGGACGGTGGTGTTCAGGAGCTGATTGATGCGTTGCAGTTTGCAGAAAATGCAGAAAAGATGAAAGAGGGTTCTGTAGCTTAAGGAGTTACATTTTAATTAAAAATAATTGGTTTTTTAATTTTGTAATGCAGTTTTAGTTCCTATATTTGCATTCCCGAAAGGGAGAAACGGACCGGTAGTTCAGCTGGTTAGAATGCCGCCCTGTCACGGCGGAGGTCGCGGGTTCGAGTCCCGTCCGGTCCGCTAAAAGCTCTTCAGATTCCTGAGGAGCTTTTTTGTTTCCGGATATTTCTGCCGTTAATATTTATCTATTTCCTTCCGATCTAAAAAAGCACCTTTCCAAAATGGAAGGCTTTTTTTACAAGATTTTCCCTATCATCTCACCGGTTTTTGCCAAGATTCTGGCTGATAAGTGATTAGGGTATCATTTGGTTTTCTGGTATCAGAGTTGGTTAGCAGGATACAAAATCAATTCATCATGAAAAAACTTTTATTTTTAGCTGCGCTCCTGTCTGCTGGACTATGCGGACAAGCACAAGAGGAACCTAAGATCAAGCTTACAGGTTATTTGGAAACTTATTATAGCTATGACTTCAACAGGCCTGCAGATCACAATCGTCCTGCTTATATTTATTCACATAGCCGTTCTGGTGAACTAAACCTGAATCTTGGATTCATCAAAGCTGGGTATGATAGTGGGCTGATCCGCGCAAACATGGCTTTAATGGCAGGGACTTATACGAATGCCAACCTTGCTGCAGAGCAAGGTGTTCTGAAAAATGTGTTTGAGGCTAATGCCGGACTTAAAATTCTCCAGTCGGAGAACTTGTGGATTGATGCTGGTGTTTTTGCTTCACATATTGGATTTGAAAGCGCAATTTCTAAAGATTGCTGGGTTTTGACCAGGAATATTGCATCTGACAATACACCATATTACGAGTCGGGAGTAAAGGCTACCTACGTTACCAAGGACGGTAAACTAACTGCTGCCTTGTTGTATTTGAATGGCTGGCAGCGTATAAGCCGCGAGGATGGGAATGATAAAGCGGCAGGGGGATTACAGCTCACCTGGAAACCTAATGCTCATATTACAGTCAACTACAGCAATTATTTGGGTACTGAGGGGGCGGATTCCCTTGGCGTAAATAGGGTTTATCATAACCTGTATGGGATCTTTCAGCTAAACAATAAAATTGGGTTGACCTTAGGCCTCGATTATGGTACTCAGCAGGAGGAAAAAGGGAGCAAACATAGAAATGACGTGATTTCTCCAGTTATCATCACACAATATAAGTTCGCTGAAAAATGGGCACTAGCCGGGAGGTTCGAATACTATCAAGACAAAAGTGGGATATTCATTGCTACAGGAACTCCGGAAGGCTTTCAAACAAAGAGTTATTCACTGAATCTTGACTACTCACCGCTGCCCAACGCCGTTGTCCGTTTGGAGGGGAAAGCCTACGATAGTAAAGATAAAGTTTTTAGCAGGCAGGGAGTATCAGTGAATGGTGGTGCGGCCATAACAGGCAGTTTTGCGGTATCCTTTTAAACAAAATGGTGCTTTTTGGGGATACTGTTGGTGGTAGCCCCTCTAGCAGAGATAAATAGGTCACTACCAGCAGGTGTTTTGCATAACACTCAATGCGGTTAAAATACAAAGCCTGAATGAAAATTTTTGTTTACACTCCTGAGTTGTAATAATTAATAATTTAGTAGGGTTACTTTTTAAGATTTGTAGTATTAACAGGTGAACAAAACTTATATCTTAAAAAAAAATATTATGAAAAATGCATTCAAATTCGGCTTTTTAGCACTAGCAATCTCTTTATCAGTTGCAGCATGTAACTCTGAGAAAACTGCAGAGACTACAGATTCAACAATGACTGATTCTACAATGACTACTGTTGATTCTACAGTTACCGATACAGCTGTTGTTGATACAATGGTAAAAGACACAACCAAAATGTAATTTTTACATTTAAATATATTCTTTAGAGGAGGCCTGTCTGCATTATGTGGATAGGCCTCTTTATTTATGTTAACATACGGTATGTTCTGGCAAATTTTATGATAATTCTGCTTGATGCGATTGGATAAATTTAGGTATTAAACCTAAACCAAGTTTTATGAATCCAATCTCCGTACTTAAACAGGCCGTTCTTTCCTGTATTTGCACGCTTGCTCTTTGTGGATATGGCTATGCCCAAACTATCGCACTCAGGGGTAAAGTGACAGATGCAGCGGGAATCGGTATTCCAGCCGCCTCCGTCAAAATCAAAGGTACTACTAAAGGAATTTCTACCGATGCGAATGGTGCTTTTGTGATCTCTTATAATGATAATGAGATCCTGATTATCTCCGCTGTTAGCTATAGCAGTAAGGAAGTTGTACTTAAAGGTCAGCGAAGTCTCAATATTACTTTAACTGAAGATAATCAGAACCTCAACGAAGTTGTGGTAACAGCACTCGGGATCAAAAGGGAGAAACGGATGCTTACGTATAGTTCTCAGGAGATCAAAAGTGAAGAGCTCGTGCAAGCTAAGGAGCCTAACCTGGTGAATGCAATTGCTGGCAGGGCTTCAAGCGTACAGGTAACCAGCTCTTCTGGTTCGCCAGGTAGTTCAGCAAGAATAGTAGTTCGTGGCGGCTCGTCATTATACGGGAATAACCAGGCGCTGATGGTTATTGACGGTATACCTGTAAACAATAGCGAGACAGGGAATCTTAATTCTGGTCCGGGTACTAATCGCCTTGCGGATCTAGACCCATCAATAGTAGAGAGCATGAATATTTTGAAAGGCACGGCAGCAACTGCTATTTACGGTTCTGCGGGAGCAAACGGCGTCATCATCATTACTACTAAAAATGGGAACCAGGCGCAAAAACCTACAATCAATTTCTCCAGCAGTTTCTCTTTTGAGAAACCTCTTCTTCCTGAGATACAAAGCAAGTATTCACTAGGAACTAACGGCAAATATTACGATGGCGAAGTTGATAAAACAAGTACCTCATGGGGGGCATTGCTGGATACGTTGAAGATAAACGGCCAGCCGGCAAAAAGATATAACCAGTCTGACTTGTTTTTTGAAACGGGAACTACCTATAACAATACGATCAACATTGGCGGCGGCGGGGAAAACTCAAGATACTATATATCTTATGCTAATTTCAATCAAAAAGGTACCGTGCCGGGGACTTCCTTTCTGAGAAATTCGGTGTTTGCGAAATATAGTTCGAGAATTCTTAAAAACCTGAATACTACCTTTCAGCTAAACTACACAGCGTCTGACAATATAAGGTTGCCAGAAGGCTATTCATTAGCAAGTCCGGTGTGGACGATCTTTACCGCGCCGGTTTCCTATGACCTTAAACCTGTTCTTGATGCTGATGGGGCACAACGGCTTTTCCGTTACTCCAGGAACAATCCTTATTGGGTGTTGGATAATATTGCCAATACGTCTAAAGTAAACCGCTTCCTGCCAACTTTTACAGCAGACTATCAGCCATTATCGTGGTTAACTATTACGGAAAGATTTGGGGCTGATGTTTATACTGAGCAGGGTAAATATTACGAAGCTGCAGGCTCGGTTGACAATCCGACAGGGAGAATAGTAGTAAGTAACAATTTGTTCAGACAATTCAATAATGACTTGATTGTAAGTGCTAACCGACAGTTCGGTAATTTTAATTTCGATGCAATTTTGGGAAATAACATCTACTCCCAATACAGTGAAAATTCTTATGCTAATGGGGTAGGGCTAAGTGTAGATGGTTTACGGAACATCAGTTCGGCATCCAACGTGGCCTATCAGGAAAACTATTATTTGCAACGGAAGGTGGGGTTTTACCTTCAATCTAATATCGAGTACAAGAAATTTTTAATTCTCTCTCTTACCGGACGATATGACGGGAATTCAGTGTTATCCAAAGGGAATAACTTCTATCCTTATGGTTCTGCAGCAACGAGCTTTATCCTTTCAGAATTCTTTTCGGCCGGATTAAAACAGGCGATGAACTTTGCTAAGTTCCGTGTTTCTTATGGAACGGTAGGTAATGATGGCAGTATAAATCCTTATTCTCTGGTGACGCCCTATCAGATTCAATCGCAGGGACAGGTAATCCGTAACATCAACTTTCCATACCTGGGACAGTCGGGTTTTCTTTTGAGTCAGACTTTGGCAAATGAAAAGTTAAGGAATGAGCGACTTAATGAGTTTGAAGTGGGAATCGAAACCGGGTTTTTGAATAATAGAATTACATTTGAGACCGCTTATTTTGCCAAAAAAACTGTAGGTGGAATTATCCCGGATGTGGCGCTGGCCCCTTCAACAGGTTATGCTTATACCAGTGTGAACTCTGCAAAACTTCAAATCAGGGGAGTTGAGGCTACCTTGAATGTAATTCCGGTTAAAAGTGAATCTTTCCAATGGGATATGACAGTGAACTTTACCAGAACCAGAAGTAAAGTGCTTGGTATCTATGAAGATCTTGAACAAATTGGTAATGGCTTTACATCTATACTTGTAGGCCAGCCATATGGTACCATTTATGGTACCCGTTATGCGAGGAATGAAGCGGGTGTATTATTGACGGATGCCGATGGACTTCCTTTTGGTGCAGACACACAAGGAATTATTGGAGACATTAATCCCGATTGGATTGGTGGGATCAATAATAACTTCAAATATAAACGGTTCAATTTCAGTTTCTTTTTCGACATGAAAAAAGGGGGAGATATCCAGAACAACGTTGATGGGTATGGTTACTTCTATGGTACACCAAAGGTGACTGAGGAAAGAGGGCTACGAGTGGTAGAAGGCGTGAATTCTGTTACAGGTGCCGCAAATACTGTGGCCGTTGATGGACAAGCCTATTATCAGCGAATAAATTCGGTATTGGAATCTGTTATCCAGGATGGCACCTATGTAAAATTGAGAAACGTGAGCCTAGGTTATACATTTAAACCTTCAATACTCAAAAAAAGCCCATTTAAAGCGATCAGTTTTGCAGTCACCGGGCGTAACTTATGGATTTATGCCCCGCACTTTACTGGTGGCGATCCCGAGGTAAGTTCTTTCGGGTCATCAAACGGCTCTCAGGGCATTTACTCATTTTCTGTTCCTACATCAAGGTCTATTGATTTTAACCTCAAGCTTACGCTTTAATGCCATTCAGGACTATCCTTAAAAATAATATGAGATGAAAAATATATACTTATTCTTTATGTGCTGTTGCCTGATTGGTTTCAGCGGATGTAAAAAATTTATTGATGTCAATGATAATCCTAATCAACCAACAAATGTAAAGGAGGGGTTAATGCTTGCGCCGGCGCAAGTATTGATTTCATCGACATTGTATGCTGGTAACGTAAGCAATGTTGTACTGCAGTATATGCAGGTAATGGCATTAAATCAGGTTCCGCCAAATGTTGGAACCTATCTTCAATTCAATGTAGACATGGATGCCGATTGGATTAATTTCTACACCAGAACAATGAATAACCTTGTAGTACTTAGTAAGCAGGCCGAAACAAATGGTAATCTTAATTATTCCGGGATTTCGAAAATCCTCACTGCCTACACGCTGGGTTTGACAACAGATTTATGGGGAGATGTTCCTTTCAGTGAGTCTTTTCTTGGTATTGCCAATCTGAAGCCTAAATATGATCGTCAGGAGGAAATTTACAAGCAAATACAAAGCTTGCTTGATGCGGGAATTGCTGATCTGTCAAAAAATTCAGGAAAGACAGTAGGTGGGGATGACTTTTTCTATGGTGGTGATGTATCCAAATGGACCAGACTGGCTTATACTTTGAAAGCACGATATTACCTGCATCTAACTAAAGCTCCGGGATATAATGCAGCAGCACAGGCTCAGCTGGCATTGACTGCTTTGGAAAAGGGAATGGTTAGCCATGATGATGATTTCAAGATGGCTTATTCTGGTGCTGCAGGTGAAGAGAATCCATGGCAGCAGAACTTTATTTCCGCAAGTACGATTATCCTTGCCTCTACTGTGGTAGAAGGTTTCAAGACACGTAATGATCCACGTTTAACGAAAATGGTGGCCCCGGCGACGGCTACAGGGTTGTACACCGGACGTGTTATAGGAACAGCCGATATCGGTCCGCTGGAATCTTATTCCAGACCGGCGGCTTTTTACGGGGCAGCGGGTGCAGTAAACTATCTCTTAAACTATTCTGAAGCACTTTTCTTAAAAGCAGAAGCATCTTTATTGGTTTCTGGAGTGGCAGTTGCGGCCCCGGTATACAGAGAGGCGGTGATTTCCCATATGACACAACTTGGCGTTAGCAGTTTAGCCTATGATACCTACCTGGCATCAAGAACGCTAACGGCTGATAATGCACTACAGTTGATCATAGAAGAGAAAGGGATTGCAGGTTATCTTTCGATGGAAAGCTTTGTAGATTGGAGGCGTACAGGATTTCCGGTCTTAAGCCCATCCTTAAATTCCAAAACCGCGATTCCCCGTCGTGTATTGTATCCTCAGGTAGAATTGATAGCCAATCCTCAGCCACAGCAAGGAGCGAAATTAACAGACAGGGTTTGGTGGGATGCCAATTAAAATAAGCAATAAACTTTGTGTATATGGGCACTTCCTGAAAATGTTCGGGAAGTGCTCATTTTACATATGATATTTATATTGGTTAATAAATGGGCAGTAAAAACTAATTTATGAACGTAATTATCAGCAAGCAGTGGTTATTTTTACAGCCTAACTATACCTGATTAATTATGCCTTGTTCTGTTTTACCTGTGCTGAACCATCTCGAAAAATTGCTCTGTTCAACGGCCCTCCTTTTTATGATTTCGTTTCCTGTTATTGCGCAGGGGACGCTAAATGACTATCAACGTGCAGAAGAACTGAACGAAAAAATGCAGGGGTCAATTTATCATTTGCCTGAAGATATCCGCTGGAATGAGGAGCAGCACCAGTTTTCTTATAGTATGCTCATACCTGAAGGTACGAAGCATATCACGGTAGATCCCTATAAATTGCTTAGAAAAGAGGCAGCTGAAGCAATCAACAAGGATGAGGCAGTTTACAGAAGATCTTCATCACGTTACAATAGGGAAGAAGAGTTGAAAGCTAAACCTACGCTTTCACCGGATGGCCAGTGGTTTGCTTATGTCAAAAACTTTAATGTTTACATCCATGCTTCGGCAAATGTCAAGGAAGAATATCAGTTGAGTTTTGATGGCTCGGAGGGCGACTACTATTCTGCGGCACTGAACTGGTCACCGGATTCAAAAAAACTGGCAACCAACAAAGTGAGGGCAAATAAACCGCATATGGTTTACCTGATAGAATCATCCCCGGCCGATCAGCTTCAGCCTAAACTTCACGGTCGGGAATACCTAAAACCGGGAGATGCCCTGGTGCAACAGCAGCCTTCGCTATTTGTTGTGGCTACTAAAAAGCAATTCGCTGTAGACCAGTCTTTGGTTGCTGAACAATATCAATTATCATCACCGCAATGGCGAAAAGACAGCCGGGCTTTTACATTTGAGTATAATCAACGCGGACACCAAGAATATAGGGTGATGGAGGTGAATGCTCAGTCAGGCGACGTCTCAACGTTGATCAAAGAAAACAGCAAGACCTTTATCAATTACAGTGGTAGATATTTTCGTTATGACGTAAATGACGGTAAGGAGATCATCTGGGCATCTGAACGTGACGGTTGGAATCATCTTTATCTCTATGATGGTAAGGGAAAGCTCAAAAACCAAATCACCAAAGGAGATTGGGTCATGCGAAAAGTTGTTCATATAGATGAGAAACACCGAAAGATCATTTTTGAAGGCAGCGGTCGTGACGCTGATCAGGATCCTTATTTTATAAAGTATTATAGTATAAACTTTGATGGTTCAGGATTAATTTCGCTGACCACCGAAAATGCCAATCATAAGGCTGTTTTTTCTGATGATTTCTCTTTTTTTATAAATAGTTATTCCAGAATTGATGCTGCGCCTGTGACGGTTTTACGAAGCGGTAGCACAGGTAAGGTACTCTTGACATTGGAAACCGCAGATATTAGTCCATTATTAGCGACAGGATGGAAACTGCCGGAAGTGTTTACGGCCAAAGGAAGAGATGGTAAAACTGATATATGGGGAATGATCATCCGCCCGCGTAACTTTGATCCGTTGAAAAAATATCCGGTCATTGAATATATCTACGCAGGACCACAAGATTCATTTGTTCCAAAAAGTTTTGTAACAGATTCCAGAGGCTCACTGCATGAGATGGCTGAATTAGGTTTTATTGTTGTGCAAGTAGACGGTATGGGCACGGCCAACCGTTCGAAAGCATTCCATGATGTATGCTGGAAGAATCTGGCAGATGCCGGTTTTCCTGATCGTATCGCATGGATGAAATCAGCTGCGGCAAAGTATCAGCAGATGGATTTGAGCAAAGTGGGTATATGGGGGAATTCTGCTGGCGGACAAAACTCTGCCGGAGCATTGCTTTTTCATCCTGAGTTTTATAAGGTAGCAGTGTCCTCTTCCGGATGTCATGATAACCGGATGGATAAAATCTGGTGGAACGAGCAATGGATGGGCTATCCTATAGGGCCGCAGTATGCGGCATCGTCAAATGTAACTCATGCTAATCGTCTTGAGGGAAAGCTGATGCTGATTTTAGGTGAGCTCGATGAAAATGTAGATCCATCGTCGACTATGCAATTGGTGAATGAACTGGTGAAGGCAAATAAGAATTTCGACTTTGTAGAAATCCCAGGGATGGGTCACTCGTTGGGAGGTGATTACGGAGAGCATAAAAGAAGAGACTTTTTTGTGAAACATTTATTGGGGGTAGATCCTCCGGAATGGACGTGGAAGCAACGTATTGCTGTTGTGAAACCTTAAGACTTATGAGGTGTTTAAATTTATGTAAAATAGAAAAAGGCTATCTCATCAAGTGATGGATAGCCTTTCTGGAACATGTTGAGCAAATGATTTTAAATCAATGCTACTATTTAAATAATTCCTGCAAATCCCTGTCTGCAGTTGGTATCTTTTTTAAGAAATCGTCGAAGCCTTTGTTTTCCTGTGAACTATACATTCCGTAGGCATCCATGATATAACCAATTTGTCCATCTTTATCCTCTAATAGGTAGAGTACAGCGTTATCTCCCGGATCAGAGTCGCCTTCAAAGCGGTAAGTTTTAATAATGGTTAGATCTTCAGGGTTGTATATTTTATTCTGACCTTCGCCCTGCATCTTGCCGTGGTCGGTCATTTTGAGCTCGTGATCTAATCCTTTTTGCCTTAATTTTTCTAAAATTTGGCTTAATGTGTTCATTTCTATTGGCTGTTCCATAATTAGGTTATTTTTCAATATAAACAGCTATTTTCCTAAATGGTTTGGAAGCTCATAAAAAAGGGTGCCTGACCAAATCAATTTTTCTGGTCAGACACCCTTCTTAGTGCTCTTTACGCAATTAGCGGATTATATTGAGAAAGCCGTCTTAACAGCGTCTACGAATTCTAATTTTTCCCAGGTGAACAATTCTACTTCTACAGATTTTTCTTCACCGTTAGAAGCTTTGAATATTTTTGTTACTACCTCATTTGTTTTACCAAAGTGACCGTAAGCAGCCGTTTCAGAATATATAGGGTTACGCAGTTTCAAGCGAGTCTCGATACCATAAGGAGTCATATCGAAGATTTTCTCCACAGCCTTAGCAATTTCACCATCGGTAAGTGTTTTACCTGAAGCATCTTTCACGTTTGCTGTACCATAAGTATTGATGTAAATCCCCATCGGCTGAGCTACGCCAATGGCATAGGATACTTGTACTAAAACTTCTTCTGCAACACCGGCTGCTACCAGGTTTTTAGCGATATGTCTAGTTGCGTAGGCTGCAGAGCGGTCAACTTTAGAAGGATCTTTTCCTGAGAACGCACCTCCACCGTGAGCACCTTTACCACCATAAGTATCAACAATAATTTTTCTTCCTGTCAATCCTGTATCTCCATGCGGACCGCCAATAACAAACTTACCTGTAGGATTGATATGGTATTTAATGTCTTTATTGAAAAGTTTACTGAATTGCGGGTATTGGCTTGATACACGAGGAATCAGGATACTAATGATATCTTCTTTGATTTTTGCAAGCATTGCCTGCTCTTCGTCAAAATCATCGTGCTGGGTAGAAACTACAATTGAATCGATTCTAACTGGTTCATTGTTGTCGTTGTATTCCAAAGTAACCTGAGACTTAGCATCAGGGCGCAAATACTGTATTTCAGAGTTTTCGCGACGGATAGCCGCCAGTTCGATCAAAATTTTATGAGCAAGGTCTAATGCCAGTGGCATAAAGTTTTCAGTTTCTCGAGTGGCATAACCAAACATCATACCCTGATCGCCGGCACCTTGCGTGGTTTTGTCTGCTTTATCTACACCTTGATTAATATCTGGAGACTGTTCATGGATAGCAGATAATACGCTGCATGAGTTACTATCAAACATGTACTCGCCTTTAGTATATCCGATCTTGCTAATTACGTCTCTTGCAATTTTCTGAACATCAAGATATGCTTTCGACTTAACTTCGCCCGCTAGAAAAACCTGGCCGGTTGTTACTAACGTTTCGCATGCAACTTTTGATTCTGGATCAAATGCTAAAAAATTATCAATTAGTGCATCTGAAATTTGATCTGCAACTTTATCCGGGTGACCCTCTGATACAGATTCTGATGTAAATAAGTACGACATTTTAAATAATTAGTTTATAATCAACAATTACATAAAATGGACATTGACCCTGCGTAACAGGCAGTAAAATGAAGTGTATGAATGGTTAGCACTTTTTTTTACGTGGTAGCAATCGCGTTATGAAGTCCATAACATCGCAAATCAGTCCACTCTAGGAAGGCGAAATTACTATATATATTCAAAATAGTCAAAAAATATCAATTATTTTGTATGTAATTAATTCAGACCCATTGACAAAGTCGAACATCCTATTTATTATAAATCCTATCTCTGGCGGTAAGGATAAATTAAAGATTCCTGCTATCATCGATGCAAATCTTGATCGTAGCAAATTTAATCCTAATTACAGCTACACAGAATATGTGGGGCATGCCGCAGAAATTGCTGAGGAGGCGGCGGGCAAAAATTTTGATATTATTGTAGCTGTGGGCGGAGATGGTACCATCAACGAAATTGCATCGAAGGTAATGCAGCAGGATAAAATCCTGGGGATTATCCCCTTCGGTTCGGGAAACGGACTGGCCCGGTTTCTGAAAATTCCAATGAACACCGCGAAGGCAATTCAGGTGCTCAACGGAATGAAAAATATCAAGATTGACACGGGAACGTTTAATGAAAAGTGTTTTTTTAATATGGCGGGGATGGGCTTTGATGCACACATCAGTTCTGTATTTGTCGGAAACAAAAAAAGAGGATTATCTGGCTATCTTAAACTGGGTTTGAAAGAAATGATTAATTATGAACCTAAAACTTATCATCTGTTGATTGATGGGGTAAGTTATACAAGGGAGGCATTTGTAGTCAGCGTTGCTAATTCGTCGCAATATGGTAACAATGCCCATGTCTCGCCACATGCTTCTGTAACTGATGGTTTGCTGGATGTATGTATCGTTAAATCATTTCCTTTGTATAAGATACCAGTGTTAGCGTATCACATGCTCAATGCAAGTACAGACCAGTCAGATATGGTTGAGATCATCAAGGGTCGTAACATCCGTATCACAAGGCCTGAAGATGCGGCGATCCATATCGATGGAGAACCCTTTTTTATGGAAAAGGAAATTGCTGTGTCCGTTAACCCTTTGTCGTTGACTGTGATTGTTCCCGTTTAACCGGAATTGAAAAAATAAAAATATGGCTAATCCAAAAAAAAAATCATTGAGTGATCTCGGGGGAATCATGTATTCTACGGATCCGACATTCAATTACGAAAGTGACAACGCTGCGGAGGAAGAAGCAATTGCAAATAATCAACAGGACCTGCGCATAATGCTTGACCGCAAAAACAGAGGGGGGAAAGCGGTTACCCTGATTACTGGTTACCGCGGCTCAGACCGTGACCTTGATATACTTGCCAAAATGCTAAAAACTAAGTGTGGGGTAGGAGGAAGTTCTAAAGACGGGGAGATCATTATTCAAGGAGATTTTAAAGATAAGGTTATGCTGATTCTTCAAAAAGAAGGATACAAAGCAAAAAAATCAGGGGGGTAAAAACCTTTGTAATATTCTGTTTCACAGAGTTTTGTATGTTAGTGTAATTGCTACAATATTGAAAGTTTTGCGCTTAACCGGTCATTTTTCAATGAATATTCTGCTTAGCTTTGTCTGACCAAATATTCATGTTATGAACAAAGTTTTAATGCCCGGGCCAGACCTTTCATGGTTGAACCTGAGTAATGACCAAGCATTATATCAGCTCGGAATAGCGGAACTGGTAGAAGAGGCTGTCAAAAATGGAGAAGGTACACTTTCCTCAACGGGTGTGCTGGCAGTGGACACCGGGAAATTTACCGGACGCTCTCCCAAAGATCGATTTATTGTGCTGGATGAGTTGACAGCTGATACGGTGTGGTGGGGGGAGGTAAACATCCGCTTTAGCGCGGTACATTTCGATTCCTTACTCAACAAAGTCTGTGCGCATCTCAACTCAGGCAAATTCTACGTCAGGGATGCCTGCCTTTGTGCTGAAGAAGCATACAAAACCGACGTCCGGGTCATAACTGAAACAGCCTACCAAAACCTTTTTGCCCACAATTTATTCATCAAACCGGAGAAAGATATGATGAGTAGCGATCCCGAATGGACGATCGTTGCTGCCCCAAATTTTCTAGCTGATCCGGCTGTGGATGGAACCAGGCAATCTAACTTTTCCATCTTAAACTTTTCAAGGAAGATTATTCTTATCGGAGGCACAGGATACACGGGAGAGATAAAAAAGGGAATGTTCTCTGTGTTGAATTTCATTTTACCCCAGCACCGACAAACCTTATCTATGCATTGCTCTGCTAACATCGGAGCTGCGGGAGATACTGCAATCTTTTTTGGCTTGTCTGGCACTGGCAAAACCACCTTATCCGCAGATCCTGACAGGAAGCTAATTGGCGACGATGAGCACGGATGGGGAGCTGAGAGCATTTTTAATTTTGAAGGTGGATGTTATGCGAAATGCGTAGATCTCAATTGCGATGATGAACCGCAGATTTTCAAAGCAATAACCTTTGGAGCCTTACTTGAAAACACTAAATACTATCCAGGTACCCGGGTTGTAGACTTCTGTGATATAGAAAAGACCGAAAATACGCGTGTAGCCTATCCAATAGAATATATAAACAATGCTGTTATTCCCTCACGTGGCGATATTCCCCGTAATATCTTTTTTCTCACTGCAGATGCATTTGGTGTTTTGCCTCCCATTTCGAAACTAGATATAGGGCAAGCCATGCTGCATTTCATATCAGGTTATACCGCTAAAATCGCCGGTACAGAGGCAGGAGTAAACGAACCACAGGTAACATTTTCTGCGTGCTTTGGAAAAGCATTTCTTCCCTTGCATCCGGCGAAATACGCTGAACTATTAGGTAAGAAATTGAAGGACCACCATGTAAATGTCTGGCTGGTAAATACGGGATGGAGCGGCGGTTCTTATGGAGATGGGCAGCGCATGAAATTGAAATATACCCGTGCATTGATTTCGGCTGTTTTAGCAGGAGATTTAGCTAATGTAGCTTATACTACCCACCCTGTCTTTGGCTTGCAGATGCCGAATAGCTGTCCTGAAGTGCCCAAGCCAATATTGCACCCAAGAAATGCCTGGAAGGATAAAAATAAATACGATAAGACAGCAAACGAACTTGCTAAAGCGTTTATCGACAATTTCAGACAATTTCAAGAGTTTGCAAATGATGAAATGAGGAAATCACTCCCAAAAGTTGTTGAAAACACAGTTTAAATCAATTTTTTTAGGGAAAAATTTGCATTTCAATTTTTTTTTAGTTTTCATTGTGAAAGATTGTCTCCCAAACGGGGCAATCTTTTTTAATATACACTACTGCAGTAAGGATTTGTTATGAGATACAAATTTATCTGGTAATGATTATTTAATTTGGAATTAAAACCAAAAGTATAGATTTGTGATTACAACAAATATTTCTATCCGTCGTTGTGTGTATTACAGAATATTAATCTAAATTTAAAAAAAACAAAGTACTAAAAACTCAAAAACTCAAAAAATGGCAAACGCACCAAAACCAACAACAGTTCAAAAAGAGAGCTCGTCAGCTTCAAATCTATTCGCTACTTTAACTATTCCAATCTGTATTATTATCGGAGTTCTCCTTTATAAATTTGTTTTAGGGGACGCAAACAATTTCATTGACAACAACGTTGAAAATTTACCAAAACCAGGAAACTATGCTGGTATGGCTTACAAAGGTGGATTCATCGTTCCAATCCTGATGGGTATGTTATTGATGGTAATTGTATTCTCTGTTGAGCGTTTCATCGTTATCGGTAAAGCAACAGGAACTGCAAACCTTGATGCTTTCATCAAAAAAGTACAACAATTATTAAACACAAACAACATCGAGGCAGCTCTTGTAGAATGTGACAAACAAAAAGGTTCAGTTGCTAACGTAATTAAATCTGGTTTGAAAAAATACCGTGAAATGGAAGTTGAGGCTAACATGGATACGGATCAAAAATGTTTAGCTATCCAAAAAGATATCGAAGAAGCTACAACTTTAGAAATGCCAATGTTAGAGCAAAATCTAACTGTAATTGCAACATTAGTATCTGTAGGTACATTGATGGGTCTATTGGGTACAGTAACAGGTATGATCAAGGCCTTCGGTGGTTTAGGTGCTGCTGGTTCTCCAGATTCAGCTGCGTTAGCAACAGGTATTTCTGAAGCATTGATTAACACTGCAACTGGTATCGGTACTTCAACATTAGCGATTATCATGTACAACATCCTTACTTCGAAAATTGATAAATTAACTTATGCAATTGATGAAGCTGGTTTTAGCATCATCCAAACTTATGCTTCTACGCATAAATAAAAAATAATGTTATTTTTTTTTACCGGCTTTATGGAAAACCGGAAGAATT
>Ga0308163_10000568_pt1 | contig 61179 bp, 50 predicted proteins | sample PhyTR1_FD_201037 | JGI IMG/M metagenome (GOLD analysis project Ga0308163, IMG submission 201037) | Phyllosphere microbial communities from UC Gill Tract Community Farm, Albany, California, United States - DLSLT.R1 | ecosystem: Host-associated > Plants > Phyllosphere > Unclassified | place: USA...
GCAACAGGTGCTGGCGGCCCACCCCGATGTGCTGGTGATCGTCGACGATCACTTCGCGCTGTTGGCAGAAACCGCCTACCACCACCCCATCCCGGCATCCACTACCCGCTGGGCGCTGGTGCGGTCGGTATCCAAAGGGCTGGGACCGGACATGCGGCTGGCCTTCGTCGCCAGCGACCCGGAAACCGCCGCGCGCCTGCGCACCCGCCTGGCGCCGGGCATGAGCTGGGTCAGCCACATCCTGCAGGCGATCGTTGCCGCTTGTCTGGCATCACCAGAAGTCCGCCAGTTGGTCGACCAGGCGCGCGACCAATACGCCGCGCGTCGGCAAGAACTGCATACCGCGCTGCTTGATCAGGGTATCGACGTACCCATGCCCACGGGCGGCTTCAATGTCTGGGTGCCATTGGCGCGTTACACCACGAAAGGCGCCAAGGACATGGCCTACGCCCTGGCCAAGAAGGGATGGCTGGTGCGCATAGGCAGTGCGTTCGACGTGGACGGCGCATCGCAGGCCATCCGGGTCACGGTGTCGAAGCTGCAGGATGCTCAGGCGGCGCGTTTTGCGCAGGACTTGAAGTCCTGCCTGGCCTGACTGATCAGGCAATCCCGGGTCAGTGCCCGGGGGTGATGGACGCAGCTGCCCTTGCGGAAGGCTGCGTCCCCACGCGCCAAGCGGCGCGCGCCTTATTGCTTACTTCCCGGCCACCAGCGGGCAGCCGCCTTCGGCCAGCGGACGGAAGGCCTGGTCGCCCGGAATCGTCTTCAGGATCGTGTAGTAGTCCCAGCGCGCTTTCGACTCGGCCGGCTTCTTCACCTGCACCAGGTACATGTCGTGCACCAGGCGGCCGTCTTCACGCAGATAGGCGTTGCGCGCGAACATGTCGTCGATCTTGCCGCTGCGCAGCTGCTTCATCACCGCATCGCCTTCCAGTTTGCCGCTGGTTTTGGCCGCCTGCAGGAAGTTGGTCACGGCCGAGTACACGCCCGCCTGCGCCATGGTCGGCATGCGGTCGCGATTGCGCGCGGCGAAGCGCTTGGACCAGGCGCGGGTGCGCTCGTCCATGTCCCAATAGAAGCCGGTGGTCAGAATCAGGCCCTGTGCCTGGTCCAGACCCACGCCGTCCACGTCGGTGATGAACATCAGCAGTCCGGCCAGCTTCTGCCCGCCTGCGATCAGGCCGAATTCGTTGGCCTGCTTGATCGACATGGTGGTGTCGCCAGACGAGTTCGCCAGCGCAATGATGTCTGCCTTGGACGCCTGCGCTTGCAGCAGGAAGGACGAGAAATCGCTGGCCGCACGTGGATGGCGCGATGCACCCACCACTTGGCCGCCGGCCTTCTTCACGGCGTTTTCGGTATCGGCCTGCAAGGCATTGCCGAAGGCGTAGTCGGCGGTCAGGAAGAACCAGCGTTTCACGCCGGATTCGGTCAGCGCCCGCCCGGTGCCATTGGCCAGCGCGTAGGTGTCGTAGGTCCATTGCGCGGTGGTCGGCGAGCAGGCCTTGCCGGTCAACTCCGAGCTGCCTGCGGTCGACGCCAGGAACGCAATGTTCGCGTTGCGCGTGACTTCCTGCACAGCCAGCGCGACCGATGAAGTAGGCACGTCCACGATGGCCTTGACCTGCTGCTGGTCGATCCAGGTGCGCGCCATCGCCGAACCCACGTCGGCCTTGTTCTGGTGATCACCGGAGATGACCTCCAGCTTGCGACCCAGCAGCGTGGGGCCGAAGTCTTCGACGGCCATGCGCGCTGCGTCCACCGCCCCTGCCCCCGACAAGTCGGCGTTCATGCCGGACAAGTCGGTCAGCACGCCGATGCGGATCGGGTCCGTGGACTGGGCCTGCACCGGCAGCGCAAAGGCACTGGCGATCAAGAGCGCGGATAAACAGCGGCGCGATAACAGTGAGGATGAGAAGCTGCGGGCGGACATGGTGATTCTCCGTGGGGTGATCGACCGTTTGCGACGGTTCTGGCTGGCCGGCGCAGTCAAGGCGGCGGCGAAAGGAAAGGGGTTCTTGGACTTGGGATAGATGCTGCACATGGATCTGGACCGCGGAGCTTGTCCCGAAGGCCCTCAGGCTGCTTCGGTGGCCGCGGCCGACTTTGCCCGCTGCGCCAGCAAATGACACAGCAGAAACTGATCGCCCTGCGCATGCGCCTGCGCAGTCGGATAACACTGTGCATCGACGGCACGTTTGGTCAGCCGCAAGGCCACCGGCGGGCAGTCGGCCGCCTCGCGCGCCAGGCGGATGGCCGTGTCGACGGCTTGCCCTGTCGGGGCCAGCGCATCGGCCAGTCCCCACTCCATGGCGCTTGCCCCGTCCAGACGCAAGTCGGTAAACAGCAGGCGCTTGGCGCGTGCCGGTCCGACCAGCGCTGCCAGGCGCGGCAAGCCGTCCCATGCCAGCGGCATGCCGAGGCGCACTTCCGGGAAGGCGACAAACGCACCCTCGCCCATCACCCGCAGGTCGCAGGCGTTCGCCAACACTGCACCACCACCAACGGCAGCCCCTTCGATGGCGGCAATGGTCAGCATCGGCAACTCAGCCCAGGCACGGCACAGGGTTTCGCCACGCGCCAGCGCCTGTTGGGTGACGAACGGGTCGTCAGATCCCCACCAGCCCGCATCCGACAGATCGATGCCGGCGCTGAACACTTTGTGGCTGCCGGTCAGCACCACCGCGCGCAGGTCGTGGTCGTCGGCAAGTTCACGGGCGGCATCCAGCAAGGCATCGACCGCCGGCAGACTCAAGGCATTTGCCTTCGCACCGCGCACATAACGCACCACGGCAAGCGAACCGAGGCGTTCGATCGTGACCATTCCAGCACTCCCTGAACCGCGACATACCGAAGCGAATGTCGACGAAAAATATACTACCAAGTATGTTTTCGTCTGGATAGCTGCGCATGCTAAGCGCTTTCCCGCAGTCGTGGTCCGGGTAAATCCTTGGGTGATCCCTACGCTGCAGCGCAGTAAAGTGGCGTCAACAGGCGGCCAACAGGCAGCCAGACGCAACTTCTGGAGTGGGACGGATGGACACCGATCGCAGCAGCATCCCGGCGGCAAACCAATGCGTATTGCGCTATCTGCTGGAGGATCAGGCCAAAAAGATACCGGAGAGAATCTTCGTTCAATTCCACGGTGGCGAGGCTTGGACCTACGCTCGCACGCTGGATGAGGTACGCCAACGCGCCGCTGCGCTGCGGGCACTCGGCGTCAAGCAAGGCGATCGGGTGCTGTGCTGGATGGGCAATGGACCGGACCTGCTGGCCAACTGGTTTGCCATCAATTACCTGGGCGCCGTGTATGTGCCGCTGAACACCGGCCTGCGCGGGCGACCGCTGGAACACGTGCTGGAAAACGCCCAGGCCGCGCTGATGCTGGCTCACCCTGCCCTGCTGCCCCGGCTGGACGAACTCGCGCCCGGCGCCTTGCGGCAGGTCCGCACCATTGGCCCGGCGCAGACCACGGCACGCGGTCAACTGGACATCGCCCCGTTCACCATGTCACCGGTGCCACCCGACGAGCTGCTGGCCACCGACGCCCCGATCGAGCCCTGGGATGTCCAGTCGATCATGTACACCTCGGGCACCACCGGCATGTCCAAGGGCGTGGTCACGTCCTACGTGCAGCTGTACACCATGGGTCCGGATGCGTTCGACTGCATGACGGAAGCCGACCGCTGCATGATTTGCGGCCCGATCTTCCATTGCGGCAGCACCTTGTACGTCTATGCCATGCTGGCCTGCGGGGGGTCCATCGCCATGGTGCCGGAGTTCCGCACCGCCGACTTCTGGGATGCCATCCGCGACACCGGCAGCACCGTCGTGCTGCTGCTGGGCGTGATGGCCAGCTTTCTGTTGAAGCAGTCGCCCTCGCCGCGCGACCTCGACCATCCGCTGAAGAAGGTGTTCATCGTGCCCTTTGGCGAAGAAGCGCCAAACTTCCGCACGCGCTTCGGCTGCGAGCTTTACACCGTCTACAACATGACCGAGATCGCCAGCCCCCTGCATGCCGGGCCTGGATTGACCCAAGCCGGCATTGCCGGCAAGCCCCGCCCCTGGTTCGAATTGCGCGTGGCCGATGCGCAGGACCGCAGCCTGCCCGACGGCCAGGTGGGCGAGCTGCTGATCCGCTCGCACCGCCCCTGGGCGCTGTTTTCCGGCTACTACCGCAACCCGGAAGCCACGGTGGCCGCCATGCGCAACGGCTGGTTCCATACCGGCGACGCCTTCCGGCGCGAGGCCGACGGCAACTTCTATTTTGTCGATCGCCTGAAAGACGTGATCCGGCGCCGCGGCGAGAACATCTCGTCCTTCGAGCTCGAAGGCGAGATCTGCGGCCACGACAGCGTGCGTGAAGCGGTGGTGGTGGCCGTGCCAAGCGAGCACAGCGAAGACGAGGTGCTGGCGGTCATCACACCCGTCGAGGGCGCAAGCATCGACCCTGCCGAACTGGTGAACTACCTGGCGACTCGCGTGCCGCACTACATGGTGCCGCGCTTCATCCGTGTGGTGGCGGAACTGCCCAAGACTGCCAGCGGCAAGCTGCAGAAGCACGTGTTGCGCGGCGAGGGCTTGACCGAGGACACCTGGGACCGCGAGCGCGCCGGCATTCGGCTGCAACGCGAACGTCTGGCCTGATTGTGGCCAGAATCATCACCTCTGCCCTGCGCTGCGTGGCCAACACGCAGCGCCCGCGCGCCAAACGCTTAGCCGCGTACAGCCAAGCCCGACATCTGCGTGTCCACCAGCTTTTCCGCCAGGATTTCGCGGTCGTCGCGCGTCTCGCCCAGGCGCGGCCGGTACCAGACCGCGATCCAGTTGAGCGCCCCCAGCGCCGCCTTGATGGCAATCGACACATCGGGAATGCGCAGCGACCCGTCCTCGACGCCTTCATAGGCCACGCCCTTGAACAAGGCCTCGAAGTCGTCGCGAATCGTCATCAGCTCGGCCAGCGTGCGGCGCTGCGCTGGCGTGGTCGCGCCCAGCCGATGCATGTGCACGCCCTGCACAACCACCGTCTCGAAGGCCAGGTTTTCCATCATCGACAAGGCGTGGTGCTTGAACATGCGCGCCAGCCGTTCGGCGCCGTTGCCCGGCTGTTTCATGGCCGGCCGCACGGCATCGAAATTGCGCCGCATGCCCTCGCGATGCACGTCGAAGAACAAGTCGGTCTTGGACCGGTAGTAGTGATAGACGCGGCCCTTGGTGGCCCCCAGTTTGCGCGCTACATCGTCGATGCTGGAGGCGTGAAAGCCCTGTTCGGTGAAGCACTCGGCAGCCGCGGTCAGGATTTCGATATTGCCTGCTCCATCAGTGCGAGCAGCCGTCGGCGCAGCGTCGACTTTCATGCAGAGTTTCTCCGTGGGTTCCGCGTTGAGGGGGTTCGCATCGCTGGGGCCGTCTCTGGTTCCTGCATCGATTCAACCCAGGACTTGCGCGATTCGCCCCCAAATTATACTACCCAGTATGTTTTCAATGGAAAAAGCCGCTGCCATGTCCAGTGATCCCACCTCCCGCCAGCCCATTCCCGATCTGGTCTACGCCGACCCTGCCGTGCGCGAGCTTGCCGCCCGCGTGGGCCATGAAATCGGCGTGTCCGACTGGTTCGTCGTCACGCAGGCACAGGTCGACCTGTTCGCCGAGGCCACGCAGGACTTCCAGTTCATCCACGTTGATCCTGCACGCGCCCGCCGCGACGGTCCCTTCGGCGGCACGATTGCGCACGGATTCCTGTCCTTGTCGCTGCTGAGCGCCATGAGTTTCCAGGTGCTGCCGCAAATCCCGGGCGCCATCGGCATCAACTACGGCTTCGACAAGGTGCGCTTCCTGACGCCGGTACGCGTGGGCACACGGGTACGCGGACGCTTCACGCTGGCCGCCTTGATCCCACGCACACCGACCGAATTCCAGACCCGCTACAGCGTCAACGTCGAGATCGACGCTGCCGAGCGCCCGGCGCTGGCCGCCGAGTGGCTGACCATGACCATTCTGAAAGGATGACCCGATGAGTTCCGATACCCAACAAGCGACCCAGCGATTCGACGAGCGCGTGGCCATCGTCACCGGCGCCGGCAACGGCCTGGGACGCAATCACGCGTTGCAGCTGGCGGCACGCGGCGCCCGTGTGGTGGTGAACGACTTCGGTGGCGGACGTGAGGGTGCAGGCGCATCGACTGCGGCCGCCCAAGCCGTGGTCGACGAAATCGTGGCGGCCGGTGGTCAGGCGATTGCCGACGGCGCCAACGTCTGCGACGCAGACGCCGTGCAGGCCATGGCACAGCGTGCGCTGGACACCTGGGGCCGCATCGACATTTTGATCAACAACGCCGGCATTTTGCGCGACAAGAGCTTCGCGAAGATGACGGAAGATGACTTCAATTCCGTTGTCGACGTGCACCTGCTGGGCGCCGCCAACTGCGCCCGCGCCGTCTGGCCCGGCATGCGTGCCCAGGAATACGGCCGCATTCTGATGACGTCCTCCACGTCCGGGGTGTTCGGCAACTTCGGCCAAGCCAACTACGGCGCCGCCAAGACCGCCTTGATCGGCCTGATGAACGTGCTGCACCTGGAAGGCCTGCGCTACGGCATCAAGGTGAACGCCTTGCTGCCCACCGCCGCCACCCGCATGACGGCCGAACTGTTCGATGCCGACAGTCTGCGCGCACTCGACCCAGCCTTCGTCACGCCCGCCGCCCTGTTCCTGGTAGGCCAGGATGCGCCCAGCCGCACCGCGCTGCTGGCCGGCGCCGGCACCTACGCCCGGCTGGCTGTGGTCGAAACCGAAGGCGTCTACCTGCCGCCGGATCAGCGCACGCCCGAACAGATCGCCGCCCGTTTCGATGAAATCGCCAGCCTGGACAAGATCATCGAAACGCCCGAAGGCTTTGCGCATGTGTCGCGCATTCTCGAACGTGCCAAGCAGGCGGAGGGCCGCGCATGAGTGCCGGGGCTGCACTGCAATCCCGCGAGGCCCCGGCCGACATCGGTGCCGCGACGCCAGCCGAGGCCAAGGCGCCTGCCCGCCAAGTTGCCAACCACCGCGCAAGCTACGCCCGCCTGCTGCCGATGACCACGCGGCTGCGTGATACCGACGTCTACGGCCACATGAACAACGTGGTCTACAACGAATACTTCGACACCGCCGTGAACCAGACGCTGATCGAGCTTGGCGTGCTCGACCTGGTGCGCAGCGAGATCATCGGGCTGGTGGTGCAGACCAACACCCACTACTTCCGCCCCGTGGCCTTTCCCGACCGCGTGACCATCGGCCTGCGTGTCGGTCGCCTGGGACGCACCAGCGTCACCTACGAATTCGCGATGTTCCGCGAAGACGATGATCTGGCCGCCGCGCAAGGCGCCCTGACCCACGCCTACGTGGGGCGCGAAGACAAGCGCCCGGTCGAACTGCCTGAATCACTCAAGGCAGCCTTGCAGACACTGCTCGTCGCGTAAGGTGCCGAACCGCTCAGGGCTTCCAGCAACCAGCCCGAGCCCGCCCTCCTTTCCCACGCGGGCACCCACCCGCCAATACCGACTCAGGAATCTTCCATGAGAGAAGCCGTCATCGTTTCCACTGCGCGCACGCCCATCGGCAAGGCCTACCGCGGCGCGTTCAACGACACCACTGCCCCGGCACTGGGCGGCCACGCGATTGCGCACGCCGTGCAGCGCGCCGGCATCGACCCGGCACAGGTCGACGACGTGATCCTGGGCGCCGCCCTGCAGCAAGGCAGCACGCACATGAACATCGCGCGTCAGGCGGCATTGCGCGGCGGCTTGCCGGTCAGCGTGCCCGCCATGAGTGTGGACAGGCAATGCGCATCGGGCCTGATGGCCATCGCGATCGCCGCGCGGCAGATCGTGCACGAAGGCATGAGCATCACGGTTGCGGGCGGTCTGGAATCAATCTCGCTGGTACAGAACGACAAGATGAACCTGTCGCGCTGGCACGACCCGGACCTTGTGCGCGACTTCCCGTCGGTCTACATGAGCATGCTGGAAACCGCCGAGATCGTTGCCGCCCGTTACGGCATCTCGCGCGAGGCGCAGGACGCCTATGCACTGCGTTCGCAGCAGCGCACCGCTGCCGCCCAGGCCGCCGGCCGCTTCGACGCCGAGATCGTGCCCATGGACGCCATCCGCCGCGATGTCGACAAGGCTACCGGCGCAATAACGCAAGTCACGGTCACCCTGAGCCGCGACGAAGGCAATCGTCCTGACACCACCTTGCCCAGCCTGGAGCGCCTGGCACCGGTGTTCAAGGGCGGGCAGCAAGTCGCTGAAGGCCGCTTCATCACCGCCGGCAATGCCTCGCAGCTGTCCGATGGCGCATCGGCCAGTGTCTTGATGGAAGCCGGCGAGGCGCAGCGCCGCGGCCTCTCGCCGCTGGGCGTTTACCGAGGCATGGCCGTCGCCGGCTGCGCGCCCGACGAAATGGGCATTGGCCCGGTGCTGGCCGTGCCCAAGCTGCTGGCGCAACATGGCCTGCGCATGGACGACATCGGGCTGTGGGAGCTGAACGAGGCCTTTGCGTGCCAGGTGCTGTATTGCCGAGACCAACTCGGCATTCCCGATGAACTGCTCAACGTGAACGGCGGCGCGATTTCCATCGGCCATCCCTACGGCATGTCGGGTGCACGCATGGCAGGACACGCGCTCATCGAGGGGAAACGTCGCGGGGCACGTTACGTGGTCGTGACCATGTGCGTAGGTGGCGGGATGGGTGCAGCAGGATTATTCGAGGTGATTTGAGTTACTGAATGCAAACAGATAACTGACGCCAGACTGAAAATGATTATTAGCCATCTGGAAAATAGGAAAAGCCCGCTGTAGCGCCATATTCGCTAGCAGAAACGGCGTCATCCAGGCAGATGAGATCGAAAATAAAAATGCCAAATTCAGCGATGTGAGGGGCATACAACGAGCTTAAAAAAATACATGGATACATTTGGGTTTTATTTGCAATAGGTATCTAGAATTCGCTCGTTCACCCAAGAATTCATTGCAAACAAAGGTTCTCACCCATGTCGATCTTCAAACGTACTCTGCTGGCTGTTGCAGCCGTCGCCGCATTCGCTTCATCGGCCGCTTTCGCCGGCGACGCCGACTTCACCCTGTCGAACCGCACCGGTTACGACATCCGTGAAGTCTATCTGTCTGCCAGCAACCGCAATTCGTGGGGCAGCGACCGCATGGGCGACGTCGTGCTGGAAAAGAACAAGTCGCGTCTGTTCAAGTTCCGCGACAGCGCCGCTTGCAAGCAAGACCTGAAAGTGGTGTTTGACGATGACGAATCCGAAGTCGTGTGGAAGGGTTTCGACCTGTGCGAAATCAACAAGATCACGCTGAAGTACAACCGCAGCACCAAGGAAGTCTCGGCTGAAACCGAGTAATAGCTTGCCGCGTAAAATGGACCCTCGCCACGCTGTTTAGCGACGGGGTCCGGTAAGCCGAAGGGGTTGATGCCGGATTGCACCGGCATCAACCCTTTTTTATTTGCTTACCCGGGACAAGCTTGATTCGCCTCACATTTATCCTGATCGCCTCCCTGGCCTTGAACGGCTGCATGCTGACGCGCGTCTCCGAGTCCAGCCATGCCAAAGAAGTCAGCGAGCTCCGGGCCGTTGGCTTGAGCCTGGACGAGGCGCGTGAGCTCGCTACCCAGCACGGGTTCAAATGCGACGAATACATCGAAAGAAATCGCAATGTGGTGGTGAACAACATCAGCCGCAAGACGGATAGCCTGGAGTGCAGCAAGTCCTCCCTGGAACTGTTCTGCCCGCAGAGCAGATATGTCGTCTTCAACGCCGACGCGGCAAGCGGCAAGGTCTACGTCGTGGGAAAGCGCATTCGCGAGCACACGTGCTTCTGAGCCCGTTGCCGGTCAGCTACGCCTGACCCTGGCGCTGTCCATCCCGCATCACCATCCAGACGCCGAGGCCCGACACAATCGTGCCCACCAGCATCAGCCATGACAAGGGTTCGCCGAACATCGCCCACGCCCACAGCAGCGTGACGGCCGGGCTCAAGTACAGCACGCTTGCCACGCGAGTCGGCGAGGACCGCCGCAGGCAGATCCAGTACAGGCCGTAGCCGCCCAGCATCGGCAAGATCGTGGTCCACAGCACGCCGGTCGCGAAGCCCACGCTTGCCACCGGCAACAGGCCGCCTTCCATGCCCGCCAGCACTGCGAACACCACGGCCGACGCGACGGACTGCACCCACAGGTTGGCCATCAGGCCCATGGACGCGGATGAGTCGCTGCGCTTCTGCCAAAGCGTGGCCATTGCCAGCGACAACATGCCCAGCAGCGGCAGCCCGTACGCCCACCACGGCGCCTTGCTCCAGGCCAATGCGTCCTTGCTGACCAACAGCACGCCAAGCAGGCCCACCAGCAGTCCGAGCCACGCCAGTCGGCCCAGCCGCTGACCGAAACAGGCCGTGGCCAGCACAGCGGTGCCGATCGGCAGCAGGTCGGCAATCAACGCAGTCAGGCCGGCTGGCACGCCGTGCTCGATGCTCTTGCCGATGCCCGCCAGGTAACCCGCCATCGCCAGCAAACCGATGCCCGCGTGGCGCATAAGAACGGTCAAGGACGTGCGCCGAAGCTCCGTCGCGACGAAAGGCAACATCATCAGCGCCACGACCACGCAGCGCCAGAACACCACCAGGAACGCAGGCGCATGTTCAAGCGCGAAGCGCATGCCGACGAAGCCGGAACTCCAGCTGAGCACCAGCGCCGCTTCCAAGGAGATCAAGGGCATGGCATCCAGCAAGCCGCGCTTGCGGCCAGGGCCAGCACCTGAGCTTAGGGCCGGATACGTACAAGGTGTCGGTCGAGTCATGGGAAATCCTCCATACCCAGACCTTAAGTGCGACCAATGATCCAATAAAGCAAAATATACTGACGTAGTAATATCGAAAATCGAAACTACCTCAAGGCCGGCTGCGCATGGAAACCACGAACGCCACGCTGGACATCGACCTGCTGCGCACCTTCCACGCCATCGCCCGCCTGCGCCAATTCCGCGCGGCGGCAGAGCACGTGCACCGCAGTCCTGCCGCAGTCAGCATGCACATCCAGCGCCTGGAAGCCGTAGCCGGCGGCCGACTGCTGGAACGCGACAATCAATCGGTGTCGCTCACGCCGCTGGGCCAGCGCCTGCTGGCCAGCACGACCGAACTGCTGCGCACGCACGACAAGGTGCTGAACGATCTGCACGGCAAAGGCCTGGCAGGCCGCATCAAGCTGGGCATGTCGGACGAATATGCGGTGCGGATCATCCGCGACATCTTGCCGCTGTTTGCCGCCAGCTGGCCGAACGTGGTGCTGGACGTCAGCACCTCTCCCAGCCTTGCCTTGCGTGAGCAGATCGCACGCGGACGGCTGCACGTGGCGCTGGTGGTGCTGCCGCTGGGCAAGAAGCCCCACCCCGCCGCACTTTCCTTGACGACGCCGGTATGGGTGGCGGGCGCTGGCATGGCAGAAGGCACCGACGGCGACTTGCCAGACCCGCTGCCCTTGGCGCTTCACGTCGCAGACTGTCCTTATCGCGAAGCGATGATCGCCCTGTTGGGGCAAGCGGGCCGCAAGTGGCGCGTGGTGCTCAGCAGCCCGTCGTCCCAGGCCGTCGAAGCCTGCGTGGAATCCGGCCTGGCCGTCAGCATGGTCGACCGTTCGCGGGTAACGGCGCACATGCGGGTGCTTGAACACCTGCCGACGCCCCCTGCGCACGAAGTGTTGCTGCTGCGCTCGGCCAGCGCGCAGGACGATCCGGCGGCTCAATTGCTGGACAAGACCATTCGGCAACACTTCAGCATGTAGCATTGTCAGCGACCACCACTGAACGGCAGCAACAGGCGCATACGATGACTACGGCCAAGCGGCGCAAGGCAATCGAGGACTGGGTGCAGATCCGCCGCGACGCGGATACCGGCATTGAAAGCGTCCATGCGCACTTTCGCGGTCATGCCTACGATCCGCACGACCACGACGAAGTGCTGGTCGGCGTCACCCACCAGGGCGTCCAGCGCTTTCGCTGCCACCGCTCGGTCCACACCAGCACGCCGGGGCGCGCGATCCTGATCGAGCCTGGCGCGGTTCATGATGGCCACGCGCCGGATGACGTCGGTTTCACCTACGGCATGCTGTACCTGCCGCAGGCCTGGGTGGCGAACATGATGCAGCGCTTGGGCCATTGGGATGTATCGGCCATCCAGCCCGCTTTTCGCAACACGCTGACCGACGACACCCAGTTGAGCGCCGCCATCCAGCAAGCCTTCCTGGCAGTACATCAAGGCGAAGGCCGTCTGGCACGCGATCAGAGTCTGGATAGGCTGATGACCCTCATGGCCAAGCACTTGTGCCCTGCGCCGCCGTCTGCGCACCTGGATTCCGTCACGCAGCTGGACCGGGCGCGCGAGCTTCTGCACGCACAGCCCGAGCGCGACATCGGTCTGGACGAATTGGCCACGCATTCCGGCCTCGACCGCTTTCGCCTCAGCCGCCAGTTCAATCTGCGCTTCGGCCTGTCGCCCCACGCCTACCTGGTCAGGCTGCGGCTGCGCAAGGCGCGCGCGCTGCTGGCTAACGGCCTGGACCCGGCCCAGGTTGCCCTGGAAGTCGGTTTCGCCGACCAAAGCCATCTGGGCCGCTGGTTTCAACGCGTCTACCGGATGACGCCAGCGGCCTACCGGCGGCATTGCACAAACGTTCTAGATTGACTGCCCGACACGTCCGATCATGGCCGCTTGTTTCCTGATTGGAGTGTTTCCCGTGTTCGATACCAAAGTGGCCCTGATCGTCCGCAACGACTTGCCGACCTGGCAACGCCTGAACGTAGTCGCCTTTCTGGCCACCGGCGTGGCGGCCGCAGCGCCTGAGGCCATCGGCGAGCCCTATGTCGATGCCAACGGGCACCGCTACGGCGCCATGCTGGGCCAGCCGATGATGGTCTTCGAAGCCGACCTGGCCGGGCTGCAAAAGGCGCATCGGGCGGGCTGCGAACGTGAGCTGACGATGCAGCCTTACGTGCATGCGATGTTCGCCACTGGCCACGACGAGGCGAATCGGCAAGCCTTTCTTGCGGAGGACCCGAGCAATCTGAATCTGGTGGGTCTGGCTCTGCGGGGACCGAAGAAGGCCGTGGACAAGGCGATCAAGGGGCTGTCGATGCACGCGTAGCCCGGCTGTGGATGGATTGCGGAAAAGGAAAGTCCGAGCAGGCACGATCCCTGCTCGATGCGCACGCGCCGGACCAGCTTCAGGCTGACAGCAAAGCCATATCATGTGTTGCCTCGCCCTCCCCATCGGGCGATGACAGCAAGGGTTCAGCTTGCCCGGCCTAAACTGCTCGGTTGCGCTTTCTTTGCGCATGTTTTGCACGACTTCCGGACCAGGCGCGGCGAACTTCCGCGTAAACCATCTCATGACCACGCCGCCACGCGAATGGCTGCCTCACGAGCGGCCGATGATGCCGGGCTCGCCGTCGACGCCCCTGCATGCACCACCCCTGCGCGTTGCCTATTTGCTGATCGGCATTCTGGTGTCGCTGACCGGCGGGCTGGGCAACGCATTGGTCAGCGCCAACCTGCTCAACCTGCAGGGCGCGCTGGGCGTCTACGCGGCCGAAGCCGCCTGGCTGCCGGTGGCCTACGTGATGACCAACGTGTCCATGAACCTGCTGCTGGTGAAGTTTCGCCAGCAGTTCGGCATGCGGCTCTTCACCGAGATATTCCTGGGCCTGTACGCGCTGATTGCGTTCGCCCACCTGTTCGTCAATGACCTGAACTCCGCCATTGCCGTGCGTGCCGCGCACGGTATGAGCGGTGCGGCACTCAGCTCGCTGGGCCTGTATTACATCCTCCAGGCCTTTCCCGCCAAGCACCGGCTGAAGGGATTGGTGGTGGCGCTGGGGATCACACAGGTCGCGACGCCGCTTGCCTACATCATGCCCACCACGCTGCTGGAAGTGGCGGAGTGGCGCGGCCTGTACATGTTCGAGTTCGGGCTGGCGCTCACCGCCATGGGCTGCGTGCTGTGGTTGAAGCTGCCGCCAGGCGACCGCTTCAACACCTTCGAGAAGCTGGATTTCCTGACCTTTGGGCTGTTCGCGCCGGGCATGGCCCTGCTGGTCGCTGCCATCGGGCTGGGTCGTACTGTGTGGTGGCTGGAAGCACCGTGGATAGGCATGGCGATCGTGGGCGGCATCATCTTGCTGACCACCGCCTTCATCATCGAGCACTACCGCAAGAACCCGCTGCTGAACACCCGCTGGCTCAGCAGCGCCGCCATGTTGCGCTTCTTCCTGGTGATGATGCTGGTGCGCATCGTGTTGTCCGAACAAGGCATTGGCGTGGTCGGGTTCATGCAGACGCTGGGCATGGGCAGCGACCAGCTGCGCATCGTGTTCGTCTACGTGCTGCTGGGCACCCTGGCCGGCACCGTGTTCTGCGCGCTGATCGTCGCCCCGCAGCGGGTCGACGCCATCATTGCGCTGGCGCTGGTCTGCATGATCGCGGGCGCCTTGATGGATGCCGACTCGACCAACCTGAAACGCCCCGCCGACATGTTGCTCAGCCAGTTTCTGCTGGCGTTTGGCGGCGGCATGTTCCTGGCACCGGCCATGATCGCCAACATGGGCAGCGTCATCAGCCAGCCCAAGAACCTGGTGAGCTTTGTGGTGCTGTTCGGGATCAGCCAGAACCTGGGCGGCCTGCTGGGCTCCGCCGCAGTGGGCACCTTCCAGATCATTCGGGAAAAATTCCATTCGAACGTGCTGACCGAGCAGATGACGCTGCTCGACCCTGACGTGGTCGCGCGCATCCAGGCCGGTGCGGCTGCCTATGGCCGCACGATGACCGATCCGGTATTGCGCAACGCCCGCGGCAGCGCCTCGCTATCGGCCGCCATCACGCGCGAGGCCAACGTGCTTGCCTACAACGAGGTCTTCATGCTGGTGGCTGCGGTCGCGGCACTGACCTTGCTGTTCGTCGTCGGTCATGCCTTGCGGACCAAGCTGCGCGGCGCACCGCCCCCGCCTGCGCCGGCGCCTGCCAAGCCACTTGCCCCCACTTCTCCTCCAGTTGCCCCGAAGGAAAGCGAGCGCATCGACACCACGCCGCTTTCCGACACCGTATAAGCCCATGAGCACCCCACCCGACCGCAGTACCCGTCCTGATCCTGTGCAGACAGCTGCCGCGCCCGCACCCGCTGCGCCCGCGGCAGCACCAGTGCCACCAGCCGCGCCTGCCGCTGCCGCTGCGCCTGTCGCACCCGCCGCACCCCGGCGCAGCATCTTTGCCATCATCGTCTTCGCAGTGATCGCGCTGGCCGGCATCCTGGTGGTGTTGTACGCGTGGCGCCTGCCGCCCTTCGTCACCCCGCTGCAAAGCACTGAAAACGCTCAGGTACGCGGCCAGGTCACGCTGATCAGCCCGCAACTCAGCGGCTACATCACGCAAGTGACGGTGCAGGACTTCCAGTGGGTCAAAGAAGGCGACCTGCTGGTGAAGATCGACGACCGCATCTTCAAACAGAAAGTGGCCCAGGCCGAGGCGCAAGTTGCCGCACAGAAAGCCACCTTGAGCAACTCCGCCCAGCAAAGCCGCAGCGCGCAGGCGTCGATCAACCAGGCGCGCGCCGGCATCGCCAACGCCCGTGCCCAGGCCGAGAAGGCTGCTGCCGACCTGAAGCGCATCGATGCGCTGGTGGCCGATGGTTCCTTGTCGATTCGCGAGCGCGATCAGGCGCGTGCGGCACAAGCAACTGCGGTTGCGGGCTCACTGCAAACCCGCGCAGCGGTCGAGGTTGCCGAAGAGAACCTGCGCAGCGTGACCGTGAACCGCGAAGCGCTGGAAGCCGCCGTCGCCAATGCCGAAGCCGCGCTGGAACTGGCCCGCATCGACCTCGCCAATACCGAGATCCGCGCGCCAGTCGACGGACAGTTGGGCTTGGTCGGCGTGCGCCTGGGCGCCTTTGTGAACGCCGGCACCCAGCTGACCGCGTTGGTGCCCGCCAGGAACTGGATCGTCGCCAACCTGAAGGAAACGCAGATGGCCAAGGTGCAAGCCGGCCAGCCCGTGACCTTCACGGTCGATGCCCTGGAACACGCCCAGCTACGCGGCCACGTGGAACGCATCTCGCCCGCAGCCGGCTCTGAATTCAGCGTGATCGCGCCGGACAATGCCACCGGCAACTTCGTGAAGATTGCCCAGCGCATTCCCGTGCGGATCAGCATCGATGCCGACCAACCGCTGGCAGCACGCCTGCGTCCCGGCATGTCGGTGGTGGTCAGCATCGACACCAGTGTGACGCCCGATGGCGCGAAGGCCGGGCAGTGATGGCTCGTCGTACGCCCTGCCGTTCGCTGCGCATCAAGGCCACGCTGCTGTCGGTCGCCGTGTCGGCCACCCTGCTCGCCGGGTGTGCCATCGACCCCAAACCCGCACCGCCCACCACCGTAGCGGCCCCGGCCGACTGGCGCACCCACATCGGTCCGGCAGCCCCCGTGGAACAAGCGTGGTGGCAGTCCTTCAACGACCCCGCGCTGGACGCCCTGGTGCGCCGCGCGCTCGACAACAACACCGACCTGCGCACCGCAGCTGCACGCATCACGGAATACGAAGCGCGCCTGCGGGTGGCCCGGGCTGCGCAGTCGCCGTCCTTCAACGCCAGCGGCGGCCCGGCGCGTTCACGGGCACGGGGCGCAAGCGGCAAAGTTGCAGAAACGAACCTCTTCCAGGTGGGCGCACAGGCCAGCTACGAAATCGATATCTGGGGCCGCCTGGACAAGCTTGAAGCAGCTGCTGTGGCCGACCTGCAAGGCCAGCGCTACGCGACCGACGCGGCAGCCTTGTCGATTGCTGCCAACACCGCATCGGGCTACCTGAACCTGCGTGGCCTGGACGCCCAATTGGCCGTGGCGAAAGCCACCCTGGCGTCCCGCACCGAATCGCTGAACCGCGCCAAACACCTGTACGACACCGGCTACAACTCGCGCCTGGAATGGCTGCAGTCAGAATCCGAATACCGCGCAGCCGCTGGGGCCGTGCCCCAGCTGGAACGCACCATCGCCCAGCAGGAAAACGCCTTGTCCCTGCTGGTCGGCGCCAACCCCGGACCAATCGCGCGTGGCAACGGCCTGGAAGGCCTGACCCCACCACCCCTGGTCGGCGCCCTGCCGTCCGAACTGTTGCGTCGCCGGCCCGACATTGCCCAAGCGGAACAACGCATCGTATCCACCGACGCTACCTATGCGGCAGCACGTGATCAGTTGCTGCCATCCGTGCAGCTCAGCACCTCACTGACGCTGCAAGGCCTGACTCTGGGCAAGCTGATCGACGCGCCCACGGTGCTGTGGACCCTGGGCGGCAGTGTGCTGGCACCTGTCTTCCAGGGCGACCGCCTGCGTGCTCAAGCCGACGTCACCGCCTCCCTGCGCGACCAGACCGTCATCGCCTACGACCAGGTGGTGCGCAATGCGTTTGTCGAAGTCGACAATGCCTTGTCGGGTATCGACCTGCTGCGCGAGCAGATCGCGGAAGCACAAGCGCGACGCGACGCATCGCGCGAGGTGCTGCGGATTGCGCAGAATCGGTACCGCAACGGCTATGCGTCCTACCTGGATCAGCTCGATGCCCAGCGCACCAGCTACACCGCCGAACAGACGCTGCTGCAGTTGCAGGCGGCGCTGTTGACGGTGCACGTGGATTTGTACCGGGCGCTGGGTGGAGGTTGGGAGGCAAGCCGCGCGGGTGAAGCTGCTGCGCGATGAAGCCCGATAGAGGGTTCATCTTGGCGCCGGCTAGTCGAGACGGAAAATCCGCAGCGGAAGATCTTCGCAGTGTCTCCGATGCAGCACATCTCCGGCTGGCCGACGCACCTCAATCGTTGCTGTGCAAGGCGGTGTTCAAGCCTCCCCACCGAGACGCGTCGGTGGGCAGCACTTCCACTGCCCCCGTCTGGCTGTTTCTTCGGAACAGCAGCCCTGGTTGCCCGGAAAGGTGCTTTGCCGCCACGACACTGCCGTCCGGCATCTTCACTTTCGTGCCTGCGGTGACGTAAAGACCCGCCTCGACAATGCACTCGTCACCGAGCGAGATGCCGATACCGGCGTTGGCCCCGAGCAGACTGCGTTCGCCGATGAAGTTTTTTGATTTTCCGCCGCCCGACAGCGTCCCCATGATCGATGCGCCAGCGCCGACATCCGAGTTCTTCCCGACGGTCACGCCGGGCGTGATGCGGCCCTCGACCATGGCCTCGCCCAAGGTCCCCGCATTGAAGTTCACAAACCCTTCATGCATGACCGTCGTCCCTGCGCCAAGATGCGCGCCCAGTCGAACGCGATCGGCGTCGGCGACGCGCACATTTTCAGGGATGACGTAGTCGGTCATGCGCGGGAATTTGTCGACCGACGTGACGGTCAAGTGGTGATAATCCGCAGCGACTTTGCTTCGCAGCTCCTCAACTTTTTCCGGGAACACGGGCCCAGCCGATGTCCAGGCAATGTTCGGCAGCAGGGCAAAGATGCCCTCTAGATTGATTTCATTGGGCTTGGCCGTTCGTTCCGACAACAGATGCAATCGAAGATAGGCATCTTCGGTAGAGACCGGCGGTGCTTCCAGGGACTCAATCTCGACGCTGACAAGACCCCCGATCACCAGCCCGAATTTTTCCGCCAGGCAGCTCCGCCTTGGCGAAAGCGTCGAGGCAGGAAACCAAACGTCGATGGTCCGGCCGGTTTCCACATCGCGGTATCGGTGGCCTGTTCGCTGAATCGGCATAAAAAGCTTCCCATCTGATCTAGAGGTGTTGTCGGCATCAACCGCCATGGAAGCCATCACCATGGTCAAGGTCGCCCCTATCTATTATCCATCGGTGCCGGCGTCTCAAGCTGCAATCCCGGTGTGCTGGCAATAAGCTCGGCTACGAAGTCCATCACCGCGCGCACGGGTGCAGCGCGTCGCAGGTCACGGTGCACAACCAGCCAGATATCCCGCGAGAACGCGGGGCCGTCATGCGCCAGCCGCGTCAGTTCAGATGCTGCATCGCCAAGAAAACACGGCAATCCGGCCACCCCGGCACCCGCCCGTGCCGCTGCCAGATGGCTGCTGATATCACTTAGCGCACAGCCCACCGGGCGGCCGTCTGCAAGTTCCAGCAACCACTGCTGCTGCGGCATGTCGGCGAACTGCGCATCGTAGGCAATGAAAGTCCAGTCTTCACGACGATGGGTCGCGACAAAATCATGGCTGGCATACAGCGCAAACGGCATCTGCCCCAGCTTGCGCACCACGCTGGCGGCCTCTTTGGGACGCACCAGCCGCAACGCCACATCGGCCTCGCGGCGGCTGAGCGACACCTGCTGCGCCTGCGCCGACACCGACAGCTGAATGCCCGCGTAAACACTGCGAAAGTCCGCCATCCGACCAGCCAGCAGATGCGTCACCAGCACCGGCGGCGCGCTCAGCATCACGTTGCCATTCAAGGGTTCCTGGCTGGCACGCGCCAGGCGTTCCACCGCAAAGGCCGACGCTTCCATGGCCTTGGCATGCTCGTGGATCTGCACGCCCATGGCCGTCAAGCGGCAAGACCTCGGCAGCCGCTCGACCAAGGACACCTGAAGCTCGGTTTCCAGCGCGCTCAGACGACGGCTGACCGTGGCATGGTCCACCTTCAAAGCCCGAGCAGCACCAGACAAAGTGCCGGCGTGCGCCACAGCCAGGAAATGGCGGAAGTTTTCCCAATCGAACATCGGTGCGTTTTCTCCAGTCTGGCTTGCAGTTTCGGGGAATATACGCGGACATGGCATCACCCTAGCATCGGTCCCATCGATCTATCGGACCTGCCCCTATGCCTACCCCTTCCCCACGCTGGACCCTGCTCGCCGCCGCGCTTGGCTTCGTGGTGGTCTTGCTCGATGTCAGCGTCGTCAACGTCGCGCTGGATGCCCTGCGCCTGGAATTCGGCACCGACGTTGCCGGCCTGCAGTGGGTCATCAATGCCTACACGCTGGTATTTGCCGCGCTGCTGCTCACCAGCGGCGCCCTCGGCGACCGTTATGGCGCGCGGCGCGTCTTTCTGTGCGGATTCGCCGTCTTCACCCTGGCCTCGGCCGCCTGCGGCCTGGCCGCCACCCTGCCCCTGCTGGTTGCCGCGCGACTGGTTCAAGGCCTGGGCGCAGCGCTGCTGGTGCCGAACTCGCTGTCGATGCTGCAGCGCGCCTTCCCCGACCGCGAGCAACGCAGCCGCGCAGTGGGCTGGTGGGGCGCCTTCGGCGGCGTCTCCTTGGCGGCAGGGCCGGTGCTGGGCGGCATGCTGGTCACGCAGGTGGGCTGGCGCAGCGTGTTCCTGATCAACATCCCCATCGGCCTGATCGGCATGTTCCTGACGCTGAGATTCGTCACCCCGCATGCCGGCAGCCATCGGCGCAGCCTGGACTGGGGCGGCCAAACCATGGCGGTACTGACATTGGCTGCGATGACCACGGCGTTGACAGAAGCCGGCGCGCTGGGCTGGAACGATGCATGGGTGCAAGCTGCCTTGCTGGTGGCAGTCCTGGCGGCATTTGGCTTCATCTGGATAGAAAAACGCCACCCATTCCCGATGCTGCCGCTGGCGCTGTTCCGCATCCCCACCTTCGCCGTCACCTCGCTGGCCGGCGTGGTGGTCAACCTTGCCTACTACGGCCTGATCTTCGTGTTCAGTCTGTTCTTCCAGATCCAGCAACACCTGACGCCGCAGCAGACCGGCTTGGCCTTCCTGCCGATGACCATCGTGCTGATGGCCGTCAACGTGCTGGCGGGCAAGCTGATTACCCGCATGGGCGTCAGACGCCTGATGGTTCTTGGCCAGGTGCTGGCCGCATTGGGATATCTGCTGCTGATGCCGGTGAGTATCGACGGCGCCTACTGGCGCCTGGTCGCACCCATGCTGCTGGCCGCCAGCGGCATCGCGCTGATGGTCCCGACCATGACCAACGCCACGCTGTCGGCGGTGGACACTTCACGCGCCGGCATTGCGTCCGGCGTGCTCAGCGCCGCGCGGCAGATCGGCGGCATGCTCGGGGTGGCCATCTTCGGCTACTTGGTGCGTGATACGGCGCCAGCGAGCTTCATGCAGGGCATGCATCTGTCGATGGGCATTGCGGTAGCGCTGTTGATGGTTGGAAGCGTGGTGTGCTGGTTGGGTGTGAGGTCTCATCACTAAGTCCCGCCAGGCTGCGCAAGCCGTTCACGCGGGCAGCCGTCCCACCCTTGAATTCCAGCAGGAACTGGCCGCAGACAAACTCACCGGCATTCAAGCGCTTCCACCAAGCGCCATATTACGAACTGTTGACACGCTCGGTTTCGCCATAGGCCGGAGACTAATCAAACGAGCTCAAGATGAGCCTAATAGGCATGGTGGAAAAAATGTTGCGATGGTGAAGTGATCTTAGTAAGTTTCACGGAAACCTTCCTACTTTCATTAATTCACTATGCCAATTTTCACCATTAACAATGAGTCGGACCTGCGCTCAGCAATCGGGTCCGCAGTCGCTGGCGACACTATCCAGTTCGCTGCCAACGTCACATTGACCAGCGAACTGCCGGCAACGCAGACCAACCTCACCATCGATGGCGCCGGTTTCACACTCAGCGGCAACCAAAATTTCCGTCTGCTTTTTGTCTACAGCGGCACGCTGGCCGTGGAAAACATCATCCTGGCAAACGGCCTTGCCAAAGGTGGCGATGGCGGCACGGGCGCCGCAGGAGGCGGCGGCGGCATGGGTGCGGGCGGGGCCATCTTCGTCGCGAGCGCCGCCAGCGTCGTGGCGACCAACGTCACATTCACCGATAACGCCGCAACAGGCGGCAATGGTGGTGCAAGCGCCAGCACGGCCGCCATGTTCGGTGGTGGTGGCGGCGGTGGTCTCGGCGGCAAGGGCGGCAGCAATGTCGACCAGACCGGCGGCAGTCGCGACGGCAGCGGCGGCGGCGGTATCGGCTTGGGCGCGACCGGCAGCGATGGCAACGGCGCAGGTGTTGGCGCCGGTATCGTCACCGGTGCGGCGTCCGGCGGCAAGGGTACCGGGGGCGCGGCGGGCGGCCTTAACGGCGGTGGTGGCAATGACTGGAACGGTGGCGGCGGTGGCGGTGGCGTTGGCGGCGCAGACTCGAATGGGGGCGGTGGCGCGGCGGGTGGATTCGGTGGCGGTGGTGGTGGCGGGGCCGCAATTGACCTCACCGATCTTTATTCAGCCGGCTCCGGTGGCTATGGCGGCGGCTCAGGCGGCGGCTCGGGCAATGGGGGCACGTCAAATGCTGGCTTCGGTGGCGGTGCGGGTGGCTCCCCCACTGCCGACATTCCCGGTGCAGGCACGTATGGCGGTGCCACCACCGGCGTCAACGGTGGCGGCGGCGCCGCGCTTGGCGGTGCAGTGTTCGTGATGGCGGGCGGCAGTTTCACGCTGAACAACCCGGCCGGGGTCAGCGGTTCGGCGCTCACCGGGGGCGCTGCCGGCGGCACAGGCGCTTCGGCAGGCCAGGCTGCCGGCACCGGCCTGTTCCTCGACAACGTCATCGCTCGGATGTCGATGACCACCAACGGAGTCTTCGCCGACGGCATCGCAGGCACAGGCGGCATCGAGAAAATTGGCGCGGCCAAGCTGACGTTGACAGGCGTCAATACTTACACCGGGGCAACCACCGTCTCGGCAGGCACGCTGACACTGAGCGGCGGCGCGGCGCTGGCCAATGCCAGTGCCGTCACCGTAGGCACAGGTGCCACGCTTGAGCTGCTTGCGTCGGAAGCCATCGGCTCGCTGACCGGCAGCGGCGCGGTGGTGCTCAACGGAAATACGCTCACCACCACCAACACGGGCAACACGGGCTTTGCCGGTAGCATCAGCGGCACCGGCAACCTGGCAAAAGCCGGGGCGGGCGTATTTACCCTGGCGGGCGTCAACAGCTATACCGGCACAACCACGGTCTCGGCCGGCACCCTGCTGGTCGACGGCACCCTGACCGGGTCGGGTGCGGTAACCGTGGGAAGCGGCGCCAAGCTGGGAGGTGGCGGTGCGCTGGCGGGAGCCTTGACGGCAAGTGCCGGGTCCACACTCACCGCGGGAGACGCAAGCTCCGCCGGCCAGCTGACACTCAACGGCGGCCTGACCCTGCAGACGGGTTCCAGTTTGTCCGCCCAGCTCGGCGGCACGGTCGGCGGCACCGGCTATGACGCCATCAATGTCAATGGCGCAGTCGACCTGACCGGCGCCACCCTCAGTGTGTCGTTGCTGGGCGCCTACACCCCGGGCGCCAGCGCGAGCTTCACCCTGATCCAGAACGACGCCGCCGATGCTGTCATCGGCACCTTCAATGGACTGGCCGAAGGCGCCGCCCTGACGGTTGGCGCCACGTCCTTCAAGATCAGTTATGTCGGCGGCACCGGCAACGACGTGGTGCTGGCGGTGGCGGACTTGATCGCGCCCACCGTAACGGGGGTGACGGCTGCCGCCGGTGCCGACGGTAACCATGGTGCCGGTTTCACCATCACCGTGCGAGTGGCGTTCAGTGAAAACGTGACGGTCACCGGCACGCCGCAGCTGACGCTGGAAACGGGTGCAGTCGACCGTGTCGTCAATTACAGCGGCGGCAGCGGAAGCAACACGCTGAGCTTCACCTACGTCGTTCAGCCTGGCGATGCCAGCCTGGATCTCGATTACGTCAGCACGACCGCGCTGGCATTGAACGGCGGCACCATTACCGATGCCGCAGGCAACAACGCCGTGCTGACCCTGGCCGCGCCCGGCACCGCGAACTCCTTGGGTGCGAATCAGGCCATCGTCATCGACGCCCCGCTCCCGCCACCTGCGCCCAGCAACCTGGTGCTGCCTGGCACCGATGGCAATGATGTATTGACCGGCGATAGCGGCAACGATGTGCTGATCGGTGCAGGCGGCAACGATACGCTGTCGGGCGGCACGGGCGACGACGTGTTGCAAGGCGGACGCAGCGATCAAGGGCAATGGCGCTTCTTCCTGGCGGCCAACGGCAACATCACGGCAACGCACCAGACCGCGCTGTTGGCGCCAGGAAAAACCGAAATCCTTACACGTTCGGAACTCAACACAAGCAATTCCGCCCTGCCGTTCCTCGCTGCCAGCCAAGAACAGCTGACCGATCTGTCGCTGCTCTATCACGCGGGACTGGGCCGCGCGCCTGACGTCGCTGGCGCCAACTTCTGGCTTGGTGGAAGCAGCATGCTTGGTGTCGCACAGGGGATGCTGGGCTCTCCCGAGTGGAACGCCACCGGCGCCTTGAGCGATACGGCCTTTGTCACGCTCGTTTATCAACGCGCGTTCGGTCGTGCGCCCGATGCACCTGGCCAGGCGTTCTGGGTTTCCGCACTAGCGGGGCATGATGGCGCGACCGGCATCAGCCGCGCGCAGTTTCTGCTGGACATCGCGCGCAGCAACGAACACCGCGCCCTGTGGAGCACTTCGGCCGGCATCGAGATCGCCGCGACTACAAACGCCAAGGAAACCGGCTGGATCGCAGGCAGTGGCGGCGACGTGTTGGAAGGCGGGGCAGGCAATGACTTGCTGATCGGCGGCGATGGTGTCGACACTGTCGTCTATAACGGCAAGCTGGCCAGCTACAAATTCTTGTTGACGGCCAACAACGCGATCCAGATTCAGGACAGAACCAACGGCGATGTCGACACCATCAGCGGTATCGACGCTGGCCGCTTCAGCGACGGAACCGTCGACCTGAGCCTGACCCAAGCCAATCCGGAAGCCTTGCGCAAGCTAGGCATGCTGTATCACACCGTCCTTGGCCGTGCGGCGGACCTGAACGGCGCCACGTTCTGGCTGGGCAATGCAGACAACCCAAGCAAACTGGCGGCAGCGTTTATCGGGTCGGCGGAGTTCACCACGAGTCATGGCGCGTTGAGCAACGCTGCTTTTGTTGCGCTGCTTTACCAGAACACCGGTTTGGCAAGTACCGCCGCAGGGGGTGAACAAAGCTGGACGACTTACCTGGACCAGCACAGCCGTGCTGACATGGCGGCAAACTTCATCGGCAATGCCGATGTGATCGCCGCTCAGAACGGGACACAGGGGTTGTGGCTGATGTAAACGACCAGCCCGACGCAAGTGGCTAGATCCTGGTGCACCGATAACGGCCAGGATCTGCCTTTCTGAGCGCAGCGGCATGTAGTGGGACGCGTGCAAAAGACCAGAGCCAGACGCACGTGTCCACCCGGTTACGCCGCGTGCTGATCCGACTTGCTCGCAAACACGCTCACCGCGTGCACCGCATTGCTGGCGCCATTGCGAATCTCCACGATCACCGCGCCTGCCTGGTCCGCCAATTCCACGCCCTTGGCCGCCCTCGTGTGCGTGTCGTTCATGCTGGCCACCGACTGCTGCGTCTCGGCCACGATCATGCCGACCATCTTGCCGATCTCTGCCGTCGCCGTGCTGGTGCGCCCGGCCAGCTGCCGCACCTCGTCCGCCACCACCGCGAATCCGCGGCCAGAGTCGCCCGCACGCGCCGCTTCAATGGCGGCGTTGAGCGCCAGCAGATTGGTCTGGTCCGCAATGCCGCGAATGGTCTCGACAATCGCCGTGATCTGCTCGGATCGCTGACCCAGCTGCCCGATGATGCCGGCCGATGCACTCACGCTGGACGCGATTTCCCGCATCTCGGCCGCCGCCGATTGAATGATCTGCGTCCCGTGCGCCGCCGTCTTCTCGGTCTCTTTCGAGATGTGATAGGCCTGCGACGCGCCGCGCGCATCGGTTTCCTGCTGCTTCACGCGCTCGGTGATGTCGCTTGCGTACTTCACCACCTTGTACAGCTTGCCTGCGGGATCGAACACCGGGTTGTAGCTGGCCTCCAGCCACACTTCGCTGCCGTGTTTGCCAATGCGCTTGAACTGGCCGCGGACAAACTCACCCGCATTCAAACGTTTCCAGAACACGCCATATTCCGGACTGTTGGCCAGTTCGGCTTCACAGAACTGGCGATGGTGCACGCCCTTCAGTTCATCGCGGGTGTATCCCATGACGGTCAGGAAGTTCTGATTGGCATTGATGAAACTGCCGTCCAGCGCAAATTCCACGGTCGACATGGCGCGATCGAGTGCGGTGAGCTTGCTTTGCGCCTCGCTGTCGCGTTCCACCTCGCTGGTAATGTCGAGCGCGTGCTTGACGACTTTGATCAGCTTGCCGTGATCGTCCATCACCGGGTTATAGCTGGCACGCAGCCACACCATTTTTCCGGATGCAGTTACCCGGGGGAAAATACCGGAGATGAATTCACCCTGGTTCAATCGCGTCCAGAAATTTGCATAATCGCGGCTTTGCTGAACCTCGGGCGGACAGAGATTGCGGTGCGGGCTTCCCACCAACTGGTCCGGCTTGAAGCCGAACAGGGCCAGAAAGTTCTCATTGGCGCGCAGCACCACGCCTTGTGAATCGAACTCTATCGACGCCATCGATCGATCTATCGCGGCAAGCAGCCTGGCCTGCTCGTCAATCTTGGCCTGAAGTGCCGCAATCTTTTCTTTCGATCCAAAGTTGAACATGGTCGCCTCGCGTAATTCGATGTGTGATTTTGTAAACCGCAAAACACCAAGACTACGCTGAGCGCTTTAAACCTACATCGATGTGATGAGAATTTTCAAAGCAATCGAAGCAAAAAACCACATCGACGCGCATGAATTGACGTCACGAATTGGCATCGTGTAGCCGCATGCAAACGCATGCCGAACCCGTCATACTCGCCTGCAACGAGTGCATCCCACCGTCTCCAGGAGCAAGCATGCGAGTAGCGCGATTCGGTTCGACTCAAGCGGCACTATCGGTCATCGGCCAAGGCACGTGGTATATCGACGCCGGCAAACGGGCCGAGGCCATCGGCGCGCTGCGTCGCGGGCTGGACCTGGGGCTGCGACATATCGATACCGCAGAAATGTATGGCTCCGGCGCTGCTGAAGCCTTGATCGGCGAAGCCATCGCCGGCCGCCGCGACGAAGTCTTCCTGGTGTCCAAGGTGCTGCCGTCCAACGCATCGCGCGCTGGCACCCGCGCCGCCTGCGAACGCTCGCTCAAGCAGCTGCGCACTGACCGCATGGATTGCTATCTGATCCACTGGCGCGGCAACTACCCGCTGGAAGAAACCTTCGAAGCCCTGGAGGCCCTGCAGCACGAGGGCAAGATCCTGTCGTTTGGCGTCAGCAACTTCGACGTCGACGATCTGGACGAAGCGGTAGACCTGCTGGGCGATGGCCGCATTGCCTGCAACCAGGTGCTCTACCACCTGAACGAACGCGCCATCGAACACGCGGTGATCCCCTGGTGCGAAGAACACAAGGTGGCGGTCGTCGCCTACAGCCCCTTCGGCCACGACGACTTCCCCGAGCCCGACAGCCCGGGCGGCCAGGCACTGGCCAAGATCGCTGCGCGCCACAACGCCACGTCACGCCAAATTGCCCTGGCCTTCCTGACGCGCCGGCCGTCGGTGTTCGCGATTCCGAAAGCATCGAACGCCAGCCATGTCGAAGAAAATGCAGGGGCTGCTTCGCTGGAATTGTCGGATGCGGATGTGATGCTGCTGGATATGGCATTCCCGCGCGGGAAAAAGCCGCGGTCGCTGCCGATGATCTGAACGCGTCAGTCGGCCATCACTTATTGATTGCCGACATCAGAAAACTGCGAATCTCCCCGGTGATCATGCTCTTGCTGCCGTGTTCCAACATGCCGATCCAGCGGCACTCGGGCTCACCGGGCAGCGGCAATACCCGCAATGCCGGGTCGTTTTCCCATTCATAGTTACGCAGCAAGGGCACGATGGTGATGCCCACTTTCTGTTTCACCAGATCGGCAATGCCGATAATCGAATTCAGCTCCAGTATTTTATCCGGCGCAATCGACGCACTTTTGAATACGCGGTCGACCTTTCTGCCGATGGCCGTCGACCGGTCATAACGAATGAAGGGCATGGTTCGCAGCAGCGTCACCACATCGTCTTCGCCTGCGGTCTGATTCGCGTTGGCCAGCAGCACGATCGGCTCTGCGTAAAGTCGCGTCCAACTCAGGGCACTGAAGTTCTGGCGCGTGGCCTCGACCAATAGCGCGGCATCCAGCTCCCCGGCGATCACCAGACGCGTCAACTCGTCGGACCGGGCCGTGGTCAAGGTGACCGATACGCGCGGGTGCACCTGCTTCAGCCGGACCAGACAGTTGGCCAGCAAGCCCATTGCGGACGTGATGCCGCCGATGGTGACCTCGCCTTCCATCTGCGCATCGGCTGCACTGCTGGCCAGCATGTTCTCGTAGTCGGCAATCAGGCGCTTGGCCTGTGGCACCAGCAACAAGCCCTCCCGGCTGAGCCTGATCTGGCGACGGCTGCGGTCGAACAGCGGCCGACGCATTTCTTCTTCCAGCGCGCGCATCTGCTGGCCAACCGCCGCATTGGTCAAGGCGACCCGATCCGCCGCAGCGGCGAAGCTGCCGTATTCGGCAACGGCGATGAATGTTTTCAGGAAACGAATGGAGCTCATGGGACGAAGACGGTGGATGGGTGCGCCCATTGTAAATATTGTCTTTACTCAACCTAAAATTAATTTAGTTTTTATTTCTTTTGAGCATGCTCAATACTCCAGACCTATCCGAATCTGGTGACGAGAACATGACGACCACGCCGACTGCCGTAGAGAGCAAGCACGCTGACGAGATCGCGGCACGCGCCGCCAAGCAGGTGTATCACTTGGGTGCCACGACCGTGTATTCGCACCCGCAGGACCCCCGTTTCGCCTACACGCTATATGTGCCTGAAGGCATCGAAGACCCCGATCGCCAGATCGATCTGGTGGTGTCACTGCATGGCTCTACCCGTTCGATGGAAATCTATCGGAACGGCTTTGCCGAGTTCGGACGCTGGAATGACTGCGTGATTCTGTCGCCGCTGTTCCCCGTCGGCGTGCTGGGGGACAGCAACGGCGAAGGCTACAAGCATCTGATCGAAGGCGACATCCGCTACGACCAGATCCTGTTGGACATGGTGGCCAACGTGGGCGCGAAATATAAGCGCGACTTCGACACCTTTGCGCTCTTCGGCTATTCCGGCGGCGGGCAATTCACCCACCGCTTCTGCTACCTGCACCCCGAACGCCTGTGGGCCGCGTCCATCGGCGCGCCGGGCTCGGTGACCTTGCTGGACGCAGACAAGGACTGGTGGGTAGGCGTGCGTGGCATCGAGGCCCGATTCGGCAAGGCCATCGACCACGACGCACTGCGCAAGGTGCCGGTGCACATGGTGGTCGGCGACGCCGACTTGGAAACCTGGGAAATCACGCACCGCGTCGGCGGCAGGCACTACATGCCCGGCGCCAACGATGCCGGCCGCACGCGCCCGGAACGCCTGGCGACCCTGAAAGCCAGCTTCGAGGCGGCAGGCATCGACGTGCGTTTCGATCTGCTGCCGAACGTGCCGCACATGGGCCTGAAGGTCATGCCCGCAGCCCAGGACTTCTTTGCGCAGGTCCTGAAGAAAAAGCGTCGCGCCATGCCGTAACGCGCAATCGGCCTGTACGTTGCCCCGTCTTCCAAGCCCTACGCCCACGTCACTGGCTCCCCCCGCCGGCCAAACACCTTCTCCAGGAGTCACCCTCCCGTGAATCGCTACGCCAAAAAAGCGCTGTCCTGCTCCGTCTCGGCCTTGGGCCTGTGCATCGGCATGTCCGCCGTGCACGCCGCCGAGCCGCAGACCATTAAAGTCGGCATCAACGGCGACATCCGCAGCACCGAACCGGGCGTCAATCCGGAAGAAAACACCGACGCGCTGATCATGCACCTGGTGGAAGGACTGGTGGCCTATCGGGAAGATGCCAGCATCGGCCCCATGCTGGCGCAGAAGGTGGACGTCTCGGCCGACGGCTTGGCCTATACCTTCACCCTGCGTGAAGGCGTCAAGTTCCAGAACGGCAAGACCCTGAGCTCGGCCGACGTCAAATGGACCTGGCAGCGCTACCTGGACCCCAAGACCCAGTGGCGATGCCTGCGTGACTTCGACGGTCGTGGCATTGCCAAGATCGTGGACATCGAAACCCCGACCCCCAGCACGGTCGTCTTCCGCCTGGACCAGCCAAACGGCTTGTTCACCACCTCGATGGCCCGTGCCGACTGCGGGGGCAGCGGTATCTACCACGCGGATTCGGTCGCGGCCGACGGCAGCTGGAAGGCGCCCATTGGCACCGGCCCCTTCATGCTGGGCGAATGGAAGCGTGGGCAATACATTGAACTCGACCGGTTCAAGGACTACACCCCGCGCGCGGAATCTGCACCAGACGGCTATACGGGCAACAAGCTGGCGAAGGTCGACAAGGTTCGCTTCCTCATCATTCCGGACAACGCATCGGCCAAGGCGGCCCTGCTGTCGCGCGGCATCGACCTGCTGCCCGACGTGACCGGCACCGATGCAGCCGAGCTGCAACGCGTGGCTGGCCTGAAGGTGCAGATAAGCCAGGTCATGACGGTCAACGGCCTGCTGTTCCAGACGCGCGACCCGCTGTTGAAGGACGTGCGCATCCGCCGTGCACTGGCGTTGGCGCTTGATTACACGCAGATGGTCGCCGTGCTGTCCAACGGCCTGTCCAAGCCCAACAACTCGGCCATCCCCAATACCAGCCCGTACTACAAGCAGGTGGAAAGCCAAGGCTACCCATCGAACATCGACGAAGCGCGTCGCCTGCTGCGCGAAGCCGGCTACAAGGGCCAGCCGATCAAGATGATCGTCAACAAGCGCTACCCGCAGATGTTCGACATGGGCGTGCTCTGCCAGGCCATGGCCGAATCGATAGGCATGAAGATCGAACTGGAAACCCTTGAGTGGGGCACCCAGCTTGAACGCTATCAAAGCGGCAACTACCAGATGATGGCGTTTTCCTACTCGCCGCGATTCGACGCCGCACTGAGCTTTGAATCCATCCTGGGCGACAAGGCCAAGGAAACACGCAAGGTCTGGGACAACCCGGCTGCCGTCACCCTGATGCTTCAGGCAATGCGCGAGTCCGATACGCCCAAACGCCAAGCCATCTTCGACCAGCTGCACACCAAGATGATCGAGGACGTACCGATGATCGTGCTCTACAACGGCACGAACATCGCCGCCCAGCGCGACCGGCTCGAGGGCTATCGCCCCTGGCCCATCGCCAAGCCCCGTCTCTGGGGCGTGTCGATCGCCGCATCCAAGTAGGCCTTGCAGATGTTCAGATTCATCACGCAAAGGCTGGGGATGGCGGTGCCGACATTCCTGCTGATCTCGATCATGGTGTTCGCGCTGATCCGCTTCATTCCCGGCGACCCCGCGCTGCTGATGCTGGGCGACATGGCCGATGCCAAGAGCCTGGCGGACATGCGTCAGTCGCTTGGGCTGGACCACTCGGTGCCCACGCAATACCTGGTGTGGATGAAGTCGGTGCTGGGCGGCGACCTGGGCCACTCCATCACCACCCGTCAGCCCGTGCTGCCGCTGATCCTGGATCGTTTCAGTGTCAGCGCCACCATCGTGCTGGTGGCGGTGTTTCTGGCCACCTTGCTGGCGGTACCCGTCGGCTTGCTGGCCGCCTGGAAGCAGAACAGCGCCATGGACCTGGGCCTGGTGGCAGTCGCCACCTTGATGCTGTCGATTCCCAGCTTCTGGCTGGGCCTGCTGCTGTTGTATGCCTTCGGCATCAAGCTGGGCTGGCTGCCGGTGGTGGGCTACGTCGGTTTCGGTGAAAGCCCGATGAAGGCCTTGACCTACGTGATGCTGCCCATCGTCACGCTCACGCTCGTTGAATTCGGTTCCATCGCTCGCATGGCGCGCGCCAGCACGATCGAAGTGCTGCGCCTGGAATACATCGCCCACGCCCGCGCCAAGGGCCTGTCGGAAGCGGCCGTGTTGTGGCGCCATGCACTGCGCAACGCCTTCGCGCCCACCTGGACGCTGGTGGGACTGATCCTGGGCAACCTGCTGGGCGGCATCGCCGTGCTGGAAACCGTCTTCACCTTGCCCGGCATCGGCCGCTTGATGGTTGACGCGATCTTCGCGCGCGACTACCCGGTGCTTCAAGGCTGCCTGCTGCTGATCACCTTCATCTACGTCGTCGTCAACCTGCTTGTCGACCTGCTGTATCCGATATTCGATCCCAGGGTGAAACTATGAGCACCGAGCTCTCCACCAACCCGGCGGCGGTCGTGGCGGCCCTGCCCTTGCGCACGGCCTGGCGCAGCCCGCCCTTGAACGCCTTGATCGGCGGCGGCCTGCTGGCTGGCCTGATTTTCATGGCCTTGCTGGGCGCGGTCTGGACACCGTACGACCCGCTGAAACTCAACCTGCTGGCGCGCTTTCAGCCGCCTGGCGCCGCGCACTGGCTGGGTACCGACGAGTTCGGCCGGGATGCCCTCAGCCGCCTGATGATGGGCGCCAGCACCAGCCTGTGGGTCAGCCTGCTGTCGGTCACCGTTGCCGTGATCGCAGGCACCCTCATCGGCATGCTGGCCGGCTACCTGCGCGGCTGGACCGACCGCATCCTGATGATGGTCAACGACGCCTTGCTGGCCTTCCCTGGCATCTTGCTGGCGCTGGGCATCATGGCCGTGATCGGCGCAAGCCAATACGGCATCGTGCTGGCCTTGGGCGCGGCCTACACGCCCTCGGTCGTGCGGGTGGTGCGCGGAAGCGTGCTGTCGCTGCGCGAGCTGGAATTCATCGAGGCATCGCGGGTCATCGGCAATTCCGAGCTGTACACCATGTTCCGGCACATCGCCCCCAACTGCCTGGCGCCGCTGTGCGTGCTGGCCACCAGTATGTTCGGCTGGGCCTTGCTGTCGGAAAGCGCGCTGAGCTTCCTGGGCCTTGGCGTGCCGCCCCCGGCAGCCACCTGGGGCAGCATGCTGGCCGCCAGCCGCCCCCACATTGAAACCGCAGCATGGCTGGGCCTTTTCCCAGGTCTGTTCATCAGCCTGACCCTGCTGGCCATCAACCTGTTTGGCGATGCCCTGCGCGATCGTCTGGATCCGCGGATGAGGAAATGAGCATGGCCACTTCAGCCAACCTGTTATCGGTAGAAAACCTGCAGATTCGCGCAGGCATGGACGGTCCCCTGGCCGTCGACGATTTGTCCTTTACCTTGGCCGCCGGGGAAATCGTGGCCTTGGTGGGTGAATCAGGCAGCGGCAAGACCATGGCCGCCCGCGCCGCCATCGGTCTGCTGCCCGCCCCCATGCGGGTGTGTGGCGGCAGCATCGTCTTCCAGGGCACCCGGCTGGACAGCGCGGACACCAAGTCCATGCGGCACATACGCGGTGCGAAGATCGGCATGGTGTTCCAGGAACCCATGGTGTCGCTCAACCCGGCCTTGACCATCGGCAGGCAGATGAGCGAAGCGCTGGCCCTGCATACCAAGCTGACACCCGATGAAATCCGGCAGGCCTGCCTGAAGATGCTGCAACGCATCGGCATCAAAGACGCCGAGCGCTGCCTGGCTTCGTATCCGCATCAGTTCTCGGGCGGCATGCGCCAACGCATCATGCTGGCGTCCGTGATGTTGCTGCGCCCCGCCCTGCTGATTGCCGACGAGCCCACCACCGCGCTGGACTGCCTGGCCCAGCTGGACGTGATCGAGCTGATGCTGGAACTGACGCGCGAACAAGGCACGGCCATTCTGTTCATCAGCCACGACCTGTCACTGGTGGCTCGCTATGCCGACAAAGTCATCGTCATGCGGCATGGCAAGGCCGTGGAGCAAGGGCGCACGCAAGACATTCTGCTGGCACCCAAGGCCGAGTACACCCGCCAGTTGCTGGATGCCCTGCCGCGCCGGGGCGCGCTGGCCCCGCTGCCAGACAGCGATCGCCCCTTGCTGGAGGTCAAGGGCGTCAGCGTCGAACACCCCGGCCCCAGGTTCTTTTTCAAGCGCAGCCAGCCCAATCGGGTCGTGCACAGTGTGGACGTGAGCATCGCGCCGGGTGAGACCCTGGCGCTGGTCGGCGGCAGCGGCTCGGGCAAGACCACCCTGGGCCGCGCCGTGGCCGGCCTGGTGAACCCCTGCGCGGGCGAAATCAGCTTTCAAGGCGTGGACATTCTGAAGGCCGGCAACCGGAACCATCGCCTGCAATGCCAGATGATTTTCCAGGACCCGTATTCCTCATTGGACCCGCGCATGAAAATCGGCCAGATCCTGGCCGAACCGCTGCGCCACGAACCTGAGCTGAACGCTGCTGCACGAGAAAAACGGGTGGCCGACACACTGGTCGACGTCGGCTTGGCTGCGCACTTTGCAGACCGCTTCGCGCACCAGTTGTCCGGCGGGCAGCGGCAACGGGTGGCCATTGGCCGTGCGCTGGTCAGGCGGCCAAAGCTGGTGATTGCCGACGAGCCCATTTCGGCGCTGGACATGACCATTCAGAAACAGATTCTGGAGCTGTTCGAACGGCTGCAAAAGCAATATGGTTTTGCGTGCCTGTTCATTTCGCATGACCTGGCAGCCGTGGAAAGAATCGCGCACCGGGTTGCAGTCATGAACCAGGGGCATATCGTAGAGATCGGCGCTCGCGACCAGATCTTCGACCACCCCCAGCATCCGTATACCCGCAAGCTGCTGGCCGCAGCCAGCCCGCTGGAACGACTGCCCGACGGCGGTTACCGCCTGCGCCCGGCGCCGATCCAGGCCCCGATCCAAGCCCTTACCCAGGCTGCCTGAACACCATTCAAAGGAAACGCCATGAGTTCTGTACAGACCGAGCATCAAGACACGCAATCGCCGGCAGCCTTCTGGGCGCCGTTCACGCCCATGCGCCAATTCCGCAAGCAAGCCATGATGTTTGCCAGCGCCGACGGCATGTACTACACCACCACCGACGGACGCCGCATCCTGGACGCCATGGCCGGCCTGTGGTGCGTCAACGCCGGGCACAACCAGCCCAAGATCGTCGAAGCCATCCGCGAAGCCGCCGGACGCCTGGACTTCGTGTCCTCCTTCAAGATGAGCCACCCGCACGCCATCGAGATGGCCGAACGCCTGATCGACATCGCCCCCGAGGGCATGAGCCAGGTGTTCTTCACCAACTCGGGGTCCGAGGCCGTCGATACCGCCCTGAAAGTCGCGCGGGCCTACCACCAGGCACGCGGCGACAGCCGCCGCACCAAATTCATCGGCCGCGCCAAGGGCTATCACGGCATGGGCTTCGGTGGTCTGTCGGTGTCCGGCCTGGGCCGCCAGAAGCGTGACTTCGGCCCCCTGCTGGGCGAGGTATCGCATCTGCCCTTGCCCTACGACGCCAGCATGCGTTTTTCTGCGGGCCAACCGGCAGCCGCTGCGCACTATGCCGACGCACTGTCCCAACTGCTGGACATTCAAGACCCCAGCACCGTGGCCGCCGTCGTCGTCGAACCGGTCACCGGTTCGGGCGGCGTCTACCCGCCCCCGGTCGGCTACCTGCAGAAGCTCAGCGAGATCTGCAAACGCCATGGCGTGCTGTTGATCTTCGATGAAGTCATCACCGGCTTCGGTCGCCTGGGCGCAAGCTTCGCGGCACAGGCGCTTGGCGTCACCCCCGACATCATGACCACGGCCAAAGGCCTGACCAACGGCGCCGTGCCCATGGGCGGCGTCATCGTCAGTGGCGCGGTGCACGAGGCCTTCATGCGCGGCCCGGAAAACGTCCCGGAACTGATGCACGGCTACACTTACTCGGCCCACCCGCTAGCCTGCGCCGCAGGCTTGGCCACCATCGCGCTGCATCAGGAACTGGGCATCAACGAACAAGCCGCCGCCGTCGCACCAGACTGGCAAGCTGCCGCCTTGGCGCTGCAAGGCACCAAGCATGTGGTCGACGTCCGCGCCATCGGCCTGCTGTGCGCCGTCGACCTCGTTGCGCGTCCCGATGCAGCCGGCGCACGCGGTACAGAAGTCGCAGCATGGTGCTTCGAACACGGCGTGCTGGTGCGCGCGTCGGGCGACACCATCGTCATCTCGCCGCCGCTGGTGATTTCCAAGGCACAGATTGCGCAAGTCTTCCAGACCTTGCGCGACGCCTTGCTCAACACGCATTGATGGGATTCAGGCGCCTTGATGACTGACGCATTCAACTTCTACATCGACGGCGCCTGGGTGGCGCCTGACAGCCTGGTCGCGGAGGACGTGGTCGACCCGCGCACCGAACAAGTCGTGGGCCGTATTGCGATGGGCAATCATGCCGACGTAAACCGCGCGGTTGCTGCCGCCAAGGCCGCGTTCCCCGCGTTTGCTGCCACCTCGGTAGCCGAGCGGCTGGACTTGCTCCGCGCCATCATTGAGGCGTACCAACGCCGCAGCGAAGAACTGGCGCACGCCATCCACACAGAGATGGGCGCACCGCTGTCCTGGGCAAAAAGCGCCCACGTGCCATCCGGCCTTCGACACCTGACCGAAGCCGCGGAAGTGCTGAAGGATTTTGCCTTCGACCGCATGCTGGGCACCACCCTGATCGCCCGCGAGCCCATCGGCGTGTGCGCCTTGATCACGCCCTGGAACTGGCCGCTGAACCAGCTGACCTGCAAGGTCGCGCCCGCACTGGCCGTCGGCTGCACCCTGGTGCTGAAACCCAGTGAACGCGCGCCCCTGTCGGCAATGATCTTCGCCGACATCCTGCACAAAGCCGGGGTGCCCAAAGGCGTCTTCAACCTGGTCAACGGCGACGGCCCCACCGTGGGTGCTGCGCTGGCCAGCCACCCCGACGTCGACATGATCTCGTTCACCGGCTCCACCCGCGCCGGCATCGCCGTGGCCAAGGCTGCTGCCGACACCGTCAAACGCGTGTCGCAAGAACTGGGCGGCAAGTCCGCCAACATCTTGCTGCACGACGCCGACCTGGAAAGCGCCGTGCGCCAAGGCGTGCTGGGCTGCATGCGCAACACCGGCCAATCGTGCAACGCGCCGACGCGCATGCTGGTTCCCCGAGCTTTGCAGGAAAAGGCGGTCGAGATCGCAGTGTCCGTCGCGCAAGACCTTGGCTACGACGACGGCAAGCCCGCCACCGTCATCGGCCCGGTCGCCAACGCCGCGCAATTTGCCCGTGTGCAGCAGTTGATCGAACAAGCTGTTTCAGAAGGCAGCCGTGTGGTCATCGGCGGCCCAGGCCGACCGGAAGGGATCGACACCGGCTACTTCGTCAAACCGACAATCTTTGCTGATGTCGAACCCGGCATGAGCATCGCCCGCGAAGAAGTGTTCGGCCCGGTGCTGGCCATCATGCCCTACGACACCGAAGACCAAGCCGTGGCAATAGCAAATGACAGCGTGTACGGATTGTCGGGGTACGTAAGCTCGGCCAACGTCGATCGCGCACGCGCAGTTGCTCGCCGTTTGCGGACCGGCATGGTCCACCTCAATGGCAGCAAAGCCAGTGCAAGCGCACCTTTCGGCGGCTACAAGCAATCGGGTAATGGGCGGGAATGGGGAATATTCGGATTTGACGAATATCTGGAGACGAAAGCGATATTCGGGTATTGAATTCAAGCACACAGACAGTATCGGTCGATGACGCCAGTGGCCAATACTGTTTGTGTCTTTCAGATAAGGCGCGCGGTCACTTACGCTGCGCGAACTTCCACACATCCCCTTCCAGCGCATACTTCAATTCGGAACTGACATCGTCCTTGCCGGGAATCGACATCACGGTGTCGCACACCAGATAGCCCGTCTTGCGCTCTACATCGCAATGTTGAAGCGCCTTGATCGTCATGGTGGTACGCGCCTCTTGAACCTGCGCATCCTTGGCTGCCTCAGGATCCTTGGCAGCCAATTCTTCCGCCCACGTGCGAATTGCCTGCTGTGCCTCGGCAGGTGTCGGCGGCGGGAAGGCGGCGTCCTTGCGTTCAACACCCACCCACGTGTCGCCGTCCTGGCGCAATGCCAGGGCCCTATAGGCGTCACGCCTGCTGGTGCTCATGCCGATCAGGCAAACCACTTCCGTTTGCACTGCGGGCGAGGGCTTGCAGCCAACTACGTCGAAGACGGTAATGGCCAGAGGCATCGGAACTGACGACGTCGACTTGGCCTGCGTCGCCGCGATGCCCTTGTCGATCGCAGACTGGATCTGCGCCTTGGTGGGCGTACTGGCAGCGTGGGCCGAAGAGATGGCGAACAAGGCGGCGGCCAGGGGGAAGAGAATGCGGCGCATAAAGGCAGTCTGGTAGTGGCAGAAAGGCGCGACTTTACCATCGCGCCGCAGGCCAAAACCGGGCAAGAAGTATGCGTAAGTTTCCGAGCGAGCAAGCGTGTATTCCCGCATATTTCCCGAAGCGAAATAAATGCCCGTGTGGGATCGCCGCATATGGCCGCAATGCTCGATTCGCGCAGATAATGTTCCGCTGCTGCCGCCTCTTCCGATGCGCACATCCGCCGCCCGCTCAGGAGTCCCGCCCCATGAAAATCATCCAACAACTGACCGTCTGCGCCGCCGCCGTACTGGCGACCGCGCCCACCTGGGCGCAAAGCAAAGTGCAAGTGCAGTGGCTGGGCCAAGCCGCCTTCAAGATCACCAGCACCGCCGGCAAAGTCATCGTCATCGACCCCTGGCTGATCACCAACCCCAAGACCCCCGAGCAATACCGCAAGCTCGACGCGCTGGGCAAGGTCGATCTCGTGCTGGTCACGCACGGCCACAACGATCACATCGCCGACGCACCCGCACTTGCCGAATTGAACAACGCACCGCTGTGGGCACCGGCCGGCTTGTCTCAATCGCTGATTACGCTGGGCGTGTTCCCCAAGGCCGGCCGGATCAACAAAGGCGGCACCATCAAGCCGCTTGGCCCGGACATCAAGGTCACCCTGGTCCGCGCCGAACACAGCAGCGAATACGTGTGGAAGAACCCAGCGTCTGCGAAAGACGAGACACATGTCGGTGGCGAGCCAGGCGGCTTCATCATCGAGCTGGAGAACGGCTTCAAGATCTGGCACATGGGCGACAGCGGTGTCTTCGGGGATATGAAGCTGATTGCCGATATGTACAAACCTGATCTGGTGCTGATGCCGATCGGCGGCGGGCAGTTTGTGATGAACCCGACGGATGCTGCGATGGCAACGCGGGAGTTTATCAAGGCGAAGACGGTTATCCCGATGCACTATGGGACGAATCCGGGGTTGCCAGGAACGCCGGCGGAGTATCAGGCGGCGTTGGAGAGTTCGGGGACAACGGTGTTGGCGTTGCAGCCCGGGGAGATGGCGGAGTTTTGAGCGGTCAAAATTCGGGGCGGTAACGGTGCGAGTGGCCCACCGCGTTTCAGGAGTTATCGGTATGAGAAAATCAGCTATCAACCATATGTACTTATCGATAGTCCCGTCCGGTAGCGGCCGGGCGCAGTTAACCAGAAGCGCCAGCTAATTAGACGGCCGTTCGCACAATTAGTCAGGAAGTCCCCTCCACCCAAAGAACGGCGTTAGACCCCTCGCGTCGTTTACACGGCGGCATCAAGGGCTACGTGCGAGGCGTTAACGCAGATCCGACGATCTGCTCATGTTGCCTACACTTACCTCAGCGGCCTGATGCTCGTGCAGATCTTTGAAGGGATAGGAGGAAGATTTGGATTTTGACAAGATACGTGCCGCCGACGGCAGTGTTCGGACGGGTTTTGAAGAACTTTGCGTAGCGCTGGACTAAGCGATATGTGGCTCGCCGCTGACTGATCGAGTCTGGGTGGACGGTTCCGGCGGAGACGGCGGAGTTGAGCTAGTCGGAACCACGCATGGCGGCCATCGGGTTGGCGTCCAAGCGAAGAATTTACGAAGCGCCTTAAAACCAGTCAATGGCAGCAGATCAAAAGTTCTGTTGCTACGGCGATGCACAATCACCCTGACCTCACTCAGTGCTTCTTCTGTGTTGGTTTGGATCGCACTCCCCAGGAGATCGAACAGTGGGCAGCGCCGAGGGGCTGAACAAGTTTCCCATTTTGAGCGTACGCTGGGTCGGCCGGTCTGAGCTGTCAGGCTTACTTACGCAGGAACCCTGGGTGCACCCTTGCGGCTTATTGGTTGGACCGCCCGAACTTTTCGTTCGATCGGGTCCGAAATCAGCCCGAGATTGCAATCAAACAGCTGCGCTACCGACTCACTCCTGACTAGCATTACGAAACAGCTATTGAAACGCCCTTGGAGACATGCTTGCCTTACAGGAGGCAAAGCCTAAGCATCGGCTGGCTTGCATCAAGCTAGCCACCGGCGTGCATGCCTTCCTAGACTCGCTTGCTGCGGCCGAATAGTCTGCCCTTGAGGCGGCACATGCTGTGGAGCGGTCTGCTGCGAGCGCGGCTTGCCTCGCCATTCTTGACAACATCGCAGACGGCGGTCTGTCAAAGGAGGCTGTCACCTTCGGCGACGTTCTATCCAATGCGGTGCCGTCGCTGCAAGCCTTCATCAGTGCGGGGCAAGACGTGAGTTACCAGGACCGCCTGGGCGGCGGGAACGCCGCGAGCACACTGACTGTGCTGCCCAATCTCTCAAACCTGCTTCACGAAATTGAAACCGTCTTGGCAGCCGTGAATCGGTACACGAAAGCGACCAAGCACAACCGCTGGTTGGTAAGCGGTGAGGCAGGTAACGGCAAAAGCCACCTGTTGGCAACCGTCGTATGCAGCCTAAACAGCGAAAAAACGGTACCCAGACGTCCATTTGGTAGTTTCCTGCCGCAGTGACTGGCTGAAGGCCTGCGTGCCGGATGCTGTCGTCGCTAACACCTCCCATGTCGAACACCAGGGATACGACTTGGACTTCCAAAAGGTCGTCCCAGCCTACTTTTAGGGCTATGACGTGACATCGGACAGCTTCCCAGCGCTCATTCCAGAATACAGCAACCCACTCTCCCTTAAAACTGTTTGCGAACCCTATCGGGGAAGAAAGCTACCGGCTGCCCCATTGTCGTTCGTAGGAGTGCTTGAGATGTAGGAGCAATGCGTCACCGAAGAGATATCGAAAGCCATCGACTGTCCTGCCGCAACGACGTGGCAGTGATATCAAAAACTGTGGCCGAGATGGCCCAAACAGGAGAGTCATTGCTGCCCAGCGCTACTGTCCGCACGCTTTGCGCAAACCTGTTCCCTATCCACTTAGAAAAATCGAGTCTCTTCAAGCATTTGCAGACCCAAGAAGCATAGAATCGATGTGAGCACCGCAGATGTCAACTCGTGGATGAATGGCGAGGTGCGCCTTCACCAGGTCCACCTAACAGCGAACTTCTGGTTCCCGTACGACAAAGAAGCTTTCTTTGCCGCGATAGACCACAATAACCCTGTGCAGAAGACTAGCCTCTTACCACCCAGGTCACACTTGGCGCTGGTCCGAAGGGATGCTGCAAACACCACATGCTGACGATCTATGACAAGGAAGCGCACCTCAAGGGCGAATGGAAGTCACTTGGTGAGGCCCGAAGTCGGTTGATCAGTCTGGCAGCGGAAACGATCAGAATCGAGGTCAAGCTATCGAAGCCTCGAGTGCGGCTAAACAGGAGATAACCGTATCTAAGGAACTGGCTGCCATAGTTGCGAAGGTATTACGCTGGAGTTGGCGAAAAACCGCCTCTACTTAAGATTTTCTTTTTGATCATCTGGGACGTAAGAAGAAATGACATTTAGAATCGTCGCATCGACGTCGGCTCCCAGCAATGGCAACGAAGTGCTCCTCGTGCGCGACAACTGGAACGACTGGTTCACTTGGGTCACACAGTTCTACGCGGTCGCGGTTACGCAGGATAATCGTCGAATCGATATCGGTCACGTCAAGATTGCGCAGGCGGGCATGACCCCTACCTCATCTATTAGCTCAGCGCTACTACCTGCCGAATTTCCTCGGCTCTACGAACCGTGGTTCTCGATTGGACAAGACGAGAATTACTATGAGCAACTCAACGAACTTGGTGATCAATATCGAGACTGGTATCTAAATGCGCTACGCGACCTTGCGCTGAGCCCAGCAATGCTCGACCGCTACGCTGGCGAGCCAGTACTTCAGCGATCACTGCTGCGGGATATCGACATGGATCGAGTCCGCAATCGCTTTAATCGGCTTGCAACCGGCGATGCTGCGCTGACCGATTTCGCATTCCGGTTTACGATGCCACAGGATCCACTTACCCAAGATGTTCCCATCCAACTTGGCTTTCAAGTCACGCCTGCATCGAATCCACCTACGAATGTCCACGTAATCATCGGTCGCAACGGCGTCGGCAAAACGCGTTGCTTTGATTACTTGTCACGGGCGTTTCTGGGCGTCCCGGCGCGCGATGGTGGGGCAGTCGGAGATATAGGCCCATTCAATCCACTAGTTCCGCTAGTTCCTTTCGGAGCTCGAGGTCACGGCTTTGCAGGGCTGGTGACAGTATCTTTCAGCCCATTCGACGAATACGGCCCCCTTGTGGCTTCCAACTCTCGCCTGGAGGTCAGGTACGAATATATTGGGCTGATCCGAGAATCCGCGGAGCAAATCTCATCCACAGGAGCCGATGACGACGAGAGGTCGACGCTAACCATTAAAGGGCGCTCGGAGCTCGCCCGTGATTTCGTTAAGGGCATTGCGGCCTGCCGTGGTGCCTCACGCCGGCGCCGTTGGCTGCGCGCAATCGAGTTGTTGGAGGCCGATCCTTTGTTTCTGGACGCCGATGCCAAAGCCATCATCGACGATATTGCGGCGGGATGGGAGGGGCGCATACGTAAGTGGTTCGGACGGCTGAGCTCGGGCCATAGTGTGGTCTTGCTTACAATCACGCGCCTAGTTGAACTGGTCGAGGAAAAATCGCTAGTTTTGATCGACGAGCCGGAAGGCCATCTTCACCCTCCTCTCCTGTCGGCGTTTGTACGTGCGCTAAGCGAACTCCTGATCGCGCGCAACGGTGTCGCGATTGTCGCAACACACTCCCCTGTGGTTTTGCAAGAGGTCCCGCGTTCCTGCGCATGGGTGATGAATCGCACAGGCCACGCCGCCCGCGTTGATCGCCCCGAATCCGAGACGTTCGGCGAAAATATCGGGACCCTCACACGCGACGTTTTTGGCCTTGAAGTTGTACAGACCGGTTTCCATCGCTTGATTAGCGACGCGGTGCGCCAAGGAGGCTACGACCACGTCATGGCGCAGTTCGGGAATCGGCTCGGTGGCGAGGCGAGGTCGTTGGCGCGCGCATTGAGTATCGTGCCGCCGACGTTACCCGATACAGAAGAGACTGGAGCTTAATATGCGTTGCTTACCCATTCCGAGCGATACGCAAGCCGACGTACTCGCATTGTGCCTCAGTGCGACAACTGATCCGGACCTGCATGCCCGTTTGACGGCGATAACCGCCCATCTCACGTCAGCAGAAATAGCCTATGAGGCAAACGCCGTCGGGGCCACGCTCAATAATATCCCGCGCGTGCAATCGGTCGGTGCGGTAACTAAGACTGAGTTGACTGGGCTTTATGAGGCACATCTAAGCAAGACTAAAGGCTCCGCCCGCGCTGTCTATAGCCGCATACGAAACGCCGCTCCGAACAACCGTTGTCCGTTGTGCGGCACCGGGACCGTCGCTCATTGCGACCACCACCTGCCCAAGTCACGCTACCCAGACCTATCGACCCTGCCACTGAACCTCGTTCCCGCCTGCCACTTTTGCAATGATAAGAAGCGCGCGAAATACCCGGCTACTGCCGGCCAACAGACCTTCCACCCATATTTCGACCAGCATCTCTTGGCGGACGCATGGGTAAGGGCGACGCTCAATCCAGGGCCACCTCCGGTGCTAGTGTTCGACACCTCGCCACCAGCGGCATGGCTAGCGACGGATCGTGAGCGTGTCAGACGCCATTTTGACACTTGCGGGCTAGCCATTACCTTCACTACAAATGCCAACGATGAGTTGCCGGTCCTGCGGGATCGGCTAATTTTACAAGCCAGTCGTGGCGGGCCTGCCGCTGTCCAACAGTTCCTAAGCGATGAGCGTAGTATTCATGCGGCTCGGCTCAACAGTTGGCAGTACGCGACCTATCGCGCACTGGCCGCTGATGCGTGGTTCGTAAACGGGGGCTACAACACGATCCCATGACCGACTCTCTGTGCAACGACTGATTTGCGCTTCCCCAAAGACTTAGTTTGGCGATCATGATTAACTTCCTTGGCTCAGCGAAGTCGTAACTTGTGAGCTATCCCTCAATAAGTAGTTATCGCTATCGGTGAGTGCGCTCAGCCGACGCGGTAGCCCCCGGCCCAATAGCGGCTGGTATCGATCTTTACGCCATTTTGACGCGCGCAAAGAGCCTTACTTCAGCAACGCGCCACACTGCCATCCCGCCAGATCGCGAGACGTTCGCAGACAGGCTTAACCAAAAGAATTGAACAATGCCCAAAGACTGCATTATTTGCGGGAAAACTGCCGGTTCAGGGGAGCATGTTTTTCCAGCTTCATTTGGAGGACGACGGACCAACAACGGGATTTACTGCGAAAAGCACAACAACGATTTTGGTCGCCATGTCTCAGCACTTTTGGCCGGTGCTGATATCTTCAACGCGTTGATCGGCGTCGTTCCAGATCGCAAAGACGAAGTTAGGCCTGCACCGGCGGCGTCTGCGGACGGCGAAACATTTCTTATTAGCGGCGGCAAGATTACTCGCCCACCGCCGCCGCCGCTAAGCCAGACTCCCGAATTACTTGGGCAGCATCTTCAGATGGGGTTTGCTAACGAGGCAGAAGCAAGGAAGTGGATTGCAGAGCAGCAACGCGCCGGCTACAAGGTGCCGGTGGGGGCCTTTAGTCAGCCGCAGACGAAGCTCTTTGGTGAGCCCCTACGTGCCGAAAGAACCCTTGGCGGCGAAGATTTCATGCGCGGCCTGCTCTATATAGCGCTGACATTTGTTGCCCACACAGATCCCGATTTGGCCAGATCAGACGGCCTCGCAAAAGCTCGACTCGTCGTAGACACGGACGGAGCGGTCGACGATCGGGTTCTCTGGGAGCCACCAAGTACTCTCGCACAAATCACAGCAAACCCCTTCGTTCATGGGCATACGGTCGTAACAGGACCGGGGGCAAATGGAAGACGACTTGTCGCGCTGATCTCACTGTATGGCGCGATTAATTTCGGCATTGATCTCGGCGAAATCGCCGCGGGCATCGCAGCGGATCGAGTAATAACACATATCGACCCTCTCGCTGCGCGTGCTCCGCACGACGTTGTCGTCACCCGCGAACGCGCGGTGCTAATCCTGAGCACTCCTCGCCAGAGCGAAGCGTATCTAGGTCAACTTCGTACGGGGGACGCTGATCTACTTAGCAATCTGTTGCATGATGCGAGTAAGCGCGAGGTCCTGAAGACGAGCCGAATCATGCTCAAAGAACTCGAAACGCTCTTAGCTCTATCTGCTCACGAGCAAATCTCAAGAGTTGTCGCGTTACTTAGTGGTCATGATCAGCGAATTTTCAACTGGATGCGAATCGGTTTCCTGCGCTATGGGGAATCGGATCCGAATGTCCCAGAGCCAATCCGCGCCGCACTCCAGATATTTGTGTCAATGGACAATTCCGCCCGAAGAGGGCTGGCGCCTGCGAGCGAAGCAGCTTTAGAAATCGCACGTGCACTGCTTACGGACCAAATCATAGCCGAGCTGAAAAACCGCACGCTTGATGCTCATAAGCTTGCTTCCTTGATCGGAGGAATCGAAGGGCTCCGAATAGTGCTTATCTTTTTCCTTGACCTCATCGCCAAGCAAATGCGGCTATAAATAGCGAATTTGTTGATAAAAAGCAAACTAAATCTCTTATATATTCAGAAACCGGCGCTTGGGAGCATTTCGCTATCGCTTCAACCAACTACGTTAGGTTTCGCGAATTCGGGTGCATATGCAACCGGCAATCAATTAACCAACGTCAATAAGTAGTTATCACTACCTACGTCGGCTTTCGGCCAGAAGCGGCCATTCACATGAATGGCCGCCTCGAGCGTAGAAAACTGTGTTCGCATATACAAAATCAGAGGCATCCAGACCATTACCCACACTATCCAGGCCCGGCCAGCTTCATAAATTATATTCTATGTGCCAACAATAATTTCCTCCATAATACTCCTAACATTGTCTGCCAGCAGCGTATTTAGAGGGGAGCCGTTGATGTAAACATGGGGAAATTTCCGGGCTCCTCCGAGCAGGTCGGCCAGACGGATGTGTAATAGCTTTATCGCTCCCTCTGAATTTTTGCGCGTTAGCTCTGCTTTTGCATCCGGCGTAAGATTCGCTGCGGTCAGAATGATACCTGTGTTTATTTTCTCCCGATCCATATCTAAGATGAACCCGCCTAACTGCTCCCGCGTGAAATCGGTTTGACGCACCTTTATATTCAAGGCAGCACGATTCTCAGGGGTAAGTGATCCATCGGCCATCTGAGAAAAATTTACGATTCCGTCGATTCCGCCGTCCGCAGCTCCCCGTCTTGCGGGGAGCCCTGTTACGGCGGAAAACGGTTCGGCGCCTAGCAGAACTCGGATTCGAGTTTCCATAGTATCGCGCTTGAAGCTAGGCGAAGTACGCAGTAATTGATCAACAAGCGCTTCTTCTAAGATACCCACTACGCACCACCAAACAGAATTTTCATTTGTTTCGACTCACATTCCAGACAAAAATCAACCAACGCATCAGAGCTATCAAATAAAATTGGCGCTTGACTGGCTATAATTATAATCTCCCAATTCATCACATTGACCCTTACCGTTTCTTCATTAGGCGGCAGTCTCTCGTGAGGATCCGCAGCCTGAAGCTGCTTTACAACTGCGAGCTTATCGAAGACAGCATTTTCAAGGATGTCGCAATCTTTCAGAGCTAACCTTGCCGCAGTATTAGAAATAGCACGCTCGATTGCAGCCCTTGTGGTCGTCGCACCGTAAAAACTTCGAAGTTTTTTCATTGGCAACTTACTCAACGAGAGCTTATTGATATCAATAAATACTTTTTTTCGAGCATTACTTACTAACGCATCAAATCCAAGCTTTTGGGCTTTCGTCAAAATATTCATATACCAATTTCCGCAAGAAGTTCGTTCAGCGCCGCATTATATGCGGCATCGCCTAATCGAATCGGAGCATCAGTCGTAGAGGCGTAAGGCAAAGCAGCAGTAAGCATTAGCCGTTCGATGCCTTTGCTGGAAAGCGCCTCGCGTAGGATTGCGGCCCCTTCCTCAACACTGCCTCGATACGCCATGTTTGCAAATACTTTTATTTCTGGTCCATTCGGTGAAAGGTACGTCCCTAAAGAGACGGACCTCAGCTCGTGTGGAACTCTCTCCAAGCCAACATCATCAAGGGGATTTACCGGTGAAACAACCCTCCAACCGCTTTGACTTCCTTTCAATAGATCAGCAAATACGGTGTAGCTATCGTCAGTGTCAATTACTGCATAATCAAAATTCGAGGAGCCGGGAAATCGGTCTGGCACCCTCTCGGCCTCCCTCGAATCGACCTTATTACTAGTTCCTGCGGCAAACTCTGGAGTTTTAGCCAGCGCCTGGCTCATCAAGAGCCCCCCTGCAAGATCCACAGCGAGAACCCTATGGCCCCGGCTCGCCAAAAGTAGCGCGATATTAGTAGCAGTTGTAGTTTTTCCAACTCCGCCTTTTGGCGTATTAATCATAATTTTTATCATTAGTCTTCTAATCTTGGCTTAGAGGATGGCTGTTTGCTCTCGGACCCTTGCGGGACACAGCAGTATCGCGAGAATACCGCAAACCCTTGGGGATTAGGCAACCTTAGACGCCCCAGCGGTGAGTCTTCCTTGATTTCCTCGATGCTGCCCGGCTGCTTCTGACCAGTCCCCGTTTATCGCGCGAGCGGCCGCTCGGGGCCGAAAGCGGTAGTCACTGAGTATCGTCAATGTATTCTTATCGATAGCAAGGGTGCTTTCAGCAAAGAGCAGTTGCTTTCCTCCCCTGTTCAAGCACGCTCTACCAAATGCCTTTACCGCGCTTGCCGTTCGCATTCCAACCGCCGAAAGCATCGTAGCGGAACTGCGCAACCGCTTCGACTCCACCGTCCGGCTAGGCGTACCCGCTCACGTCAGCATCTTGGTCCCGTTCATGGACCCTGCCCAGGTAACGCCTGTGGTTCTCGCTACAGCGCAAGAAGCGTTGATGAACATTGCACCGTTCGAATTCAGACTACGCCGAATAGGCCGCTTTCCGGCTACTGCCTACTTGCACCTGAGCCGGCAGGTCCCTTTGTCGCGATGACGGCTTTGCTAGTGTGCGCATTTCCTGAATTTCTTCCGTACGGAGTTGATCATATTGCGCATGGGGATGCGGAGGGCGCATCCGTGGCGGCAGCGGAGCTTTAACAGAACTTGCGCATAACCAGCCACATCGAAGCAAGATGCACGTCCGTGGCGTTGCTTGAGAACTCAACGGGACAGTGGAAGGAATTGCATGTATTTGAACTACCCGCGCGAGCAGTTTGATGGCAGCTTCATTGTTGGGGAAGTGCACACGCATTTTGATGATCTTGCGTAGCTGCATAGCCAGGCACTCAATGGCGAGCATTGCCTGAAGCTGTAGAAATCGCACCGAGCACCAGCTCCATGGGCTCTGGCCGATGCAAGTGGAAGCCCTGCGCAAAGTCCACGCCCATATCGGTAATGCGAGCCAAGACCGACTCGCTGTCCACCCACTCGGCAACCGTCTGCACATTCACCACGCGTGCTACGTCGACAAAGCACCGAACGGCCGCATCGTCGAGCAGGTCGGTGAGCACATCGCGCACAAACTGTCCGTCTATCTTGATCTTGTCGACAGCGAGCGACTTGAGATAACCGAACGAGGACGTGCCGGCACCAAAGTCATCCAGGGCAATGCGAATGCCTGTTGCGTGGGCTTGCTCGATAAAGCGGTTGGCATCTGCCATGTTGGTGATGGCGGCCGTCTCGGTGATCTCGATGCAGATCTTGCTGCACACGTCTGCACCGGCCTGCTCCAGCAGCTCGAAAGCCGCCCGATGGAAGGCGCGGTCCCCCACCGATTGTCCCGACAGGTTGATGCACACCATGCCAAGGTGATCGAGCGACGGCAGGCTTTGCAGCATGGCAACGGTTTTACTCAGCACCCATCGATCGACACGGCTTGCAAGGTTGAATCGCTCGGCCGCGGGCAAGAACGAGGCGGGCAGCACTATTGCACCCTCTTCGTCGACCAGGCGAAGGAGTATCTCGACGTGAAGCAGGCTTCGGTCGCTGGTCAGCGCAAAAATGCGCTGTGCGTAGAGCACGAATCTGTCTTCATCCAGCGCTTGCTCCAACCGAGTCGCCCATTTCATGTCGCCGGTGCGTGCCTCCATGGCGGCATCGGTGTCGAACCAGGCATGCACTCGATTGCGGCCGGCTTCTTTGGCGGCGTAGCACGAGCTGTCAGCGGCTTGCAGGATGGAAGACGCCGTGGACCACCGGGCATCCACCGGCACCAGCCCGATGCTCGTGCCGATGCGAAAGCGTTTTCCGTCGTGCAAAAAACGAAAATCATCAAGGCGGTCGCATATCTGCTGGGCTGCGCGCCCTGCCTGGTCCGGTGTGCAGTGCTCCAGCAACACCGCGAACTCGTCGCCACCCAGTCGCGCCAAGGTGTCACGGGTGCGCACGATTTCACCGAGGATTCTGGACACCTGCTGAAGGAGCAAGTCCCCTGCTGCGTGACCACAGGCGTCGTTGACGAGTTTGAATTGGTCCAGATCGATGAACATGAGCGCGTGCGCGCTTCCGGCGTGCTGTGCGTCGGCCAGAGCGAGTGACAGACGGGACTCGAATTCAAGCCGATTCACCAGCCCCGTAAGCGCATCGTGCGTGGCGCGATAGCTCATTTCGCCGCTGAGACGGCGCTGCAACGTGACATCGTGGAAGACGAGGACGCCCCCCAGCATGTCCCCATGGTCATTCCGGATGGGCGACGCAGAATCCTGAATACCGAATTCTTCACCGTTGCGCGAGATGAGCAAGGTGTTTGGTGCCAGCCCCATGGATTTGTCGTGCTTCATGCACGCAAGAATGGGATTCTCAGCAGGCTGGCGGGTCTGCTCGTTGACGATGTGGAACACCTGGTCGAGCGGGCGCCCTCTCGCCTCCGCTGCGGTCCAGCCTGTCATGCGCTCGGCGACCGGGTTCAGCCAGGTGATCATCCCATTCCGGTCGGTGGTGATGACGGCATCACCAATGGACTGCAAGGTCACTCTCATGAGTTCGTGCTGGTCGGCCAGTTCCTCTGCGAGCACACGCCGCTCGGTGATGTCCTGGAATGCGCCGACCAGCCGCACTGCCTTGCCATCTCGGAAGTCCACGGAACCTACTGTCCTGACCCAGCGCCGTTGCCCGTCGTGTCGAACGATCTGGAGTTCGAGGTCGAAATCTGGTCCGCCGGCCATGGCGATTTCGACGGCTTGCTGGACGAGGGGTTTCGATTCCGGTGTGTAGTAACCCAACGCCTCGTCCAAGGTGGGGAGGTGACCAGGTGGCCGCGCGTGGAGGCTGCATGTTTCGTCCGACCAGCGTACTTCGAGACTCTGCAGGTCGAATTCCCAGCCCCCGACACCGGCCATGGTGCCAGTGCGCGCCAGGAAATCTTCCGAGCGCGCCAATTGAAGCTCGATTCGCTTGCGTGCAGTGATGTCTTGAGACGTGCCCCGCAGCGCGACCACTTCGCCGCTTGCATACTGCACGGGCTCACCACGGGCATCCACCCATCCCATGGTCTTGTCCCCGCGGTGAAACTCGATCTCGGTCTTGAAGGGCTCGCGCAGTTTTATCGCTCTGGCGATGAGCTTTTGCCAGCGGGCGAAGCTCTCTGCTGCGTAGAGCTTTGCGCGCTCAGCACTTGTTGGCGGGTGCGACGCTGGATCGAAGCCGCCGATTCGGAACATTTCGGGGGACCAAGTCGTCTCATCTTCCCGGATTCGCCATTCCCAACTACCGATCTGCCCCAGCCGCTGCGCCTCATGCAACGCGGAGGTGGTCTGCAGAAGCTCCTGCTCAGCATTCTTGCGCGCCGTGACGTCGGTGATCTGGATCAGGAAGCCCGCTACCGTACCGTACTCGAGGTCTGGTACGTAGTCGACCACCAGATGGCGCATGGTGCCGCCAGCGGGTGCCGCCGTGCGCTCGAAATGCTGAGGCTCGCCTCGTAGCGCCGCTTCAACAAAGGGCCTGTTCTTTTCAAAGAGGTCCGGGCCGAGAAGCTCATCCATGCGCTCGGTCATCACCTCGTCCCTGCCTTTGCCAAACCAGGTGCGGTACGCACGGTTGGCAAACCGAGAGGACAAATCGCGATTCCAATACGCGACCATCGACGGGATGTTGTCAGCGACCAGCCGCAGGCTCGAAGCTGTGGCAGCAAGCGCGCGAGCGCTTTGTTTTTGAGCGGAGATATCCCGCACAAACTTGATTGCCCTGGTCAAGCCGCCTGCCTCTCGGAACTCCTGCACGACCGTCACCCCTACTTCCAGGTCGTGACCGTCCTGATGCCGACGCACTGTCTCGTAAGTGAAGGGCTTTTCCCGCCACCGGAGGCGCAGTTCGTGCTCTTCCCTTAACCGCTCTGGCGGGATCAGCCGATCGATCGACTGGCCGATGGCCTCGTCTGCCGTATAGCCAAAAAGTTGCTCGGCGGCAGGGTTCCATTGATCGATGAGATTGTCGTGGGTCACGCCAATGACGGCATCTGCACTGTGCTGCAGCACCAACGTTGCCCTGGCGTTGAGTCGCGCGGACTGCTCCAGCCGTCGTATGGCAACGCGTCCCTCCAGGGCGCGGGCGGCAGCATCGGACAAGGCCATGAGCGTTTCGCGCTGGTTCGCTGTCAGCAGACGAGGCTGGCGGTCAATGACGCACAAGGTGCCGACAAGCTCGCCTCCCCTCAGACGGAGGGGAGCACCTGCGTAGAACCGTATGCCAGGTGCGCCAAGAACCAAGGGGTTGTCAGAGAATCGTGGGTCACTGAGCGCATCGGTGACCTCAAACACCTCGCTTGAGTGCACTGCGTGTGCACAAAATGCCTGATCCCGCGGCGTCTCGGTTACGCCGGGCAAACCGACACTTGCCTTGAACCACTGCCGAGACCTGTCTATCAGACTGATGGCCGAAATAGGCACGCCGCACACCAAGGACGCGGCTTTCACGATAGCGTCGAACTCAGCATCGGCGCTGCTGTCCAGAACCTCCAGGGCTGCGAGAGCATCCAGAGCTTGGTTTTCGTGCAGTCTTGGGGGTGCTGCTGGCATGAGGTCTCCTCGTCGAAGAGGATAGCGACTTTCGCGGCTCCACGTCACAATTTGTAAAAGAGCGACATGCGCTGCGGTGTTGACTGATTGCGCAGCCAGACGCGACGGACGGGTCACGTGTTCAATCTACCTGTATTGGCAACCGTCTTCGGAAGCGCTGACTCAGCGCTCCCATCCCGGCTCGCCCAAGGCCTCGGCCAGATAATCGATCAGGCGCCTGACCTTCAGTGCCAACTGTTTCCGTGTCGGGTATACCGCATAAATTCCCAACTCAATCGACCGATACTCAGGCATCAGCTCTATCAATCGCCCTGCCCTCACATCTTCCGCCACCAGAAAGCTGGGCTGCAGAATGATCCCCTGGCCACTGAGCGCAGCGGCCAGGCAAGTATCCCCATTGTTCGCATACAACCGAGCACGCGTCTTCACGCTCACCACGCCTTCAGGCCCGGTAAACGTCCATTCATCCCGCCCGGCCCAATACGAATACGCGATGACTTGGTGCAATGCCAAGTCCGCGGGATGACTCGGCGTCCCGGCCCGGTCCAAATAAGCCGGGGCCGCACACAGCATCACCCGCGTAGACGCCAGCTTCTTGCTCACCAAGGTGCTGTTCGGCAAGGTCGCAATCCGAATGGCCAGATCGAAACCTTCGTCCACCACGTCCACCAAACGGTCGCTAAGAGTCACTTCCAAAGAAACACGCGGGTTGGCGTCCATGAAGCCTCCCCACAGCGGCGCCAGGTGCAGCACGCCAAAGGTCTGCGGCGCGTTCACGCGGACAACGCCGCTGGCTTCAGAAGACCGTGAGCGGATTTCTGTCTCCGCCTCATCCACCAATGCCAGCGCATCCTTGCTGCGTGCATAGAAGGCTTGCCCTTCGTCCGTCAGCGAAAGTCTTCGCGTGGTCCGCTGCAGCAGCCGCACGCCAAGACGGTTCTCCAGATCGCTGACGTGCCGCGACACGGCCGCCTTGCTCATGCCCAGCGGTTCGGCTGCGCCGATGAAGCTGCCGGCGTCGACCACGGCGACGAGGGTCTTCATTTCTAGGAAGCGGTCCATGGGACGTCCAGTCAGCAGAAGTGATCTTGATTGTCCCAGATATCGACACTATTAGTCTTTATCTGCTCACTTTATCTACACCAATCGATTCAATAAACTGGCTTCACTGATTCCACGGCCAATCGTATGGAATCACCGGTCCGCTGCCTTCTGCTGCGGCCGTGCCCGGAGTTCACCATGTCCACGACCCTGCCCGTCATTTTCGTTTCCCACGGCGCGCCTACCTTTGCGCTGGAACCCGGTCGCACCGGTCCGTTGTTGAACGCCATCGGCAAGCGCTTGTCTGCCGTCAAAGCGATTCTGATGGTGTCGGCGCACTGGGAGACCGATGGCGAGGTGCGGGTGTCCAGCGCGGTACAGCCGGAGACCATTCATGACTTTGGTGGCTTCCCCCGCGCGCTGTATGAGCTGCGCTACCCGGCCAAGGGTCACCCGGAACTGGCCAAGCGCACGGCAGACGTGCTGGAAGCAGCCGGCTTCCCGGTGCGGCTGGACCCGACGCGTGGTCTGGATCACGGTGCCTGGGTGCCCTTGATGCACATGCTGCCCAAAGCCGATGTGCCGGTGTTTCAGGTGTCTCTGCCGCAGCAGCTGGATGCCGCCGGCTGTCTGGCCTTGGGCCGCGCCTTGGCGCCGCTGCGTGAGGAAGGCGTGTTGATCATGGGATCGGGCAGCATGACGCATAACCTGTACGAGTTCCGTCGCCACGACGATGGCAAGGAGCCCTATGTGCTGGAGTTCAGCCGTTGGGTGCAGCAGGCCGTGATTGCCGGCGACTTGGATAGCCTGGTCGCGTATCGCACGCTGGCCCCGCACGCCGCACGTGCTCACCCCAGCGAGGACCATTTCCTGCCGTTGCTGGTGGCCTTGGGCGCCACGCTGCCGGGTGATCCGGTGGAGTTTGTGGACGCTGGCATTACCTACGGCGTGCTGGCGATGGACGCGTATGTGATTGGCGAGCTGGACAAGCAGGCTGTCCCGGCTTGACCCCCGGCGGCCCGCGTGGGTCGCCACCCTTCCCCGATACGACATCCCCATGCGCGCGCAAGCGTGCAGGGGAATGCACGCCTGAGGGCTCGAACGCCCAACAGCGCGTGCACTACTTTCCAAGAGACCGATATGAGTTCCCAAGCTGCACCCACCGTCAGTGCGCTGACTACAGACGATACGTCCGGCCTGAAGTACCGCGTTCGTGCAGCAGAAGGCGATGCACCGATTGCGCGCCTGCTGCTGCTGCATGGCGTGGGCGGCAACGAGACGAATCTGGTCTCGCTGGCGGCGCTGATCGACCCGCGTGTGGAAGTGCTGCTGGTGCAAAGCCGCCTGACACTGGGGCCGCAGCAGTTTGCGTGGTTCGAGGTGAAGTTCGGCCCGATGGGCCCGGTGATCAATGCGCCGCAAGCAGACGAAAGCCGTCAGTTGCTGATCCGCCTGGTGCGTGGCTTGCCATCCCTGCCGACGGTGATCGCCGGCTTCAGCCAGGGCGGCATCTTGAGTGCCAGTGTCGGGCTGAGTTCGCCTGCAGATGTGGCAGGGTTTGCCATCCTCAGCGGTCGCATCTTGCCCGAGATCGCCGCGAAGATCGCGCCGCGTGAAGACCTGGCGAACCTGTCCGCCTTCATCGGCCACGGTCGCCTGGACGAGAAGCTGCCGGTGTCCTGGGCCGAGCGTGCGGATGAATGGCTGACCACGCTGGGTGTGGCGCATCGCACCGAGTACTACCCCATCGGCCACGGCCTGTCGGCCGAGATGGTTGACGACTTCAGCCAGTGGCTGGGCCAGACGCTGAAGCTGGTCTGAGCATCAAGCACTCAGCCTTAAGCAACTAGGCCTCCGGCGGTCCGAGAGACCGCCCTTCCCAACTGAACTTTCGATTGCGCCGCACCAGGCGGCGCAAGCGCTCCCGCTCGACCTCATTCAAGCTTTTTTCAGGATCTTCATCATGACCGACGCTCGTACCGCTCCTTATGCCGCCTTGCTGTTGCGCCTTGCCCTGGGCGTGATGTTCCTTGCCCACGGCCTGACCAAGCTGCTGGTCTTCACGCCGGCCGGCACGGCCAAGTTCTTTGAATCCATTGGCTTCGCCGGCTGGATGGCGTATCCGGTGATTGCCTTTGAAGTGCTGGGTGGTCTGATGCTGATTCTGGGCATCGTCCCGCGCTGGGTGGCTGCGGTTGCCGTGGTGCAGTTGTTCGTGGCATCCACCGTGCACTTCGGCAATGGTTGGGGCTTTGCCAGCCCGAACGGCGGCTGGGAATATCCGATTTTCCTGGTCTTCGCTGCTGCTGCGCTGGCTTTGCTGGGTGATGGCGCCTTTGCGCTGAAGCATTCCACGCGCGCTTGATTCGTTGCCGGGATCGCCCGGTATGCGTCGAACGGGCCGCCTATCGAGCGGCCCGTTTTCATTGGATGTCACCAAGCGATTCACAGCCAGATTGATTAATTCAATTCATAACGCCTTGTCGATGATGGTGGCTGGTCGCGGGGATACAGGGCCGATAAGCTGGGGCAATCCTGGACCGATCACATCGGTCGAACCGACCTCAAGGAATATCAATGCGCCCGACAATCATCTGCCACATGGTCAGCTCCATCGATGGTCGCCTGCACCCCAGCCGCTGGACCCCGCCGGCCAAGGGCGTCACGGTCGATGTGTCAGCCCAGTACGAAACTGTGGCATCGCAGATCGACGCCAAGGGATTCATCATCGGCCGCACGACCATGGCGGAGTTTTCTGCTGCCACAGAACACGAAGCAACGCTGGGCACTGCCGCGAAGCGCGATGCCCACCAGGCAGACCGCCAGGGCAAGGACCTTGCCGTGGTGATCGATCCCAAGGGCAAGCTGCACTATTCCGGCAACACGGCCAGTGGCGGCCACATCACGGCGGTGCTGTCCGAGAAAGTGTCGGACGCCTACCTGGACGCCCTGCGCGCAGCCGGTGTGTCTTACCTGTTTGCCGGCGAAGATGGCGATGACCTGCACTTGGCAATGGACACGCTTGGCGAGGTCTTCGGCGTGAAGGCAATCTTGCTGGAGGGTGGTGGCCGCATCAATGGGGCGTTCTTGAAAGCGGGACTGATCGACGAGATCAGCGTGTTGATTGCGGCAGGAATCGACGGCCTGGCCGGCGTGTCCAGCATCTTCGATTACGCGGGCGACCAGGACGACAAACCCGCCGCAGGCCAGTCACTGCGGCATATGGCGACGGAAACGCTGGACGGCGGCACGGTGTGGCTGCGTTATCAGGTAGAAAAGGCGCCCGCTTCCGATAAGGAATAACGCAAGCCAAGTCACGTCTCAGGCGCGATGGCGAAACATCCACGCCAGTCGCGCCGAGGCGCCCAACACGACACAGGCCACGCCGAGCGCCATCACCATCGCGGCCCTCGCACCGAGGCTGTCGATAATCGCTGCATACAGCAGCGGGGCCGTGGCGGTCAGCAAGAAGCTGGGGACCAGCAGCCGTCCGGTCAGTGATCCATAGCGGCGATAGTCGAACAGCAGCAGCGGCAAAGTCCCCTTGCTGATCGTGAACAAGCCGTTGCAGGCGCCATAACAGAACGAAAAAATGGCCGCGGCCACCGGCAGGCTTGCTGCCAGGCCGGCGATGAAGCAAAGCGGCAGCACGCAGGCGATCAGCAGGTTCAGCAACAGCGGATCGATCCGGCGACCAAAGAACACTTCGCCCAGCCGGGCAACCACCTGGCCGACGCCCCACAAGGCCGCAATGCCCACGGCCATGGATGCGTCCAGCCCCATGCCGCCCAGCATGGCCAACAAATGCGCGGCGTTGCCCGCTGCCAAAAAGCTGGTCAGCATCGCAATGATCGAGAACAGAATGGCGGCCTGGCGATACTGGGCAGGCGTGCGGGCCAACCATTCCGGCTTGACCGACGCAGACGCCACGGTGCTTCCGCGAACTTCCTCTGGCAGGCTGCGATACAAGGGCAAGGTGGCAAGCGAGAACAACGCGTAGACCACCAAGGCACCGCGCCAGCCCAGCATGTCTGCCAACGCATGCCCCACCGGCCACATCACCGTGGATGCCAGGCCGCCAAACAAGGTGATCTGCCCGATGGCCCGCCGTGCCTCGGCCCCACCGATGCGCGCCAAGGTGGCAAAGGCCGCTTCGTACAAGCACAGCCGCATGCCCAGCCCAAGGACGACCCACGCGGCGTAGTAAGTCCAGGCCGACTGCGACACGGCCAGCACCGCGCAGCCCACGGCGTTGAGCACCGCACCGATGGGCAACACACGTCGTCCGCCAAGCCGGTCGATCAGGCGGCCGGTCCAGGGTGAAGTCGCGGCCATCACCACCAGTGCGAGCGACAAGCCGGCGTAGACGGCGGTGGTGCCAAGCCCCAAGTCGGCAGCCATCGCCGGACCGAAGTTCGCGATCAGGTAGTACGAGATACCCCAGTTGATCAGCTGCGACAGGCCAAGGCAGATCACTGCCCGGCGCGAGATCATTGGGTGCGGTCTTCAGCAGCGCTTGAGGCGACCGCCACATCCCGATGCACACCCGGCTCATGCGCTGGCAAACTGGCGTTGCCGTCCCCCAGCGCACGTTGCAGCAGCGCGGCATCTTGCCAGGCGCCGAACTTGAAACCCACGGCGCGGAAAATGCCAGTCATCTCGAAGCCGTGCCGCTGGTGCAAGGCCACGGACGCCGCACTGGCACCGCCCGCCACGGCCACCATCTGCCGCCAGCCGCCCGCCTCGCAGCGTTCGATCAGGGCTGCCAATAACTGGCTACCGATGCCCTTCCCCGTGCTGCCGTCACGCAGGTAGATCGAGTCTTCCACCGTGAAGCGGTAACCCGGTCGCGGCCGGTACAGCGATGCGTAGGCATAACCCAGCACTTCGCCGTCTCGCTCAACCACCAGGTACGGCAGACCCAGCGCCAGCACGTCCTGCCGACGCTGCTGCATCTGGCGCAGGCTGGGCGGCTCCAGCTCGAAGGACGAGGTGCCGTGCAGCACGTGGTGCGCGTAGATGGCATGAATGGCGGGAACGTCGAGCGCTTCGCTATCGCGCAGGACGAGGGATGACGGGGCAGCAGCCAAGGACATGGAGTAGGAAAACAAGGAAGACCGTGGAAGACGCACAGCTTGCGGTCCGCCGTCGAATTAGGGAAGCTTTGGTTTTTTATGCAACGCATAAGCAAAACCATGGATACGCGCGGCCTCAACCTTGACCATTTGCGCAGCTTTCTCGATGTGATCGAGCTGGGCAGTTTTTCTGCCGCTGCGCAGAAGCATCACCTGACGCAGCCTGCCATCAGCCAGCAGGTGCGCCAACTGGAAAGGCGCTTTGGCGTGCGCCTGGCCGAACGCGTAGGCCGGCGGGTGAGCGCCACGGCCGCCGGCACGGAGTTGCTTGCGCACATTCGCGCCATCGACGCCGCGGTGGTGCAGGCCTTCGATGCCGTGGGTGCGCATGCCGCAGAGGTGCATGGACGACTGCGACTGGGCACGGGTGCCACCGCCTGCACGTATCTGCTGCCGCCGGTCTTGGCCAGTCTGAAGCAGCGCTTTCCAGAACTGGAAATCGTGGTCAGTACCGGCAACACCAACGACATGCTGCGCGGCATCGAGCACAACACGCTGGATATCGGCTTGGTGACGCTGCCCGCGCCCGGCCGCATGTTTGACGTCACGCCCGTGCTCGACGACGAATTCGTGGCGATCTTCCCCAGCGACGGGCCGCCGCCACCCGTGCGCATCACGCCTGCCGTGCTCGCCGCCCGACCCATGGTCTTGTTCGAACCCGGCGCACTCACCCGCCGCCTGGTCGACGACTGGTTCGAGGCGGCCGGCCTGCAGGCCCGGCCCACCATGGAATTGGGCAGCACCGAGGCCATGAAGGAAATCGTGGCGGCCGGACTGGGTTGCGCGGTATTGCCGCGCCTGGCTGTCACCGGGCCGGGCGCTCGCAAGACGCTGGTGGTGCGCTCGCTCAGCCCGCGTCTGCACCGCAAGCTCGCCGTGGTGATGCGGCGGGACAAGCCGCTGTCGCACGGGTTGCGGCATCTGTCCCTGGCGCTGAAAGCCTTCAAACTCGACTGAACCGCGACGCTGGAGAAAGCCTCGGCACGCCCCTTGCCTGTGGGCAGGCAGCACCAATCAAGGTGGCCCGAAGACCGCCTCATAGGTGCCTTTTGCTGCATTCTCCAAGGCGTTTATGACTACACCATTCACCTCAAACGACATCCGTTTGCACAAGTCGGTGTCCGACATCGACGCTTCGCCCGCCGAAAACCTGATCGCCTGCGCCGTCACAAGCTTGCACCCATCCAGCGAGGACGAAAGCAGCGCCATCTGGGCCATTGACTTGGACGGCGGCACGCCATGGCAGTTGACCCAAGGCGTGTCCATCGACAACACCCCGCGATGGTCGCCCGACGGCAAGCGCCTGGCCTTCATCTCGGACCGCGCAGGCAACAACCAACTCTTCGTCATGCCCCGCCACGGCGGCGAGGCCAGGCAACTGAGCTACGGCAATTTCAGCGTGGTTTCCTTTGAATGGAGCCCCGACAGCACGCGCATGGCGGCGGTCTGCGCCGTCATGGTCGACCCAGACTTGCATGGTGCTCGACCTGACCCCGATGCCGCCCCCCCACCACCTGACGGGCCGCAAGTCGTCTGGAAGCTGCCCTACAAAATGGACGGCGTGGGCTTCATCCTGAATCGCGAGATGAGGCTCTTCTCGATAGACGCCAACAGCGGCGAGGCAAACACGCTCATCGAAGGGCCTTTCGACGTCAAGGCCGCCAACTGGTCGCCGGACGGCAAGCAGATCGTCTATGTCCGCAGCCGTGAGGGCGACGAGGGCCATCGCACCGATATCTGGATGATGGATGCAGACGGCAGCAAGCCGCGCCAGCTCACCCACGCGCACGCCCAGGTGCTGTATCCCATCTGGACACCGGACGGAAAATGGATCGTGTTCGCGGGCACCGAGCAAGAAGGTGACGCCAAGGTACGCCCCTGGGTGATCGACGTCGCCCAAGGCAGCGTTCAGGCGCTGGGCGACGAAGATGTCGAACTGTCCTTCGAGGCAGACAGCATGCAGTTCACCGGGCAGGACGCCTCGCACGTACTGGCGGTGATCGCGTCACGCGGCACCCAGCAAGTCTGCCGGATCAGCATCCCGCAAGGCGACATCACCGTGCTCAGTCAAGGTGACCGACATGTGTCGAAGCTTGCCTGTACCGCTGACTATCTGGCCTACACATCGTCGAATCCTGTCCTGGCAATGGAGATTCATGCATGTCGGCACGACGGCAGCCAAGAGCAGATGGTCAGCCATTTCAACGACTGGTGGAATGACCGGACGCCTGCCACGATGCAGCGGCGGCAGTTCGTCGTGCCCGACGGCGATGGCGGCACCGAGACCATCGAGGGCTGGCTGATCCGTCCCGCGGGCGTGCAAGGAATCACCCCACTGATGGTGGATGCGCATGGTGGCCCGGCAAGCTATGCGCTGTTCGACTACGAGGTGATCGCCTACTGGTCACTGCTGTGGTCGCAGGGCTGGTCAATCCTGGCCTTGAACGCCGTCGGCTCGGCCAGTTACGGTCGGGCGTTTGCGGACAGGCTGAATCAACGCTGGGGCGAGATCGACTTGCCGCAATACACCGCTGCGATCGCGCAGCTGCAGGCCGAGCGCATTGCCGATGCCCGGGTCTGCATCGCGGGCAAGTCCTACGGGGGTTATCTGAGTGCATGGGCCGTCACCCACAGCAAGCAATTCCGCGCTGCGGTCGTGATGGCGCCGGTGGCCAACATGGAGACGCATTACGCGACCTCGGACAGCGGCTATTACGCAGACAGCTACGTC
>Ga0308163_10000572_pt1 | contig 60718 bp, 34 predicted proteins | sample PhyTR1_FD_201037 | JGI IMG/M metagenome (GOLD analysis project Ga0308163, IMG submission 201037) | Phyllosphere microbial communities from UC Gill Tract Community Farm, Albany, California, United States - DLSLT.R1 | ecosystem: Host-associated > Plants > Phyllosphere > Unclassified | place: USA...
CGGACGGCGGCTTCCGACTGATTGGGGGCGCGTTAGTGATGGAAGCGGCATCCTTTTGCGGGGCGCTGAGGGCCTCTTTTCCCCATAGACGCCAATCCGCAAAAGATACAGCGGACAGCACGGCCCGCAGGGAAACGCCATTGGCATTAGAAATTTTTCTGTTATTATTTTCTTCCTATACTAATTAGTGAACAGAGGGTTAATGAAATTTAGTATATTAGAACTATAAAAGGAGTTGCTATTAATTTAAACCAAATACCTATGAATACCTATACTAATGTCTTGCTGTCAATTGTAAGTATGCTGTTTTTGGCGGCATGTAGTGATAAAACTAGAGAAGAAAATTTGAGTTTAAGTGCTTATTTTAAAGATAGTTCTTTAGGCATAAAGACAGGAGGAGTGAAGATGATTGAAATCAGTACCTCAAAGGGGAAGTTTAAGGTCTGGACTAAGCGTATAGGTAATAATCCCAAAATGAAACTATTGCTTTTAAATGGAGGACCAGGAGCAACCCACGAATATTTTGAGTGTATGGAAAGCTTTTTGCCTCAAGAGGGAATAGAATTTATTTATTACGACCAGTTAGGAACAGGAAACTCTGATAATCCAAATGATCCAGTATTTTGGGATTTGGATCGTTATGTGGAAGAAGTGGAGAAGGTGCGTATAGCTCTTGGTTTAGATAAGAGTAATTTTTATTTATTGGGTCATTCGTGGGGTGGGATTTTAGCTTCGCAGTATGCATTGAAGTATCAACAAAACCTAAAAGGACTTATTATTTCAAATATGATGATGAGTGCAATTGACTATGATAAGTATGCTGATACAGTGTTAGCAAAGCAGATGGATCCCAAAGTTTTGGCAAGAATTAGGGAAATAGAGAAGAATAAAGATTTTGAAAATCCAGAATACATGCAGTTATTAATTCCTAATTTTTATACTAAACACATCCTGCGTTTAGATGCTGATAAGTGGCCAGAACCTGTAAACAGATCATTTAGTAAAATAAATCAGTCCTTATATGTGACTATGCAGGGGCCAAGTGAATTTGGGTTGTCAGGAAAACTTGAGAAATGGGATATTAAAAAAGAACTTGCTAAACTTGTCGTGCCAACATTGTCGATAGGGGCAGAATATGATACCATGGATCCTAATCATATGAAATGGATTGCTTCTCAGGTGAAAAATGGCACCTATTTGTATTGTCCTAACGGAAGCCATATGAGTATGTATGATGATCAGGATATTTACATGAAAGGTTTGATTAAGTTTATTAAAGATACAGATGATAAGGCCATAAAATAATACACGACTACAGAATTGAAAGCTCTCCTATTTGGGAGCTTTTTCTTTTTATGTTTTTTTTGCTTTTTGGTATAGTTTTAATACTCCTTTTTTCTGAAGCTCCCTTCTTTTTTAATTTTTATGAAGCGGTATTTCCTGATTTGAAAGCTCTAATTTGCTCTATATAAAATAATTAAACCCATAGGCTTATAATATTATTAATATTTTTATTATTATTGTAGTATAGTACAGTATAGAACTGTTCTGAATCTTACTAACTAATAATAATAACTATGCAAGAAAAAATTACAAAAGAAAAAGTATCAGTTAAACGCTTGCTGACTTTAATGCTGTTGTTACTAACGATTTGCAGCTGGGGTCAGAGTTATGAATTTGAAAACGGCATCCGTACAGGAAATGCCGACATCCAAAATTGCGATTCCTGCTCAGGAAAAATAGTGGGTAATTTGGGAGGAACTGGCAGTGTCTCAGTAAATGTTACTGTCGCAGCAACAGGCTGGTACAATTTACAATTGTTTTATTGTACAGGAGATCCTCGTACAATTCGGTTAACTGCAGGTGCAGCCACAGCTATTGCAATTCCTTGTGAGCCGAGTGGAGGATGGAGTACAGCAGCTTCCAAAAATGTAAGTGTTTATTTGAATAGCGGTACAACCACTTTGCTTTGGGATAATACCAATTCATGGGCTCCCAATCTTGATAAATTTATTTTGACACCTTTGGCGGCAGGAACTAACCAAACCATCGCTTTCGGTAACAACAATAGTATTGTTTATAATTTAACGAATAAAACATATAGTATAAAGTTTAATGGCGCAACTGTAATTAGTAATGCGTCTGCTTATGCAAACAGTGATCAGCAATATGTGAGTAATAATTTTGCCTCGGCTGTTTATAGTTCAGAATCATTTACAGATAATGTAGGAACTGGAACTAAACACATTTTTACCTTAAGTGGAAATTATGCTTTAGGTATGCAGCAAATTTTTTACACTTATACAAATAAAAATTATTTGGCTGTACAAGTGATCTTGACAGGAAATGGATCAAATTGTTACAAAATGTCTCCTTTAACGAGTAATCAGGTAACACCAAATTTTGGAACGGGAGATACTAGAGCAGTATTTGTTCCGTATGATAATGATGCTTGGATTCGATACAATGCTTATACGTTAAATTCAGCTGATTTTACAGCATCAGAAGTAACTAATATTTATAATAATACCAATCGTAAAGGTTTAGTAATTGGTTCTTTAGAATATACAAAATGGAAAACGGGTGTTACAGTAAGTGGAGGTGGTTCTTCATCAGCTTATGTTTCGGTTGTTGCGGGTTGGACAAAACAAGATGTGACAAGAGACGCGAGAGGTCATGGGTGGGTAAACGTAGGCCAAACAAGCTGTCCTTCTCCAAAAGTAATGATCAATGCTACAGATGATTGGAGAATAGGATTCGAAGAATTTGCACAAGCGAATGCCGCAATGCAACCTAAATATATTTTTGACTGGACAGCGCCAAAACCAATTGGATGGAACAGCTGGGGAGCTATGCAGACCAATATTAACTTAGCGAAAGCAAAAGCAGTTGTAGACTTTTTTCATGATGATTGCCCCGCATTCAAAACAGAAGATAACACTTTGTTTATTGATCTTGATTCGTATTGGGATAATATGAGCGATGCTGAATTGGCACAATTTGTTACTTATGCTAAAAATAAAGGTTACAAGGCTGGAATCTACTGGGCTCCTTTTGTAGATTGGGGAAAATACAATCGTCAGGTTGAAGGCAGTTCGTATAATTATAATCAATGTTGGACAATGGTTAACGGAAATCCTTTAGAATTGGATGGAGCTTATGCAATGGATCCAACAAGTCCAGGCACTAAGGCAAGAATTCATTATTTTATAAATCGTTTTAAAACTGCAGGATTCGAAATGATAAAAATTGACTTTTTAACACATGCGAGTATTGAAGCTGACGGTTTTGCAAATAATCAGCTTCATACAGGTATGGAAGCGTATCAGGAAGGAATGAAATACTTGATTGATGAAATTGGTGGAACAATGTTGGTTCAAGCGGCAATATCTCCTAATTTGGCAACTGGTCCTTTTGCACATGTAAGGCGCATAGCTTGTGATGCTTACACAAACATAAATGAAACAGATTATACTTTAAATAGTACAACTTATGGCTGGTGGCAAAATCAAATCTACGATTACATAGATGCAGATCACGTTGTTTTTGGGAATGCTTCAATCGGACAAAATCGTGCGAGATTATTAAGCAGCGTAGTCACAGGAACGGTAATTGCGGGTGATGATTTTTCTGTTGCAGGTCAATGGAAAACAACTGCACAGAATCTTTTGCAAAATAATGATGTGATGGATGTTGCTCGTAAAGAAATGCATTTCCTTCCTGCTGATGGAAATACAGGTTATAATGCGGCCAATATTTTTTCAGCAACACACAACGATGTTACGTATGTAGCTGTTTTTAATTACGGAAATACCGCAACAACAAATAATGTTAGTTTAAGTCGTCTTGGGCTTGGATCTGGAAATTATACAGTTAAAGAACTTTATTCGGGAGCAACAAGTACTGCTCAAAGTACATTAAGTGTTCAATTGCCTCAGGCAGATGCCGCTATTTATTTAATTTACAGCTCGGGCACATTAAGTGCTCCAAGTTATAATTGGCCTACAGCTTCTACTAATTATGTTTTTCCTAATCCAGCATCTAGCAGTTTTAGAATTAAATTTGATCAGGCAATTAGTGGTCCAGCCGCAATTTCAGTATATGATATAACTGGAAAAGAAGTTTGGAAATCCTCTATGGCTACTGAAGGCACGATTAGCTCGGAAATACCAGTAAACGGACTTTCAAAAGGTGTTTATATGGTAAAAGTAAAAGCAACGGGACAATCTGTTCAAAATTTTAAGTTTGTTAAGAATTAAATAGATTTATATAAAATTTCAAAAATCCCGATTTTCACCTTATGTGAGAATCGGGATTTTTTTTGATTACTTTAGAATATCATAATAATATTTTTTGAATTATATTTTTTTTTGAGTGGCATATTTTTGTTTAGTTTTTTAAGATTATCTTATAAATATTGTCAAAATGACTATTTTGAGTAGAAAAAACAAGACTCTTTTTTGTGTGTATGTAATTTGTTGATATACAAGTTTTTGTGTTTATGTAAGCGAAAAAAGTAACCACTAATTTTTGCAATGTTCTTGCGGGGTTAATTTTAATTCGTATCATTGTAGTATAGAATAGTATAATAACCAAAAATAGATTTAATGAAACCACACTATTTTTTAGTAAAAAACCTGTTTTTGCCTGTTATAATGATACTTTTTTTTAGTCATTCAATACAGGGACAAAAAACAATCAAAATGACTTTTGGCAAAAATGGAAACATAACTTATGATTCTAAACAAAAAACAATTGCAGTAAGCCAATCTGGTAAAACTATATTTAGCGGGGCAAAAGCTTCTATTATTGTTAACGGAAAAACAATAACGGCAGATTCCTATCTTGATGCTGTTTTCGCAAAACAAACCATAAAAGATGATTTAGGAAACGGTTTAAAATACACGTTGACTTATAAAGAGAAAAATAGTCCAACATTAATTCAGAGTTTTTATACTTATAGTAACAAGTCTTACTTTATAACTCAAATAGAAATTCTTGGAAACGGACAACAAATTGCAACCAATTATATTTCGCCTTTAGATTTAGGGAAAATAGTTTTTGATAAAATTGAAAATCTGCAAACTGTTTTTGTTCCTTATGATAATGATGCTTTTATAAGTTACAATTCAAAAAAACTAGATACCATTTCTCATAATACGAGTGCAGAAGTTGGAATCACATTCAATAACGCTTCACGCAATGGTTTTATAGTAGGTTCGCTTGAACATACAATATGGAAAAGCGCAGTAAAAACCAGCAATAAAAATAAAGAAGCCTCATTTTCTGCTTGGGCAGGATATTCTGAAAAAGAAACCACTCGAGATAGTATTGCACACGGAATCGTAAAAGGAGAGAAAGTATCTTCCCCAAAATTCTTCGTGGGTTATTATTCAGATTGGCGTAATGGTATGGAAGAATATGCAAAAGCTAATCGTATTGTAGAAAAACCTTTTGTTTTTAAATGGGATAAGCCAACACCAGTGGGCTGGAATAGCTGGGGCGTTTTGATGGAAAAAATCAATTATGATAATACGACTAAAGTTGCCGATTTCTTTGCAAATTCAATTCCGCAATTTCGTGTAGGCAATACCGCTTATATCGATTTGGATTCTTTTTGGGATAATATGGTCAAAGGAGGTTTTACGGGAGATTTTAGTAAGCTAAAAGAATTTGTAGATTATTGTAAAAATAAAGGTTTAGAGCCTGGAGCATATTGGGCTCCGTTTACAGATTGGGGCTGGAAAGATGGTCCGAACCGTAAAGCAGAAGGAAGTGATTATACATTTGGTCAAATGTGGACCAAAACTGGAAATACTTATTTTGATTTTGATGGCGCACGAGCGATCGATCCTACACATCCTGGAACACTTAAACGTGTTGATTATGTAATTAATAAACTGAAAGAGTGTGGTTTTAAAATGATTAAAATCGACTTTTTAGGTCACGCTGCTGCAGAATCTACTTCGTTTTACGACAAAAATATAACAACAGGAATGCAGGCTTACAAAGTAGGAATGGAACATTTAGTCAAAGCACTAGATGGACAAATGCTAATTTATGCAGCTATTTCTCCTAATATGGCCACAGGACGTTATGCGCACGTACGCCGTATTGCTTGTGATGCATGGAAAACAATCGAGCAAACGCAATACACACTTAATAGTGTCAATTATGGCTGGTGGCAAACGTATGTTTACGATTATATAGATGCAGATCATGTTGTTTTTGCAGATGTGACAGAGGGAGAGAATCGTGCAAGATTAATATCTTCTGTCATCACAGGAACATTAATCACTGGAGACGATTACAGCAAAGACGGAATCTGGAGCAAACGCGCAAAAGAATGGCTTCAGAATAAAGAATTGCTTAAAATAGTTGAAAATGGGGTAGCTTTCCGTCCAGTAGAAGGAAATACAGGAAAACAGACAACTGAAGTTTTCGAACAAAAAATAGGCAATGAATGGTACATCAGTATTTTAAATTATGGAAATTCTTCTAAAAATTATGCGCTTCCTCTAGAAAGATTAGGTGTAAAAAATGGCAGCTATAAATTGCGTGATCTTTTTACTGAAGAAAATATTGAAGTAAAAAACAATACTATAAATTTAAGTCTTGGTGCCAAAGATGCACGTTTGTTTAAAATAGTAAATCGTTAATTAAAAGGTTATGAAAGGACATTTATTTAAGAAAACGATTCTGGGACTCGTGTTATTGATTGTTTCGTCGCAAGTAGCAAATGCAGCAGTAACGTTACCTTCTTTCTTTACCGATAATATGGTGCTGCAGCAAAAAAGTGCGGTTCCGTTTTGGGGGGAAAGTGATGCAAAATCGATTACTATTGCCACTTCATGGGATAAAAAAACATATAAAACGAATGTTGTAAATGGTAAATGGAATGTAGTTTTTAAAACTCCTGTTTATGGCGGACCTTACACAATTACTATAAATGACGGAACCATTAAAACTTTGAGTAATATTTTAATTGGTGAAGTTTGGTTGTGTTCTGGACAAAGCAATATGGAGATGCCGCTGGAAGGCTGGGGAAAAATTAATAATTATAAGGAAGAAATAGCAAACGCTAATTATCCTCAAATCCGATTATTGCAGGCAGAACATGTAGAAAGTACTCTTCCATTGCCTACATTAAAAGTCCAACACGACGGATGGAATGTCTGCAGTCCTCAAACCATAGCCGATTTTAGCGCAACAGCGTATTTTTTTGCCAGAAAGATTTTCAAAGAAAAAAATATTCCCATTGGATTAATTCATTCTTCTTGGGGAGGAACACTTATAGAAGCTTGGACAAGTTCTGGAGCATTGTCTGCAATTCATGATTTTGATACCGAAATTCAAGCCATGAAATCGGAAACGGATGCAGCGGCATTAGTGCAGCAATATAATGCAGATCTGGCAGATTGGGAAATGAAACTGAGAGGTTCAGATAAAGGATTTGAAACAGGAAAAGTGATTTGGGCAATACCCAATTTTGATGATAGTTCTTGGAAAACAATGACATTACCATCTTTTTTTGACAGCAACGGATTAGGCAATTTTGATGGAATAGTTTGGTTTCGAAAAAAAGTAAATATCTCGACAGTCAATGCAGACTTTACTTTAAGTTATTATGCAGATGATGACGATATGATTTGGGTAAACGGAAATTATGTTGGTGAAACTAAAGGATATAATGTAGAGCGTCATTATACAATTCCAGCCAAGTTTCTGAAAAAAGGAGAAAATACAATAACAATAAGAGTTTTTGATGGAGCAGGAAACGGCGGTGTTTACGGAGATGAGAATTTCTTTCTAAAATCAGGAAAAGAAACCATTTCGCTAGCCGGAAATTGGAAATATACTATTGGTGCAGATAGCAAAGATTTACCTGCAAAACCCTATCTAGCTCAAGGACAAAATAGACCGAGCGCCATATATAACGCTATGATTTTGCCTTTAGTTAACTATAAAATAAAAGGAGTAATCTGGTATCAAGGAGAAAGCAATGCGGAAAGAGCGTTTCAATATCAAAAATTATTTCCTCTAATGATCAACGATTGGAGAACTCAATTTAAAGATAAAAATCTGCCATTTTTCTTTGTTCAATTAGCCAATTATAAACAACAAAAAGAACAGCCGGGAGATTCAGATTGGGCAGAGTTAAGAGAAGCGCAATTCAAAACGCTGAAATCAGTTTCGAATACTGGAATGGCGGTGACAACTGATATTGGAAACGGAGAAGACATTCACCCGAAAAACAAGCAGGATGTCGGAGTTCGTCTCGCTAATATTGCCTTAGCAAAAGTATATAACACTAAAATTGAATATTCGGGACCACTTTATAAATCTTATTCTATTAAGGCAAATGTGGTGACCATAGATTTTGATTTTAATGAAAATATTAAAGCCAGAGATGATTTGCTTAAAGGATTCTCGATTGCAGGATCAGATCAGAAATTTCATTGGGCAGATGCTAAAATAGTCAATGGAAAGGTTGAAGTATATGCACAAGAAGTTCCTAATCCTGTTTCAGTTCGATACAATTGGGCCGATAATCCTAATGGGAATTTAACCAACGCTTCGGGATTACCTGCATCATCATTTAGAACAGACAATTGGAAAGGAATTACAGAAGGAAAAAAATAAAGAAATAACACATAATAAAATGAAAAAACAAAGTATCAATCTAAGGCAGTCTTTTGCGATAGCATTTTTTATTCTCACGAGTTATTGCAGTTCAGTAACAGCGCAGCAGATTATCGCTGTGAAGACAAAATCTAATGCATTAGTTTTGCAGGTAACACCAGGAAAGGAAGTCAATACCATTTATTTGGGAGAAAAATTGGCAAACGATTCCGATTACTCAAAAATACATAGCCAGTTTCGTCAGGGAACAGACTATTCAGGGATTTACAATGCCGCTTACACAGCTTCAGGATCAAAAAACTTATTAGAACCTGCAATTACAGTTACTCATGCTGACGGAAATACTTCTTTAGATTTATTGTATGTAAATCATAAAACGAATACGATAAGTACAGGAGTTTCACAGACAGAAATTACGCTTAAAGATCCTGTATATCCAGTTGAAGTTCATTTGTTTATTCAAGCATATTACGATACAGATATTATTGAGCAATGGACAACTATTCAACATAACGAAAAAGGAAGCATCACTTTAAATAAATACGCTTCTGCTAATTTGTATCTGAAAGGATACAACAGCTTTTGGCTAAACCAATATCATGGTGAGTGGGCAAAAGAAATGCAGCCAGAAGAATCAAAATTAACTCACGGAATCAGAGTTTTGGACACTAAATTAGGCTCTCGTGCCAATTTATTCCAGCCATCTGTATTTATGGTTTCTCTAGATAAACCAGCAACTGAAGACGAAGGAAAAGTTTTGTTTGCAGGTCTAGAATGGTCAGGAAACTTTAGAACCGATTTAGAATTAGATCCGCTGAATAATCTTCGTGTTATTTCTGGAATCAACAATGCGGCAGCGGCTTATAAATTAGCTAAAAGCGAGGTTTTTACAACGCCTAAATTTTGGTACACTTTATCATCAAAAGGAAAAGGAACTGCAAGCCGTAATCTGCATGACTGGTCAAGAAATTACAAAATCTTAGACGGAAAAGAAAATCGTCTGACTTTACTAAACAACTGGGAAGCAACGTATTTTAATTTTGACGAAGATAAGCTTAAAGTCTTAATTGCTGATAGTAAAAAGCTGGGTGTTGATATGTTCTTGCTAGATGATGGATGGTTTGGAAACACCTATCCGCGTAATAATGATGACGCAGCTTTGGGAGATTGGGATGTGAATAAAAAGAAACTACCAAACGGAATTGGAACTTTGGTAAAAACAGCCAAAGACAATCAAGTGAAATTCGGAATCTGGATTGAGCCTGAAATGGTAAGTCCTGCGAGTGATTTGTATAAAAAACATCCAGAATGGGTAATCAAACAGCCAGGAAGAGCAGAACATTATTTCCGTAATCAATTGGTTTTAGATTTAGCAAATCCAAAAGTGCAGGATTTTGTTTATGGAGTTGTAGACAATCTTTTTACTGAAAATCCAGAATTAGCTTATATTAAATGGGATTGCAATGCTGTGATTTACAATGCCTATTCTAGTTATTTAAAAGACAAGCAGAATAATTTCTATACCGATTATGTAAACGGATTATATAAAGTATTGGAACGTATTCGCGTAAAATATCCAAAAGTGCCAATGATGCTTTGTTCTGGCGGAGGAGGAAGAGTAGATTATGCTGCTCTGAAGTATTTTACTGAATTCTGGCCAAGTGACAACACAGATCCTTTAGAGCGCGTTTATATGCAATGGGAATACTCGTATTTTTATCCAGCACTTACTATTGCGGCACACGTTACAGACTGGGGAAAACAGCCTATCAAATACCGTACAGATGTGGCTATGATGGGACGATTAGGTTTTGATATTGTAGTGAAAGATTTAAATGATAAAGATTTAGCTTTTACACAGCAGGCTATCAAAAATTATAATGCATTAAGCAATACAATTTGGCAGGGAGACCAATATCGTTTACAGAATCCGTGGGGTAATGATGCGGCTTCAGTAATGTTTGTCAATAAAAACGGAAATGAAGCAGTGGTATTTAATTATTCTGTTAATTCTAGATACGAAGCAGGAACACATCTTCCAATTAAATTAAAAGGATTGGATGCAGGACAAAACTATAAAGTGGAAGAAATCAACGTATATCCAGATAAAAAACCAGTTGTGGAAACTGCCGTTTATTCGGGCGATTTCTTAATGCAGGTTGGAATTAATCCAAATGTTACTCCATCAAATAGCAGTGTTGTTTTAAAAATTACTAAGGCCTAAATAAATTATAAACATTAGTATATATTTGTAATACTATATTTTCTAAATAAATACCTATTAAAACGTTTTATGAAGCAAATTATTCAACAGATCAAAAGTCTTGAATCTATAAATTCCTTATCTAAACATGAGCAATTGGTTCAGGGAATAATTAATGCGATTGATGAAAAGGTAGTCGTAAAAGGCGATTTACTGCCATCTGTAAATACTTTTATAAGCGAACTGGGTTTTGCAAGAGAAACTATTGCAAAGGCATACAAAGAGCTTGTACACCGAGGAATTATCGAATCGAAAAACCGATTGGGTTATTTTGTGGCGACCAATGATGTAAAACAAGAGCTAAAAGTTGCATTGCTGATATTTGCTTTTGATATTTTTCAGGAAATGTTTTACGAGAATTTTAGAAAAGGACTTGGTAAAAATGTGCAATTGGATATTTTTTTCCATCACAACAATTTTGATACTTTCGAAAATATAGTTCAAAGTATAAAAGGAAAATACGGAATGTTCGTTATCGCTCCGATTCCGAATAAAAAAACACCTGCTGTATTAAAACAATTGCCAACAAATAGAGTACTGCTGGTGGATCGTTTTATACAAACAGATGAAGATTATAATTATGTTGCACAAGAGTTTGGAGATTCGTCTTACAATGCTTTTGTGCAGCTTAAAGATAAAATTAAAAAGTATGATGAGCTCGTTTTCTTCTTCAAGCCATCGTCTGCAGAGCCTAATGAAATCTTGAATTCGTTTAAGAGATTCATGAAGGATTACGATATCAAAGGTGTAATCAAAGAAGAATATACATCTGGTTCTCTAGAAAAAGGAAAAGTGTATTTTACGATTCACAATTTGGAGCTTTGGGAAATGCTGAAGGACTCTAAAATCAAAGGACTTAAGATCGGTAAAGACATTGGTTTTATTTCGCATAATGATGATATTGTAAAAGAGATCATTTTTGATGGAGTAACCACATTTTCTACAGATTTCTCTGAAATGGGAAGAAAAGCAGCCAATTTTGTGCTGAACCGAAAAAAAACGCAGGAGATTATTCCAACAGTTCTTATAGATAGAAATTCGTTGTAATTTATGAATGTGTTATCCATTGTTAGTTTTTTACTGATTACGGGTTTAGTTGCCGTTATTTCAGCCATAAAAACTCGAAAGAAAAAGGTACAGACAACCGATGGACTTTTTTTTGCCGACCGTAACAATAATTTTTTCATTGTTGGAGGAGCCTTATTGCTAAGTAATATTAGCGCCAATCAGTTTATAGGAGAGAATGAATCCATTTACATTAATAACATGAGCGTGATAGCATGGGGCGTAAGTTCTGTGCTAGCCATGCTTTTGGTAGCTGAGTTTTTCCTTCCAATTTATTTCCGTACTGGAGCCATGACTATTCCAGATTATCTCGGAAAGCGCTACGATCATTCTACTAAAAGATTGGTTTCGATTATCTTTTTGTGCAGTTACGTTGTCAATTTGCTTCCAGCCGTTTTATATGGTGGCGCGGTTGCCCTTACCGGGATGTTTAATTTTCTAGAACCTTTACAATTAACCTATTGGCAAAATATTTGGTTTATGGTTTGGGTGATTGGACTTACAGGCTGTGCTTATTCTGTTTTAGGCGGACTTCGTGCGATATCAATTAGCGATACCGTTTTAAGCGTCGGATTGTTGACTATAGGAATTGCTTTTCCTTATTTTGGCTTCAAATTTTTAGGAAATGGCGACTGGTTCAAAGGTCTTCATATTTTACTTTCACAACACAAAGAACATTTAAACGCTATTGGAGGACCTCGTGACGAGATTCCTTTGAGTACCATTTTTACAGGAATGTTTATTATGAATCTGTATTATTGGGGAATGGAACAGTTTATTGTACAGCAAGCACTTTCGGCTAAAAGTTTGTCGCACAGCCAAAAAGGTATGGGGTTAGCGTGTTTAGGAAAGTTACTTTGCCCTTTTATTATTAATATTCCTGGATTAGTTGGAGTTCATCTTTATTATAAACTTGAAAACACAGCAGAAGTTTTTCCGCTTGTTGTAAGAGACACATTGCCCGGAGTTATGATCGGATTAACATCTGCGGTTGTTCTTGGAGCAGCGATTAGTACCTTTAATGCAGGGCTTAATAGCAGCAGCACATTGTTTGTTTTAAATCTGTACAAACCATGGTTAGAGAAAAGAAATAAAGAAGTAACCGAAAAACACTTGGTGTATACGGGAAGAAAGTTTGAGATTATTGTCTCGGCCTTAGCGATGTTTTCGGCTCCATTTATAATATTTAGTAAAGCAGGTTTTTATACCTATTTACAGCAATTAGGAGGTATGTTTTGCGTGCCAATTTTCACTATTATTTTAGTTGGTTTTGTATTTAAAAAAGTGCCGCCTCAAGCAGCAAAAATTGGAATGATATTTTTTATTCTGAGTTATATCATTTGTAACTACGTTATGGATATCCAATTGCATTATCTGCATATGTTGGCCATGCTTTTTGTTCTTACCTCTGCATGCATGTTGCTAGTCTCTAAATTTTATCCTACATATAGTTATGCTGAAATTAAACTCGAGTCTGTTGAATTGACTCCTTGGAAAAATCGATATTGGTATTTTGCCGTTTTATTAATTGGTATGGTGAGTATCTTTATATTGTTTTCAAAATGGGGCGTGGCTTAGTTTTAGTTTTAGATTTATAAAAATCTAAGAATCAAACATGTTAAATATTTATAGTTTTTTGATGAAGATGCACTCATGTGCGTCTTTTTTGTTTCAACAAATCAATAGAATCTAACTTTTTTTTGAGAAGTTATAATTGAGCTACATAGTGTCAAATTCATACGATTTTCCTTGTTTTAAGCAAAATCCCTTTTCTATTTTGTCTGATATTTCTTTAAAACAAAACATTGTTTATTTTCTTTTTCGTTTTTATTGGTATGTATTTGTAATAAAGACGAAATAAATCACAGAAAAAAATAGCAAATTCTTAAACATAAATTTGGATGTAATAAAAATATTTGTATGTTTGTAATGTTGTAGTATAGTATAGTATAAGTCAATTCGTTTTCTCCTATTTAAATGCTCAATAAAACAAATAAAAAAACTAACTCTCTAATTTATTAACTAAAAACCAAATTATTATGAGAATTGCAATAAGATACTTATGCTTCTTAGTAGTTATGCTGTGTGCCAGTACACTTTACTCCCAAACCATAACCGGTAAAGTTACAGATAATCTAAATTTACCTTTACCTGGAGCAACCATTCTAGTAAAAGGCACTCAGAATTCTACAGTAACAGACATTGATGGTAGTTACAAATTATCAAACGTAAAATCTGGCTCCACACTAGAATTTAGTTTTATAGGATTTGATTCAAAAACTGCGGTTGCAAACAAATCTGAGATTAATATTTCTTTGACTCCAAGTACTCAGGAATTAAATGAAGTTGTAATAGTGGGAGCCACAATTAAAAAGGGTGATCTAACGGGAGCAGTCAGCAGTGTTTCTGGCGATAAGCTTAGAGAAGTTCCAACACCAAATGTTGTGCAGGCGTTGCAAGGACGTGCCTCAGGTGTATATGTGCAGCAAAGCGCTGTGCCAGGTCAGACTGGTACAATAAGAATTAGAGGAAATAATTCTCTAAACTTTGGCGGTAATCCAATATTTGTAATTGATGGTTTGGTTACCGACAGTAACTTTGAAAACATTAATCCAGATGATATTGCGAGTATGGAAGTTCTTAAAGATGCTTCTGCTACTGCATTATATGGTTCAAGAGCTGCCAATGGAGTAATCGTAATTACGACAAAAAAAGGTTCAAGATCAGGCGAAGCAAAAATACAGTATGATACATGGACAGGTGTATCTGAATTTGCAAGAACGATTCCGTTGATGAATGGTCAGCAGTTATTTGATCTAAGAGTTGATTCTTATGCAAATCGTTATATGGATGAAAATCCTGGAGCTGATCGTGCAGCTTATATTAATCAGATTAAGTCAGATGGTTCGACTGTGTTTGCGCCTTATGAATTGGAATCTTACAGAACTGGTAAAAGTTACAATTGGTTAGATCAGGTAACGCGTTCAGGTTTTCAAACCAATCACAACTTAAGTTTTAGTGGTGGTGGAGAAAAAGGAACTTATTTTGTGAGTTTTAATTATGTTGATCAGAAAGGACTTCTTAAAAACTCTGATTTTAAAAGATATAATGGGAAAATTAACCTTACGCAGGATTTAAAATCATGGTTGCAGTTTGGTACTAATACTACTTTTTCGAGAAGCGAAAGCAATTATCAAGAAGGAAGCGCTTTTGGTGTGGCATTGGGAGCAAATCCTTTATTGCCTATAGACCCTAAAGCAACTTATCTTAGATATGGTGAAGTATATGACCAAAATCTTTACAATCCGATAATAAGTCTTGATATTATAAACTCTAGCGCACGTAATAGACTTACAAGCAGTAATTTTTTAAGCGCAAAACCGGTAAAGGGACTTGACATAAGAACTAATTTATCAGTAGATATCGCAGACCAGGCAAATTTTGATTATGTGCCAAGTTATACAGGACAGTCACTTAGAAACTCTATGGATGGAGAAGCGCATCATTATAGATATTCACAGTTGAATTATCAATGGGATAATACTGTAAGCTACAGTAAAGTTTTTGCAGAAAAGCATGATGTAAGTGTAATGGGAGGATTTTCTGTAATGAGTAATTCAGGTAATAGCACTGAGGTTAGAGCACGCGGATTTGTTAGTGATGATTTGACCTATATGGCATTATCAGGGGCATATCAAAAAGATAATACACAGTTAAGCTCAAATTTTACAGATTATTCAAACCAATCATATTTCGCTAGATTGAACTATACTTTCGATGGTAAATATAATATTACAGGTACAATAAGAAGAGATGGTTCTTCTAAATTTGGCCCTAATAACAAATGGGGAACTTTTCCTTCAATAGCAGGAAGTTGGGATATTGCTAAAGAAAATTTCCTTTCAGGATTTGAAAAATTAAATCAGCTTAAGTTTCGTGTAGGCTATGGTATGGTGGGTAATCAGAATGTGGATCCTTACAGGTATTTTGCATTATATAATGCACAAGTGAGCAATAACTCTGGGACTTACGTGTCTGATAATTATATTGATAATTTTGATTTAAGATGGGAAAAACAAAAGCAATTTAATATTGGATTAGATGCTGGTTTCTTTCAAAACAGATTGACTGCAAGCGCGAATTATTTTCATATAAATAATGACGATCTTTTAATGTTGCGTAATATGCCGGTTTCATCAGGGTATAAATACAAGCTGGATAATATTGGTTCTACAACTAATGAAGGTATCGAATTGGAACTTAGCGGTGATATCATTAAAAACAAAGATTTTAAATGGAATGTTTCTGCCAACATATCATCAGCAAAAAATAAGGTTACAAAACTTTACGGAGATGCAACAGAGATATACAAATTGGGTGGTTACAGTAACAATGAGATCCAACGAACTGGGAACTTTTTCTTAGGCAAATCGGTAAACACAGTTTATGTGTTTCAATATGATGGTATCGCACAGCAAGGAGAAGACCTTAGCGGAGTAAATTATGGAAGCAGAACTGTTCAGCCTGGGGATATTAAAATTAAAGACCGTAATGGTGACGGTGTGATCAATGATAGTGACAGATATGTGGTTGGCGATTTGAACCCTGATTATTATGGTGGTTTCTCTACAGATCTTAATTATAAAGGTTTTGGATTAAATGCAGTATTTGCCTATTCAATAGGAGGTAAGAGACCAAGTTCGACCTACGAAAGCTACATGAACTCAGGAGGAATGAGTGCAGCACATACAGACCTTTTAGATCGTTGGACTCCAACAAATACAGACACAGATGTACCAAGAGCTTATTATGGTGGAGGAAGATATACTTTGGGCGAGACAGATAAGGCGATACAAGATGCTTCATTCTTAAGATTAAATGCGCTTACATTATCTTATACATTACAAAGCAAAGTTGCAGAAAGTGTTTTTCTTAAAAATGCAAGGTTTTATCTAACGGGATCTAATCTGTTTATTATCACTAAATATAAAGGATATGATCCGGAGGGAGGAGATTCTTATCCGATTTCTAGAGCGATAGTTATGGGATTAAATGTAACTCTTTAATCAAATTAATTTTAAAAATTATTTTTATGAAAGCAAAAATTATAGCCTTTATGGCTCTAGCTATATTATCAGGATCCTGCTCTTCAGATTTTTTGGATGAAGAGCCTAAAAGTTCACTTACTGCAGCCCAAGCATATGGCAGTTTAGGTAAAATTGAGCCTGTTCTCTTGGGTGCTATAACCAATTGGAGAAATATGCAAAAAGACCGTGCAGGACTTTATACTTCTCTTGGTACAGACGAAGCACAACAAGGAGCTTTGCAGGTAACTGGAGATGCAAATCAAGCGGGACTTGATTTGTACAATGGTTTTCTAAGTCAGGAGAATCAGGCAATTGGACAATTATGGAATGACAGATGGCCTGTAATTGAAGTAGCCGCACAATCTATTAGAGCGTTAGGTACCAATACCGAAGATGATAGTGCAAAACGTGATCTTTTAATGGGAGAAGCTAGTTTTTTAAGAGCAACATTAATGTTTGAGCTTACACAATATTGGGGAGAAATACCGATTAATGATAAAGCAAAAACGGCAGAATTTGGTTTAAAACGTCAGCCTTTAGATTTAGTTTATTCTTATATAGTGGCCGATCTAGAAAGAGCAGTTGAAAAACTTCCTGTAACACAGAGCAATCCTGCATTTCCTGCAAAAGGTGTCGCTCAGGCACTTTTAGGAAAAGTATATCTATATGCTCCAGAAGCGTCAGGATACCGTGATTATAATAAAGCAAAGCAATGGTTTGAAGAAGTTATTAAATCTGGAAAATATAGTTTACTGCCTAATTACGCAGATGTTTTTAGTCCAGATCATGCAAATTCTTCAGAATCTTTATACGAATGGCAGTACAATAATAACTGGCCGGATAACAACCAGATACAATGGCAGACAGGTTCTAGGGTTTTAGCAAATATGGATCAATATGCTTATTTTGGAGGTTACGACCTTATTCTTCCTACTCAATATTGTTATAAAGATAAGACTGATGGAGGATTATGGGAAGCTGGAGATGTGCGTAAAGCGGCAAGTATCCGTTATGATTTTACTTATAAGGGAGTTACTCCAACACTTCCTGCTGGTTTTGGTGGCGATGAGTTGGATCCGCACATTAAAAAATTTGAAGATATTCGTGTAGACGGAAAACAATCATTTTGGAATTCAGGAAAGAACAAAGCCTATATCAGATATTCTGATGTATTGCTTAACTACGCAGAATGTTTAAATGAATTAGGAAGCACAACAGAAGCAGAAGGATATGTAAATCAAGTTCGTACAAGAGCTTTTGGAGGAACATTGCCTGATGCAATGAAGTGGAGCGGACTTTCTCAAACTCAGTTTAGAGATCAAATTTTGGATGAGCGTATGCGTGAATTGGCTTTTGAAGGCTGGAGAAGAATGGATCTTATTCGTACAGGAAAATTGGTAGAATTAGTTGGTGCTCGTAATAAATGGGCAAAACAAAACGGAACAATCGCAGCGTTTCACAACCGTTATCCTATTCCTATTGGAGAAATCAAACTGAATGACGAGATTGGTCCAGAGGATCAGAATCCTGGTTATTAATATCCTCATCATATAATTTTTTATTTTTTTGGTTCGTGTGGTTCGGTTAATGCCACATTTTGATTTGTAATGCCATTTTGGGTATAGATGTAGTAACAGTACTGAGCTTTTCTGTTAAAACTGAGCCCAAAATGGCATTCTTATTTTTTATAATTAGCAACTTTTTAATCATTCAAATAACAGTATGAAATTCTATACTTATCAGGTTTATATCTATTTATTTGTTTTAAATGCCTTATCATTCAATTTTTATTCCCAGAATAAAGTCAGCCTCAACTCTTCTGATATTGTTTGGAAACTCAAACCGCAAGCAGAATTAGGAAAAGATAGCCTTAAAATGTTTACGCCTAATTACGCCGATACCGACTGGGTAAAAGCAGTAGTTCCAGGTACAATTTTCAATTCTTATGTCGTAAGCGGATTAGAAAAAGATCCCAATTTTGGTGACAATATTTATCAGGTTGATAAAGCAAAATACGACCGCAGCTTTTGGTATCGTTCAGAATTTAGTGTTCCGGAAAATTTTACAAAAGAAATCATCTGGCTGAATTTTGAAGGAATTAATCGCGAAGGAGATATTTACCTTAACGGAAAAAAACTGGCCACATTAAGCGGCATGATGCAACGCGGTAAATTTGATATCAGCAAATTGGTAAATCGAAAAGGAAAAAACGTTTTGGCAATTTTGGTAAGTATTCCAAAAACACCTTTAAACAATTACGGAAGCCCAACCTATATTTCAAGTGCTGGCTGGGACTGGATGCCGTACGTTCCGGGATTAAACTCCGGAATTACAGATGATGTTTACTTAAGCAATACAGACAAAATCACAATTGAAGATCCTTGGATTCATACAAATCTGCCGTCTAATGCACGTGCAGATTTGGAAGTAAAAGTAGACCTTAAAAACTCATCAGCACAAAGTCAAGAAGGAGTTCTTAAGGGAGTAATCATGCCTGGAAATATTACTTTTTCTAAAAAAATAAGTTTAGATGCAGATGGAATTACAAGCGTAAAATTAAGCAAGGAACAATTTCCAGAATTGTCTATTCAAAACCCTAAATTATGGTGGCCAAATGGTTACGGAGATCCCAATTTATATACCTGTCAGTTTACTTTTAAAATTGGCGGCGTAGTTTCAGATGCGCAAAAAATAACCTTCGGAATTAAAAAATATACCTATGATACAGAAGGCGGCGTTTTGCATATTTCTATTAATGGAAAACGTGTTTTCTTAAAAGGAGGAAACTGGGGAATGAGCGAATATATGCTTCGATGCAGAGGTGAAGAATACGATTTAAAAGTGAAACTTCACAAAGAAATGAATTATAATATCATTCGTAACTGGTTAGGTTCAACTACAGATGCTGAATTTTACGAAGCGTGCGATAAATACGGTATCATGGTTTGGGATGATTTTTGGCTGAATGCAAATCCGAACCTGCCATTGGATATTCATGTTTTTAACAGCAATGTAATCGAGAAAATAAAAAGAGTACGAAATCATGCCAGTATCGCGATTTGGTGCGGTAATAATGAAGGTTTGCCACAGCCTCCGCTTAATGGTTGGATTGCCGAAAACATCAAAACTTTTGATAACAACGACCGATATTATCAGCCTTGCTCTAACACAGGAAACCTAAGCGGTAGCGGACTTTGGGGCAATAAAGATCCAAGGTTTTACTTTACTAAATATCCTGCAGCTTATGTGGGCACAGGCGACGGTCCAAGCTGGGGATTGAGAAGCGAAATTGGTACAGCGGTTTTTCCAAATATCGAAAGTTTTAAAAAGTTTATTCCGGAAAAAGACTGGTGGCCAAGAAACGATATGTGGGACAAACATTTCTTTGGGCAAAAAGCCTTTAATGCTTCTCCCGATAATTATGACAATAGCATAAATGAACGCTACGGAAAACCAAATAATCTGGAAGAATACACCACAAAAGCCCAATTGTTAAATATCGAAACTAACAAAGCCATGTACGAAGGCTGGTTAGATCACATGTGGGAAGATGCTTCAGGTATCATGATTTGGATGAGCCAGTCCTCATATCCAAGTATGGTTTGGCAAACGTATGACTATTATTATGATCTAACAGGAGCATATTGGGGCGTAAAAGCGGCCTGTGAACCGATGCACATTCAATGGAATTCGGTTAATAATTCAGTTAAAGTAATCAATACCACTGGAACCGATTATAAGAACCTGAATGCCGAAGCAGAAGTTTATAATATGGATGGAAAATCGGTTGCTAAATTCAGACAAAATGCAACTATAGATTCTTATTCAAATACAGCGACAGAGAGTTTTGTGATTCCGTTTTATTCGAATCAGAAAGATTTAGCTTTTCAAAAAAATGTTATTGCTTCCTCAACAGATGGAGGAAATGTAAAACAAGTTACAGACGGAGATTCAAACAGCCGTTGGGCAAGTAATGCAACAGATAACGAATGGATTTATGTAGATCTTGAAAACGAATATACCGTTAACCGAGTAGTACTGAACTGGGAAAATGCATACGGAAAAGAATATAAAATTCAGGTAAGTACCGATGCCAAAAACTGGACTGATGCAAGTATTATAAAAGAAGGAAAACAAGGAATTGAAACCATTTCGTTTGACGAAATAAAAGCACGTTATGTCCGAATGCTAGGGATTAAACGTGGTTCAGGCTGGGGATATTCACTTTATGATTTCAAAGTTTTTGGTGCCGATGCCAATACATCAGATTTGAGTCCGGTACATTTTATCAGATTAAAATTGAAAGATGCGCAGAACAAATTAGTAAGCGAGAATTTTTATTGGAGAGGAATCAACATGAAAGATTTTACAGAACTGAATAAACTGCCAAAAGCAAACGTAAATGTGTCCAGCAAAGTGGTAAAGCAAAACGGAAAATATGTTATAAAATCAAAAGTTTCAAGTCCGTCAGGAATTGCTTTTGGAATTCACATACAAGCACTGAATGATAAAAGCGGAGCTCAGATTCTGCCAGCAATTGTAAGTGACAGCTATTTTACTTTATTAAAAGGAGAAAGCAAAGAAGTGAATATAGAATTTGACGAAACACTTTTGAAAAACGGAGAAAAACCAGTTGTAAAAGCGATTCCGTATAATAAATAAGAAATATTCTAAACGCAAACCTGACTTAATACACATCGCAAATCGATTAAATAAATTTACCACAGATATAAAATCATTCCAATCCCTTTTATCAGTGGCTAAAAAATAACAATATGAACATCAAGAAATACAAAGCATTATTTTTTGTACTATTACCTTTCTTAGGCTATTCGCAAAGTAATCCACTGGAATTATGGTACACAAAACCTGCATCGCAATGGGAAGAAACGCTTCCATTAGGAAACGGACGTTTAGGAATTATGCCTGATGGCGGAATTGAAACCGAAAAATTAGTTTTAAACGACATCACCTTATGGAGCGGATCTCCGCAGGATGCCAATAATTATAAAGCATTTTCTTTTCTGCCACAGATACGAGAATTATTGCTGGCGAATAAAAACAGTGATGCAGAGAAATTAATCAATGAAAATTTTGTTTGTACTGGTCCAGGTTCAGGAAGCGGAGACGGAGCAAATGTGCAATTTGGATGTTATCAGGTTTTGGGAAATATGACGTTGAAATTTGACTATAAAACCAAACCAAAAGCTATAAATTACAATAGAAGCTTAAATATTCAAACGGCGCTTGCTTCTACTCAATTTACAATTGACGGTGTAACTTATAAACGAGAATATTTTGCCAGTTTTGGAGATGATGTTCTTTTGGTAAAATTGACTTCAAGCAAAAGAGGAAAATTGAATTTTACAGTTCAGTTAGACCGACCAGAACATTTTAAAACTGAAATAGGAAATGACAATTCTCTTGTAATGACGGGACAATTGAACAACGGAATTGAAGGAAAAGGAATGAAATACAAATCTAAAGTTAAAGCTCAGGTAAAGGATGGTAATGTTTTGTATTCTAATAATTTGATAGAAGTAAGAAATGCAACTGAAGTAATTTTGTACATTTCGGCAGGAACAGATTTTAAAGATAAAAGTTTTGAGTCTTCCGTAGATAAAATTCTAGATGTTGCAATGCAGAAAAAATATGATGATCAGAAGAAAACGCACATTCAAAACTATCAGAAATTGTTTAATCGTGTGGCTTTAAATTTTGGAAAGCCAGTTCAAAAAACACTGCCAACAAGCGAACGTTTGGAGGCCTTTTTAAAAGAACCTGATTCAGATACCCAACTTCCGGTTTTGTTTTACCAATATGGCCGTTATTTGAGCATCAGTAGTACTAGAGTTGGATTACTTCCTCCTAATTTGCAGGGATTATGGGCGCATCAGGTGCAGACCCCATGGAATGGCGATTATCATCTTGATGTAAATGTTCAGATGAATCACTGGGCATTAGAAACAGGAAATTTATCTGAGCTGAATCTTCCTTTAAAAGATTTGGTAAAAGGGATGGTTCCTTACGGAGAAAAAACAGCCAAAGCCTATTACAATGCTGATGGATGGGTGGCACACGTAATCACGAATGTTTGGGGATTTACAGAACCAGGCGAAAGTGCTTCATGGGGAATTGCCAAAGCAGGCTCGGGTTGGTTATGCAACAATTTATGGAATCACTATTTGTATACAAACGATAAGGATTATTTAGCAGAAATCTATCCAATTATAAAAGGAGCCGCTCAATTTTATAAAAGCATGCTGGTAAAAGATCCAGAAACAGGATGGTTGGTTACTTCACCGTCAGTTTCTCCTGAAAATTCATTTTTACTGCCAAATGGACAAGATGCTCATGTGTGTATGGGACCAACAATTGACAATCAAATTGTTCGTGAATTATTTAATGATGTAATCACGGCTTCGAAAAAATTGGGAATCGATAAAGATTTGAGCAATGACCTTGAACAAAGATTAAAATTATTACCGCCACCGGGAGTTATTAGTCCAGATGGTAGAATTCAGGAATGGCTAAAACCTTACAAAGAACCAGATGCACAACATCGTCACATTTCTCATTTATACGGATTATATCCAGCCTCTCTAATAACTCCTGAAAGTACTCCTGACTTGGCAGAAGCTGCAAAGAAAACTTTAGAGGTTAGAGGAGATGATGGTCCAAGTTGGTCAATCGCTTATAAAATGCTGTTTTGGTCTCGATTAAAAGACGGAAATAGAGCTTATAAATTATTAAAAACCATTTTAAGACCAACATTAGCTACCAATATCAATTATGGAGCAGGAGGAGGCGTATATCCTAATTTACTTTCTGCAGGACCACCATTTCAAATTGATGGAAATTTTGGAGCAGCAGCAGGAATTGGAGAAATGTTGGTTCAAAGTCATGCCGGATTTATCGAATTACTGCCTGCAATGCCAGATGTTTGGTTAACAGAAGGTGAAGTAAAAGGGCTTAAAGCCGAAGGGAATTTCACCATAAACATCAAATGGGAAAAAGGTAAAGTAACGCAATATGAAGTTTTATCTCCGGTACCAACTAAAGTAAAAGTGAAAGTAAACGGAGAATTGAAAGAAATCACATCTTCTAAATTATAGAGCACAATTCCTGCAATCTTGGAGTTTCAGGATTTCGGGATTGAAAAATATAGATAAAGAAATTAACTCAAAATTTGAATTGCCTCCAGCTTTAGCTGGAGGTAACCGATATTAGATTGAATATGGCTTTAGCCGAAATCTTAGCGTATTTCGGCTAAAGCCTATTTTATATTCGACTCTTTGAACCCCCAGCTAAAGCAGGAGGCTATTAAAAAAAAACATTATTTCATTAAATTCTTTACAATGAAAATAAATAAAATAATACTCGTTGGAATCTTACTAACTTCAATGATTCTTGGAGCACAGACTTCTGATAAAATCACTTTACACGTAAATCCGTTTATAGGTACAGGAGCAGCACACGGGTCACCGCTTTCAGGTAATAATTATCCAGGAGCCACAGTTCCGTTTGGAATGGTGCAGCTAAGTCCAGATACCCGAAACACACCAGACTGGAGTGTGGCCAGCGGTTATAATTATAATGATACTACTATTGCAGGTTTCAGTCACACGCATTTAAGCGGAACTGGAGTAGCAGAATTATTTGACGTTTTGCTGATGCCGTTTAGCGGTTCAATAGTCAAAGAAGAAGCAGGGCAAAATGCCTATCAATCCAAATTTTCTCATGAAAAAGAATCGGCAAAACCGGGTTATTATAGTGTCGAACTTTTAGATTATCAGATAAAAGCCGAATTAACAGCCACGACACACGCTGGTTTTCACAAATACAGTTTTCCTAAAAATAAAGAAGCCCATATCATAATCGATTTAGATCATTCAATGAAAAAGTCTGATTGGAATACGCGTATTATTGCCTCGCAACTGTCATTTCCCAACGATCATACTATTGAAGGATATCGCGTTATTACAGGTTGGGCGCCTATGAGAAAAGTCTACTTCCACGCCGAATTTTCGCAGCCAATTATTCGAAATCATATCACAGATGGCGGCAATGTTTACGATAATGCGAAAGTGGTTAATGGCAATGCCATTCGTGCTATATTAGATTTTGATATTTCAAAACAACAGGAAGTTTTAGTAAAAGTGGGAATCTCTGCAACCAGTATTGAAAATGCACGTTTGAATGTACAAACTGAGATTCCTGCTTGGGATTTTAACGAAACTGTAAATACTGCGGATGCTGTTTGGGAAAAAGAACTCAGCAAAATAAAAATCGAAGGTACAGCAGAACAAAAACAGATTTTTTATACAGCTTTGTACCATACATCCATTCAGCCAAACACATTATCAGATGTGAGCGGAGATTACCCAGCAGCTGATTTTACGGTGAGAAATTCATCTAACCCGTATTATTCGACATTCTCTTTGTGGGATACTTATCGTGGCGCGCATCCTTTGTATACTATTTTGCAGCCAGAGCGTTCTGCTGATTTTGTGAATAGTATGCTGGCGTATTACAAAGTCTTTGGCTATTTGCCAATCTGGCAATTATGGGGACAGGAAAACTATTGTATGATTGGCAATCACGCCATTCCTGTTATTGTGGATGCTGTACTGAAAAAAATCCCAGGAATCGACGCCGAAGAAGCTTTTGAAGCCATAAAGAACTCAGCAATGCGTGAACATCCAGGTTCGCCATTTGGCATTTGGGAGAAATACGGATACATTCCGGAGAATTTAAAATCTCAGTCGGTTTCATTGACTTTAGAAATGGCTTATGATGATTGGTGCGTGGCAGAATTAGCTAAGAAATTAGTTAAGATTGACGATTACAATCATTTTACAAAACGTTCTCAGTATTATAAAAATCTATACGATAAAGAAATAAGTTTTTTCAGGGCAAAAGATGATAAAGGCAATTGGATTGGCCCATTCGATCCGTTAAAATACGGCGCAAACGGTGGATATCCGTTTACAGAAGGCAATGGCTGGCAGTACTTTTGGTATGTGCCGCAAGACGTAAAAGGGCTTGTAAATTTGGTTGGAGGAGATAATGCCTTTACCAAAAAGCTAGACACTTTTTTTACCTTAGAAGACAAACCAGAAGAAGTAAATGATAATGCTTCGGGTTTCATTGGCCAATACGCACATGGCAATGAGCCAAGTCATCATATTGCTTATCTGTACAACTACGCAGCCGTGGAAAACCCAGCAATACGTATCGGAGATTTTAAAGAAAATGTACAATACCAGTTCATCAGGTTATTCCGGTAACGATGACTGCGGAGAACTTTCGGCCTGGTATATTTTTAGCGCTATGGGATTTTATCCTGTAAATCCAGCGAGTGGAACCTATATTATAGGTTCTCCAACCTTGAAAGAAGCTTCTATAGAGTTGAAAAACGGAAAGATTTTTAAAGTGGTTGCTAAAAATGTTTCAGATGAAAATATTTATATCCAAAGTGCCAAATTGAATGGTAAATCATATACAAAAATGTTTATTCGTCAAGCGGATATTGATGCTGGAGGAACTTTTGAATTCATTATGGGACCAAAACCCAATAAGAAATGGGGAACGAAATTGGTGGATAGGCCGGTTAATTAAAACGAATACCTAAAAGGTTTTTAAAACCTGTTGGGTCTAACTAATTTATCCAGTTTGTCATTTCGAGGAACGAGAAATCTTCATTGTCAGATCGACAAAGATTTGCATACTTTATCGAATTTCTTTGTAGAGTTACTTGTGAAGATTTCTCGTTCCTCGAAATGACAAGATTGTGGAAATTACGTTCCTGAAAAAATAGCAATAATAAAAAAGGTTTGATGAAATTAATCATCAAACCTTTTTTCATTTCCATAGTCCTTAGAGGTTTAAAACTTTTAGGACTACATATTTAAACTACTAACTTAAATCGAAACTTCTTCATTTTTTAATAATGAAAGATGTATGGTAACTCCCGAATGGCTTTTCTCTTCAGAAAGAACACTTTTAAAAGCTTCCTCGGCTTCTGCTTTTTTATCTAGACCTAAAAGACCTAATCCTTTCATGTACAAGCAGTGAATTTTGTTTCGTTTGTCCAAGTCATCTTCCCAAATCATAAGATCTGGAAGTGAAACTGCAAAATAATCAATAGTAACATGATCGTTTACATGTTTTTCTGCATAAGCAACGAACTTTTCGAAACGTTTATTAGCTTCTGAAATATTGTTCAATTTTAAGAAAGCCAATCCCTGATAGAAAATCTTATCGGGTTGCTGATCATTATAGAAAATTGCTGCTGTAGGTTCTTCTAGTCCCTGAGTTGCTTTCTGCCACCAGTTTTGAGCTTCTACCAGATTGTTTTTCTTTTCAAAAGCAACGCCAAGCCAATAATGAATATCATTTTCTTGTGCTCCAGGCAGTTTTCCTTCACCTAAATTTTCAGGATATATTTGTGCCTGTTCTAAAAGTGCTATTGCTTTGTCATAATTCCCTTCAGTAATGTGCTGTTTCGCTATTTCGGTTAAAGAAATAAGATATTGCCCGCTAACTTTCCCTTCTCCGCCTTCCCAAGGGTGGAAAATTCTATTTTGTATTAAAGTCAATGCTTTATCGTGTTTGCCTAATAGGTTGTATAAAGCCACTCTTTCTAAGTAAACGTCATCACGTTGAATCACCAATTCCAAATGTTTTTCTAAGAAAGCCAATCTGAAGACCAAATCTCTGTTCAAACGTTTGTACAATTGATCTAGTTCCATTAAAATTCTAGAATCTTCTACATCTAAAGAAAACGCTTTTTCCAAACTAGCCAATGCTTTTTGTTCATCATTTAATTTATTGTAGTAAGCCAATGATAAGTTACGATGTACGGTAGGGAAAGTGTCATCAATAGCAACCGATTTTTCCCAGCAGGAAATGGCGTCATCATAGAATTTCGAAGCATACCAAAAGTTCCCTAAATAATACAGCGCTTTCGCATCATTGGTTTGTTTCTGAATTACTTCAGAAAGCACTAAAGCGGCCTCAATCTGATTTGGAAAACAATAATCTGGTTTTGCCTGAGAAGCCATTTTAAAACATTTTTCGGCTTGACCGAAATCATTCAATTTTTCATAAAATGAACCTGCAAAATACCACGCCATCGGGTAGGTGTTTTCATCTTTCAAACCTTCACTTAATAGCGCCGCAGCCTCTTTATATAAACCAGCCGCATTGTAATCTAAGGCATATTCAATATAAGTATGAATATTATTTCGAATTAAGGCATTAAAGTAAGCCAGATCTTTTTTATCAGCACTTAAAATATACTTTTCGTATAGTAATCCAAAATTAAATGAATCGTTTTGTAAATAAAGGTTTGCAAGCTGAAGCGCTTTTTCTTTTTGATTTAATTTTCTAAGAAAAGCTACCTGTAAATGCAGCGCTTTATGATCTTCGGTATTTTTAGAAATGGCTTTTTGAATGTGTTCCAGCGCCAGTTCAAAATCACCATTTAAAGCATCAAGCTGTGCTACGTAAAAATAACCTTGATTTTGCCAAGCCGCATTCCAAGTCGATTTGTAAAAAGCATCGTAAGCTTCTTTGTTTTTATTCTGATATTTAAGGCACAATCCCAGATTAAAATAAGCTTCACCATCATACGGATTTGGATTTCGCTGTGTCAAAGTTTTTATGGCCGCTCTAAAATACGGCTCGCTTTCTGCAAATTTAGCTCTTTTCATAAGCCATAATCCCATCGCATTGTTGGAACGGACATCGCCAGAATCACGTTTCAAGGCTTCTTCATAATACGGAATCGGACTGTAGGTAGCGTGTCTGTATTGTTCCAAATGCTGGGCAGTCAAGAATAATTGTTCGTTATTTTCGATGTCTTCTAGAGCGAGTGCAGGTTTTGCTGCTTCTGGAATTTCATCTTCGTTTTGCCCTTCGTAAACCCAGTCAACTAAAACTTTATCATCTGCATCAGTCACAGAAATTGATAATCCTTCTAAAGAAGCATTATGGTCAAAATCAATAGTTTCTTCAAATGAATTGTACGGAGAAGCATCGTACTGTTTTTGGAATAAAACAATACCGTTGTTTTTTAAAGTAACCGTAGTCTTCGGGTAAACTCCCGTTGTATAGGCTTTAATGACTAATTTGTTGTCAATGCTTTCTAGATTAACCATTGCATTTTTAGTAGCATTTTTTACAACTCCTAAATCGCGATAGGGCATGAAATATTGCGTAAATTCCTTTTGCTCGCCCGGCATAATCCACGTAAAATCGGGCTGATTATCAGTATAAACACCGCACATTAATTCGATATACGGACCATCTTCATCGGTAAGGTTACGATCCCAAGCACGGCCGAAATCGCCGTGTCCCCAAGTCCATTGTTTTTTACCTGGAGAAACATGATGATTGGCTACGTGCAATAAACCGCCTTTTGAATCATTTTCGTAACCGCCCACAAAATTATATTTAGAGGCAATTGCCATATAAGAAGTTGGAACGGGAATATTTTTATAACGGGAAATATCTGTTCCCGGTGAATAATCAACTTTATAATAAGTTCCTTTTGCAATTGGAAAAGACGAAACATCACGTTTACCGTGGTCAAAAACCGCATTTACATCTGGCGGAAAAACCGACTGATAATCGTCATTTACCTTTACAGCAGGATTTGCCCACCATAAAAAGGTTTGTGGGAAAGAAGTTCTGTTGTACAATTGCGCTTTAATTTCAAGATAAGCCTTATCAGGATATAATCGGAAACCCGCCATGCCTTTGGTTCTAAACATACGTTCGACTTCGCTGCACCAAACCGTTGCGCTTCCGTCTTCGTGTTCTTCTATCGTAAAATCAACAGGATCAAAAGTTGTTGGTCTGTGATGCTGTGGCCAGTTAAACTCAATTCCGCCCGAAATCCAAGGGCCTGTAAGTCCTACCAAAGCCGGTTTTACCACCTGATTGTAATACACAAAATGACGTTCTTTGGTTTTATCATAAGCCATGTGAACACGTCCGCCAAGTTCTGGCAGGATCATTATTTTGACAAACTCATTTTCAAGATAAACGGCTTGGTATTCTTTGTTGGTTTTTTCGTCAGCGATTTTTTCAATAACCGGATAAGGATACACAGATCCGTTACTTCCCTGATACACTCTTTTCTCAATAAATACAGGATTTTTTTCAGGTTTGCCCACCTCATAAGTTGGCAGGATTATTTTTTCCTTCCAAACATTTACTTTTTGCATGATGTAATGAAATTTAAATTATTGAATATTCTTCGATTCTTTATCAGAAACCATTAGTTTTTCAATCTCTTCAAGACTTTTGTTCTTGGTTTCAGGGAGTTTTTTGAATACAAACAAGAATCCTAAAGCACAGATAATTCCGTAAATCCAGAAAGTTCCAGATGTGCCTAAGTATTCGTTGAAGATTGGAAATGTTTGTACCAAAAGTGCAGATGCAATCCAGAGTGCAAATGTCGCAACAGACATCGCAACACCTCTGATTCGGTTAGGGAAAATTTCAGATAGAATTACCCATGTAATAGGAGCAAGGGACATGGCATAAATAGCGATTGCTAATAATACCAATAATAATAAAGGGAAACCGGTAACATTGGTATAGTAAAAATAACCCAATAAAGCATAGATTATGGCAAGTGCGCCTGAACCAAAAAGCATTAGTTTTTTACGGCCAATTTTATCTACAGTTCCCATTGCAACCAATGTAAAGATAAGATTGATGCTTCCTGTAATAACGATATTCATAAACAAATCATTGATACTATAACCTGCTGAAACAAAGATTTCCTGAGCATAGTTAAAAATGATATTTATACCGCACCATTGCTGGAAAGCAGCCAATACAATTCCGATTACAAGAATGGGTAAGGCTTTTTTGTCAAACAGCATTTTAAAGTCGGTTTTTTCTGTTTCTTCAGTAAAAGTTTCTTTAATTGTGGCAATTGCTTCTTTTCCGTAAGCCAGTCCGCCAATTTTGGTTAAAGTATTTTCGGCCTTATCATGACTTCCTTTTTTAGCCAGATATCGCGGACTTTCAGGAATCAAAAACATTAATACAAAGAAAAGCACTGCTGGAAAAAATCCTGCCCAAAACATCCATCTCCAGCCTGTTTGACCATTCCAAGAAGCTAAAATCTGTGCAGGTGAATAATCTGGCGGAATAACATCGGTAATCAGCATATTGGTAATCTGTGCCGCAAGAATTCCAATAACAACTGTAAGCTGATTGATCGAAACAAATAATCCTCGAGTTTCCTGAGGGGCAATTTCTGCAATATATAAAGGAGAAATCGTGGAGGCAATTCCAATTCCCACGCCGCCAATAATACGCCAGATGATAAATACAGTAAAAGTTTCAGATGCTCCTGTTCCAAGAGCGCATAAGGAGAATAATACGGCAGCAACGATTAGAATAGGACGTCTTCCGTAACTGTCTGCTAATTTTCCTGCTACGGCTGCTCCCGCAACGCAGCCTACAAGCGCACTGCTCATAGCCCAGCCTTGTAATGCTGGAGAATTTGTAATGCCGAAATAAAGTTCATAAAATGGTTTTGCACCGCCGATTACAACCCAGTCGTAACCAAAGAGTAATCCGCCCAATGCCGCAACAAGGCTGATTGATAGTAAAAAGGTATAATTATAGTTTTTCATAAAAAGGTTTTATAGCTTTTGTAAAATTAGCGGAATCGGAACCTTTGATTTATGGATATTTTTTTTGAATAGATGGATTATAATCTGATTTTTTGATACTATGTTTTAAAATACGAAAACAATTGCGTTACTGCTTGTATTCGGTGCGGTATTGTATAGGTGAAGTACTCATTACTTTTTTGAACAAACGAGAGAAATATAAAGGATCATTAAAACCTAAATTAAAACTGATTTCTTTTATGCTCATTGTAGTAAAACTGAGATACTGGCAGGCCTTCTGCATTTTTAGATAATTGAAATAATGTATAGGAGAGTAGCCTGTCTGTTTCTTAAATAAGGTAAAAAAATGCGATGGAGAATAATTAAAATAGGCTGCTACATCATTAATTTTTAAGGAAAGATCAAGATGTTTTTTCATGTAGTCAATAGCCGATTCAATAGTATTATCCTCTGAAAATTTTCGGTTCTTTTGAATGAAGAATTTTTCATACAAAAAGGTATTTAGTAATTGCCATAACGAAAGATTGGCAAATTCGAGATTGCTGGCGCTGTAACCATCTTCCATAACATCGAGAATGTTTTCAAAAAGTTCAATGCGTCTTTCTTCAAGTGATAACTGAGGGGCGTTATCAGGATGTTCTGCAATGAATTTATCATAGAAAAAAGGGGCTTGCATTCCTGTAAAATGAATCCAGTAAATACTCCACGGATTTTGTTTTAAAGCATAATAATCATGTGCAACTTCAGGAGGTATTATATAAAAGGTATTGGCTTTTAGGGTTATTATTTTATTTTCTCGACTAATGATGCCTTCTCCTTTATAACAATAAATTAAAATATATTGCTTGCTGCCATGTTTTCGTTTCATGGAGTGATGGGTTGCATTAGGAAAAACGCCTATATCGGTGAAATACAAACCAGCTATCAGCGGATTCTTTTTAATGATTGAAAGTATATTTTTTGGAATTACAATCATTCGCTGTCCTAAAAAACCTTCCTTGACTTTTGTTTTTTCTTTTTGTGCTGCATTTTTCATAATCCAGATTGTATTTTTTCAAATATCGTAATTTAATCCATGCTTTCACAAAAAATGTCCATTTTGAGAACAATAATCAAAACTAAATTTGAAATTCTATACTAACAATAATTATTCTAATCTTTTTGTAAAACTATATGAATCCCTCAAATGATATTGTTTTTGAGTCTTTTGGTTGGCATGCTGAAAAAGAAATTTTCAAATTTCGAATCACAAATGCTTACGGTAATTCTGTCGAACTTCTTAATTATGGAGCCATAGTAAAATCCATAGTGGTGCCAGATGCTGCAGGAAACAAAGAAAATGTAGTTTTAGGATTCCCGACTTTAGAAGGTTACCTAAAAGATCAGTGTTATATAGGTGCAACGGTTGGGCGTTTTGCAAACAGAATTCATAATGCGGCATTTTCTATCGAAAATAAAACCTATCATCTCGATAAAAACGATGGTAAAAACAATAATCATAGTGGTTCGGCTGGGGTTAATAACAAAGTGTTTGATTTTATTCTAGAAGACGATGCCGTAATTTTTATTCTTGAAAGTAAGAATGGAGAAGGTGGCTTCCCTGGAAATTTAAAGACGAAAGTGACCTATAAATGGACAGATGAAAACGAACTCAAAATCGATTTTTTGGCGGAAGCTGATGAAGCAACTCCGTTAAATTTTACCAATCATTCTTATTTTAATTTATCGGCCTGTAAAGAAAAAATATACGATCACCAGCTTACCATTCAGGGATCTAAAATTCTGGAAAGTACTGCCGATTATATTCCGACAGGAAAAATTATACTTGCCGATGAAAATTTATTCTTGAATGATAAACTAAAAGATATAATGCGAAACAACGGCATTAATCTCTATTATATTTTTGATAGAAATAGTGAAAATGAAAGTGCTGTCTGCAAGTTGTATGATGAAAAATCGGGAAGAATAATGCTTGTTTATACTTCTTATCCAGGAGTGCAATTATATACTGGAGATTATCTAAACTGTGATATTGTCGGAGAACATGAGAAATTATATAGCTCTTTTGACGGACTCTGTTTAGAATGCCAATATTATCCTGATAGCCCGAATCATGAACATTTTCCGAATACGATATTCCGATCAGGACAGGTTTACAATGAAACTATTACGTATGCTTTTGACATAGCAGCCAACAAATTGAACTATCACCTCTAATAATTATATAAATGAAAAAAATGTTTCTTAACCGATCTTTAAGCGTGCTGATACCCGCCGTATTCTTGATGCTGACAAGCTGTGTGGCACAAAATGAAGAACTTTCTCTTAAGTCTAAGGACAATCTAAATAAGATTACGCTGTCTTTAACCCAAGATGGAAAATTGTCTTATAAAGTTACCCGCAAAGACCAAGTAATAATTTTGGATTCTCCACTAGGATTAAATTTTGAAAATAACGATTTTACTTCTGGACTATCAGTTGTAAAAGTTTCATCAATTGGAGAAAAACGTGAAAAATATGAGCTTAAAGTAGCCAATAACAAAGTTGCAGATCATATTTTTAAAAGTAAAAGCATCACATTCAAGAATAGCAAAGGTGCTTTAATGGCAATAGATTTAATTGCAGGTCAAGAAGGAGTTGCTTTTAGATATAAGTTTACAGAGCAGGAAAAACAAACCAGAGTGCTTAAAAATGAATTGACTGGTTTTCATATAGCTCAAAATGCAAAAGGATGGTTACAGCCTTATAACAAAGCAGGAGATTATACGCCAGGGTATGAGGATTTTTATATTAATGTAAAACCTGGAGATCCAATAAACGGTGCAAGAGGTGAATCTATCGGCTGGTGTATGCCGGCACTTTTTAATGTCAATGAGGCTAAAAACTGGGTTTTAATTGCAGAATCAGGAACAGATGGTGCGTTTCCGGGCTGTCATTTAGACCCAGATTCTAAGGATGGAATTTACAGAATTGCTTTTGCTAAAAATGACGAAAAATATACTTTGCCTTTACCAGATAAAGGAAATGCTTATCCGGAGTCAAACTTGTCTTGGACAATGCCATGGAGAGTGATTATGATTGGAGATAAAGCAGGAGATATATTATTGTCTACCATGATTACCGATTTGGCACCAGCTTCTAAAATCGAAGATACTTCATGGATTATACCAGGAAAAGCAGCTTGGTCATGGTGGTCACATCCTGAAGATTTTACGCCTGAAATGTATAAAAAGTTTACAGACGTTTCTGCTTCATTTGGTTTTAGATACACACTTTTTGATGCAGGTTGGGAAAAAGCCAATAAAGAAGGGAATATTATTGACCATGCTTTATCAAAGGGAGTTCAACCATTAGTTTGGGGGTATTCGGCTGAATATTTTGATGCTGAAAAAAGAAAGAAAAGATTTAAGGAGCTTGCAGAAATGGGAGTAAAAGGTGTTAAAATTGACTTCTGGTGTTCTGACAGGCAAGAAGTTATGGCAGCTTTACAAGGCGTTTTTGAAGATGCAGCAAAAGAACATTTGTTAGTGAACTTGCATGGAACAACAGTTCCGAGAGGCTGGCACAGAACATGGCCAAATTTTGTAACGGCAGAAGCTATTTTAGGAACAGAAAGTTATTTCTACGAACCAAGATTTCCAGAGAAAGCAGCAGAACAAAATACAGTTTTACCGTTTACAAGAAATGTAGCGGGTCCAGCAGATTATACACCGTTTGCTTTGACTTTTAGAAAATACAAACGTGTAAACACTTCCGTTCATGAACTAGCAATGGCTATGATTTACACATCTGGAATTATTCATTTTGCAGATTCTGAAGAAGTTTTTAATTCACTGCCAAATGAACTTAAGATTTTAATAAAAGAAATGCCTGCAACTTGGGATAAAACCGAAGCTGTTGTAGCAGATCCAGGCAAATCAATTGTGCTGTCTCGTAAAAAAGATAACCTTTCTTATATTATTGGAATAAACGGAACTAATTCGTCTTTGCCCGTTTCAATTGATTTGGCTAAATATGGAAAAGGCTATTCGAAATTCAAAATCATTACTGAAGGTAAAGATCCGTTAATGGATTTTAAAGTAGAAACTTTTCCAATAACTGCTAACTGGCAATATAATGTTGCTCCTAAAGGAGGTTTTATTATTGAGTTTATAAAGTAAGAGTTAATGTTAAGTTGAATTATAAAAGGGTGTTTAAATTTTTAAACACCCTTTTTTATTGAATGGTTTTAAAAGAGATTGAGCTTTTCTCTGACTCTAATAGTCAATAGAATTGAAAATTAGCAAGAAATAAAGATATAATAGAGAAGCAATTAAATGTTTATGACAATAAAAAGATTCTTTTTGCTAAATTTATGGAAGCAAAATTTAAAATTATAAGAGTATTGTTGTCTTTCAAAAACAATGTTTTTATATAATAAGAAGTATTATAAGGAATTAGAATCATTAAAATAATTCTGTATAGATTTTGTCTATTCTCTAAGAATTATTTATGATTCACAGTCAGAATTTTCTTTTTCATTAGTTTGTAATTTAGTCAAAAATAAAATTTTTCAACTATGGACAATCAATCAAATGACATTACCAAATGCCCTTTTCATAATGGGAGCATGGATAAACAGGCAGCATCGGGAACTAAAAATCTTGACTGGTGGCCGAAACAGTTAAAGGTAAATATCCTGAGACAGAATTCGTTGTTATCAAATCCGCTGGATAAGGATTTTAATTACGCAGAAGCTTTTAAAAGTCTCGATATTGAGGCATTAAAGAAAGATTTGCATGCTCTTATGACCGATTCGCAAGATTGGTGGCCTGCAGATTTTGGTCATTATGGAGGTCTTTTCATAAGAATGGCTTGGCATAGTGCAGGTACTTATAGAGTGCATGACGGACGAGGCGGAGCAGGAGCAGGACAGCAGCGATTTGCGCCTCTTAACAGTTGGCCAGATAACGTAAGTCTTGATAAAGCGAGAAGATTGCTTTGGCCCATAAAACAAAAATATGGACAAAAGATTTCATGGGCAGATTTGTTGATTCTAACAGGAAATGTGGCTTTAGAATCTATGGGTTTTAAAACATTTGGTTTTGCAGGAGGACGTGCCGATGTTTGGGAAGCAGACGAATCTGTTTATTGGGGTTCTGAAACGACATGGTTAGGAGGTGACGAACGTTATAAAGACGGTTCTGAAGGTGTTCCAAAAGATCATGGAGTGGTATCATCTGATGATAATGCCGACGGAAATATCCATAGCAGAAATCTTGAAAAACCGCTTGCAGCAGTGCAAATGGGACTTATATATGTAAACCCTGAAGGACCTGATGGAAATCCGGATCCGATTGCGGCTGCTAGAGATATTAGAGACACTTTCGGACGTATGGCAATGAATGATGAAGAAACGGTAGCCTTAATAGCGGGTGGACACACTTTTGGTAAAACGCACGGTGCTGCCTCATCAGATCATGTGGGAGCTGAACCAGAAGCAGCTGGTCTGGAATTGCAAGGATTAGGATGGCAAAACAGTTTTGCCTCAGGAAAAGGTGGGGATGCTATTACAAGCGGACTTGAAGTGACTTGGACAAAAACACCAACGCAATGGAGCAATAACTTTTTTGAGAATTTATTTGGTTTTGAATGGGAACTTTCAAAAAGTCCTGCAGGAGCACATCAATGGGTAGCAAAAAACGCGGAAGCAATTATTCCAGATGCTTTTGATGCTAATAAAAAACACTTGCCAACGATGCTGACTACAGATTTATCTTTGAGATTAGATCCTGCTTATGAGAAAATATCACGTCGTTTTCTAGAAAATCCAGATGAGTTTGCAGATGCTTTTGCTCGTGCATGGTTTAAATTGACGCATCGTGACATGGGACCTCGTGCTCTTTATCTTGGATCTGAAGTGCCTACAGAAGAATTGCTTTGGCAGGATCCTATTCCAGCAATAAATCATACTTTAATAAATGACCAAGATATAGAACAGCTAAAAGAGAAAGTCTTAAATTCAGGATTAAGCGTGTCTCAATTGGTTGCTACAGCTTGGGCTTCGGCTTCTACTTTTAGAGGATCAGATAAACGTGGTGGAGCAAACGGTGGACGCATTAGACTTGCGCCACAGAAAGATTGGGAAGTAAATAATCCAGCTGGGCTTAAAGTTGTTTTAGATAAATTAGAAGCTATTCAAACAGAATTTAATGCTGTAAATGGAGATAAAAAAGTCTCATTGGCTGATTTAATTGTTTTGGGAGGATCTGCAGCTATAGAAAAAGCAGCTAAAGATGCGGGATCATCAGCTAAAGTGCCTTTTTCGCCTGGACGTATGGATGCATCTGCAGAACAGACAGATGTTGAATCGTTTGGATATTTAGAACCAAAATCAGATGGCTTTAGAAATTACAGAAAAACAAAATCGACTGTTTTAACAGAAGAGCTTCTTATAGACAAAGCGAATTTACTAACTCTTACTGCACCAGAATTAACGGTTCTTTTAGGCGGACTTCGTGTTTTGGATATCAATGCAGACGGAAGTAAAAATGGTGTTTTTACCAATAGACCGGGTCAGTTGACAAATGATTTCTTTATTAATTTATTGGACATGAATACGCAATGGAAATCTGTTTCAAATGACAAAGAACTTTATACAGGAAATGACAGAAGTACTGGACAGCCAAAATGGATAGGGACTCGTGCTGATCTTGTTTTTGGATCAAACTCAGAATTGAGAGCAATTGCAGAAGTTTATGCAGCAAGTGATGCTCACGAGAAATTTGTTAATGATTTTATCGCAGTTTGGACTAAAGTAATGAATCTAGACAGATTTGATTTAAGAAAATAATACTCGCATGTTAGAAAAAAAAGACGCCCATTACGGCGTCTTTTTTTATATGTTTTTAAGAACGTGGTTTAGACAAATTTCGATCATACATAACAATAGTTCCTGCAACGGCGACATTCAAACTTTTTTCTGATTTGAATTTTACTAAATGATGGCATTTTTCCATTACTTTTTTAGATAAGCCATGATCTTCTGCGCCCAATATATAAACGCAACGTCTTGGATGTTCAAAAGTTTCCAAATCAGAGGCTTTATCAGATAATTCTACGCCAACCAATCGCGCTCCTTTTGGCAAGTTTTCAAAAAAAGCTTCGAAAGTATCGTAATGGAAATACGGAATCGCCTTTACCGCATCGTGTGTATCACAAGCTTGTTTAGCATATCGATTGCCAATAGTAAATATAAAAGTGGCACCTAAGTTTTGAGCCGATCGCCACAAAACACCTAAGTTTTCTGGTGTTTTACCATTTTGGATTCCGATACCAAAGTATTCATTTATAAAATTATCATTCATACCGCAAAAGTACAAACTGTCTGTAGATAAATCAATTTTTTGTTGGGGTCTGCTTTTAAACGTATAAATCCGAAAGGAAGGTAAAAGAATTACTTTTGAATTGATTCAGTAATTTGATCAACCGTTTGACTTAAAATCCATTTGATATGTTGATTTACAACTTTTTTTGAATTACCATGGTCTTTTCGTTTTGCTACAACACGATTATTCCATTTTAGCTGGTTACTTTTTCCATCGTAGTTTAATATAGGAATATCTCCAGCTTCAAAATCTTCTTTAAGAAGCTTTCTTATCGATCGGTTTTGATGTATGAAATATTCTTTTTTACGAAGTGAGTCTGTTACCTGTTTTTCTGAATTTGTAATAGTTGCATTTAATCCATCTTCATTGTTTTCACGCAAATGATCGCGATATGTATTCATTAGAATTTTAAATATTCCTGTCTTAAGAGGCACAACTCTAATATTATTGGTTTTTTGAATAGCGTTATGAGTTTCTTCAGCCACTAGTTTTCTGTTTGTTTTTAGTATTGCTAACATTTTTGCAATACCGGTTTTAAAATCACTTTCATAAGTTCCGCCAGATTTGACATCTGCATCTCTGATTTCACCTATATATTGATCCCATCCCAGTTTGTTTGCAGAAGGGAGATTTTCCCAGGCTTGCATTTCCTGTTGTGTATAGAATGAATTATTTGATAATTTAGAATCAATCTCCGAAACATGTTCAAAAATACCTTTTTGAAGTCCAGTTGATTGGAAATTTTTTTCAGTCATTATATTCATTAAAAAAGATGTTTCTCCATCAATAATAGTTGGTCCATGAGACGCTGCCATAATGTTTTCATAATGTAAATCATTTACCCCAAATAATTTTGCAGCTACTGCTAATTGCCCTAATTGAGAATAATACTTTTTAATTTCAGCTGTAGATTTTAGTTTATCATGATTGATAAATTGTACATAAGAACCTTCTTCTTTAGATTCATGAAATCCCATTGTAGACAATTCTGCGCCTTTTTTATTAAGAGAAGCAAAAATTCCTGTTTTGTTATCTAGTAGAGCAGCATCAGGAGCTGTCGATCTTGGTTTGTAAACAACTTGCTGTCCACCTTCAGATTTTACAATTACCACTTGTAAACCGCCCTTATGCAAATCAGAACCTGTTAGCTCTATTTTGTCTACAGCTCCTTTCAACCCAAATTTTATCTGCAAATCTGGCCAATCATTATGAATGCGTTCATTAAGGCTGTATAAATTTTTGATAACTTGCAGATGTCTTTTTTGAGCAAATTCAACATCTGAATCTCCCATATATTTATCATCGTAACCGATATAATTTGGCTCACCATCTGGATAAAGTGCTATTCTAATCTGTTCTTCATTACTTTTAGTTTGCATTGTTTCTGGAAGAAGACTAATAGTATTTAGAAAGATCTGAACAATTTTATCGACTTTGGAGTCTTTACTGCTTTTCCCAAAACCAGCCATCATGTGATCGCCTCCTTTTGCACCAACATAAGCTATTTTTGTTGCTATGACGTCCAGTTTGTCTTTTATGTTTTGTAAATCGTTTTCTATAGTATGATAATCTTTACTATCGATCGTAGCCATCTTCAACATTGTTAATTTAATTCCAAATTCCATAATTTCGGGAAAACGAGGAGCATATTGTTGCATATCTTTAAAAAATAGAGTAACCTCATTTTCTTTTTTAATCAAATTTTCTTCCTCAGAATTATGATAGGCAAAGCTTAAAGTTCTATTAAATTTTATTGCCTGTATAGGAGCCTGAAAATTTTTGGAGTTTAAATTATTATGGAATGAAGTAGGCAGTTTGATTTCTTTGCTGTTAGATTTTTCATAGAATTGTATAGCTTTCGCCCCCATAATATCAGCCTCACTTTCCAAGCCTTTATCATCGTTTACATTTACTTTTCCTTTCATCTGCAAAGTTGGTTTTACTCGTCCTTGTTTTTGCTGAACAACGTGCCAAGCTTCATGAGGCAAATGTTTTTCTTGTCCAGATGCTAGATGAATATCTGATCCTTGTGCATAAGCGTGAGCGTTAAGCTGTGCAGGTTTATCTGAATTATAATGAACCTTCACATCATCCATAGAATGACCAGAAAGGTTTTCTATTCCTGATTTTAGATTATCAGGCAGACCAGTATTGTTGTTTTTTCTTTGTAAAACAGAAACGGGGCGATTGTCCGTGAGTTCTCTTGCTTTATTTTGAGAGACTTTTTCGTCAGCACTATTTGCAGCCGATTGTGTTTTCGTTTTATCAGTAGAATATTCCATAAAAACTAAATTTGTAAATGTTTTTAAGTTATTTTTTCATGTAAGTGTTTTACCTTCTTTTTTTACTTGGTCTGCGCTTATAGTCCTTTTTAGCTGTTTTTCTATGTAGAGCATGATATTTTTTAAAACCAGTAGCGCCAACATGTGCTCTGTTTCCTCGAGAAGTGTTGCAAGTTCCACAAAGCACTCTGCCATTTCTCATATTATTTCGTCCACCCATTGAAGCAGGCTGTATATGATCAATGTGAAACTGTCCGTCGCCCATTCTTCTGTTTTGGAATGTTGCATAATGCACTAGTGAATGCTGAAAACCACAGTGATCGCAGGTATGAAAGCCATCATTTTTCTTTTTATTCGCCGCTAATTTTTTTGCTCGTTGCTCTTTGTTAAATTTCATTAACTGTACAACATTAGAATTAAAACTAGCGATTGCCTGATTAGATTTTAATTGTCTTATTGGAGTATTAGTATTTATAGTCGAAGTTGAAGCACGATTGTCTCTTAATTGAACGGTATTATTACCGCGTACAGTATTTGCCGCAATTGTAGAGGTTTTATTCTCAGATATTTTTTTATACTGTTGCGTCATTTTTTTCTTTTTTTAGAATTATAAGCGCTTAAATTTCAGGGTCTATTTGATCTTTAAACAATGTGACTTTTACAGGGCCAATTCCCCCCAAATAGTTTATTGCCGAACAAAAAGGATGGTTGCGAATCCTATTTTTCAAATGCTCTAAATCCCGATCAAAGTAGGGTAGAGTTACTTTTTGTCCTGTAATCAGTTTTATCAGATGATCATTTTCTAAAGGATAAATTTTAAATAAAGGCTTTCTTGCGGCGTAAAAAAGATTTTCATCATCAGCTATAATAGAAACCTCGCTACGGTTTTCTTTTAGTTTTTGAGGATTCGTTTTTAATAAATTAATGATTTGATTCTCAATTTTAGTAACCATTTCTTCTGCACTTTTTTCGGTCGTTTGTACAACCAAATAAAGATTGTGACTTGTAATAAGATATCCATTTATATAAAAGAATATCTTGTCGTCGAAATCATTTAAAGCCAATGCAATTATGGTATTCACATAGTTGAAATCAAAATGCTTTTTCCAGTTCCCAATTTTAAGCTTCACTTTATGACGGTGTAATTGAGGCGCGGCAATGGCAACTTTTTTTAGATTTTCATCCTTTTTCATCACATCAATTCATTTGAGTAACCACAAGTGTTTTGTTCTCTTTTCTAAATTCGCGTCTAATTCCTTCCAATAGATCCTGCTGATTCACAATTGTTTCATTTTTCTGAATGGCAGCCAGAGCGCAAAATCGCAACACATTAATAATCGCTCCACCAGCAAGTTCATACTCTTCGGCAATGCTTTCGATATCAATATCTGGACTAAGCTGGCATTTTCCTGAAAAGGCTTTTTGCCATAAAAGAATTCTTTCCCCTGCGGTTGGCATCGTAAAATGAATCATAGACTGAAATCTTCTGGAGAAAGCTTCATCCATATTTTCTTTTAAGTTGGATGCCAGAATAACCACTCCCGGAAAATCTTCAATTCGTTGCAGTAAATATCCCGTTTGCTGATTGGCATGCCGATCGTTTGAAGAAGAAGCATTTGTTCTTTTTCCGAAAAGCGCATCAGCTTCATCAAAAAATAAAATCCAATCTTTGTGTTGTGCAACATCAAATATTTTAGATAGATTCTTTTCAGTTTCACCAATATATTTAGAGACAATCATAGAAAGATCAACTCTATAAACTTCTCTGTTGGTGCTTTTCCCAAGCAAAGTTGCTGTCAGCGTTTTACCCGTTCCTGGAGGCCCGTAGAAAAGGGTTCTATAACCAGGTTTTATTTTATTTTCAAGTCCCCATTCTGTCATAAGAGTTTCGCCATGATTGAGCCAAGCGTTAATTTCCATAACCTGATTCATAACGTGTTCTTCAAGAACCAAATCTTCCCAATTTAATTTGGTCGAAATTTGCTGCGCAGGAAAAGAAACACTGTGTTCCAATTTAGCTAAAGTGCCTGTTATAAAAAAGTTCAACCAACGTTCGTTAATCGAAAGAACCTGATTCAAAATAGGAACATTAGATTCGTTATTTTCTAAAACCAAAACCTGTTCTTTTGAAAGTATATTGGAATTACTCAGAATATAAAGCACTTCAATTCTTAATTCAGGATTTACAGCCGAAATTAGAAAAGACAGAGTTTGACCTGTTGGTAAAAATCCGCTATGATTTTTATTGATAACGCCGCCAAATTCAGTAAAACCACGATCGTACATGGCATTTTTACTAAAGAAAATATCTAGAATTTCGGGTTTAATTTGTGGTGCGAGAATTAAGGCAAGGCAAAGCCTTTCATACAGATTTAAATTCCATTCTATTATTTTTTTGTAATAAACGCTATCTTCAGTTTCGGCATCAGCTTCGGGCAACGGAATATCCTGCCATCGGTTTTCATGACCTTCTTGAAGCAGATAACTGCAAATAACCTGATCGATTACCTTTTGCAGCCAATCCATTTCATTATATAGAGAGATAATATTCGGATTAGTTTCCATAAGCTCCAAATAATTTTTCTACATCGTCTAGATTAGCATCAGCCCATTTAAAATAAAGCAAAGCTGTATTAGGATTTAACTCATTGCATTGCAGCATATCCAAATAAAAACCTTGCGCATTTTGCATAATCATTTGTGTGTTATAATCCGCATCATTATGAAAATTCGAATCAAAAAAAGAATCTGCCCATTCGCTTGTATTGTTCTCTTTGCCAATAAAATCAGTAATGAAATAAGCCAATTTTTCGTCTTGCACGACTAATTTTTTAGCTTTGAAATAAGCAGGTTTTCTTTTGGTTTCTCGGTAGTAATATTCGATATCTTTTGACTGAATTGTTTTGGTGTTTTGATGTCCGAAAATATCAGACAATCCAAAATTTTCGGCCTCACAAGCCAGTTCTAACTCTGCATTTGCTTCGCCAGATATGGCTAGAGTTGTGTTTTTTGCAGTTGCACTTTCTGTTACAACATAAAGTTCCCTAAAAGAATATAAGGTTTGTGTGAGCTTTATAATTAATTGTTGCTGGATTTCATTCCAATTATTAATTTTTACAGATTCAGGTTCTTCAGCTTTAAAAATGAAGCTTCCTTTATTAGCAAAAGCCAATATTTGTTTGCTAAATTCAAAATTGCCTTCAATAGAACCATGTGCATGTGATCGTCCTGAATAAGGTTTTGAAATTCCATCACTAAAATTCCAATTGGCATCATTTAAGGCAATTACTCCGCTTATATCAGCATCATGGCGTGATATAATGCCATTGCGATAAATGTTTCCAAGAAGAATAATTTCGCCGTTTTTAATCTGAAAATAATCACCAGGAAAAAGACTTTTATTTAACGGTTTGGTAGGCAGAAATCCTCCAGTTTTGAGATAAAAATGCCTGTAAAAATTCTTATTCGTATGATCCATAACCTTAAAAATTATTGATTAAAGTCCACTGAATGGAATAAGCAAACAGTGGACATTTTAATTGATCTTAAGATGCATAAGCAGCAGCAGTTGCCGCAGCTAAGCTAGATTGAAGCGATTGCAGCTTGATCTGCGCTTTATTTAAATTGGCAGTTGCAATGCTCAATTGTCTTCCTGTTTCGTCATTTGCAGTATTGGCTTTATCATAAGAAATCTGAGCATTTTTATACGCATTGTATATTAAGGCTCTTATTGAAGTCTTATCTGTAGGCTGTACTGATAAAGGGGCGTCTAAAGATTTTTCATCTGTTAAAGTCAGGTATAATTTTGTTGCCTGCTTGCTTTCTAAAGTAATTGCCGCTTCAGATTCCAGAACAGAAGCTTCTGCCGCCAATGTAGATTTTAAAGCAACTAGCGTAAGAGCAACCGCATTATTTGCGTCTGTGCCCGCACTATTTATTCTTGCGATTAAATCATCAGAAATTAGCGGATTAAGTGCTTTTTTGCGAATAACTAGAATAGACAGTTTATTAATTATTTCTACAGAATAAATTAATTTGCTGATTAAGTCACTGATGCTTTTGCTAACTGTTGTTGAATCTTCTGTGGCATATGCTGTTTTTGAAAAAGCAACTCTCGAATTGAGAGCTAAGTCGTAAGCATTTTGAATAACTTGATCGATCAAGTTTTTGTTGCTTAATGCATGCGTACGATTGCTTTCAGAAACTAATAAATAACCTTGATATCGGGTTGCTTTTTCATTCAGCGAATTTACAATTGTTTGTTGTTGCTGTACAATTGCCGTTGCATCAACTACTTGATTTTTTAGCAAATCTAGTTCGGCTTTTTTCTTTTCTGTAATTCCGTATTTCTGTAAACTTGGTCGTAACGGAGTTAATGATATAGTATCCATATAGTTGAGGTATTAATTAGTTTGTGATTTCAGATTTTGGTTTAGTAGAATAAGGTATTGGCGGCGTGTTTTGCCAATCAGAAAGACTGTTTTTATATCTGGTTTTTAAAATCTCGCTGCCTTTGTAATAAGACAAAATAACGGGAATGTAATTTTTATCTTCAATTAACGGATTTCCAAAATTATCTGTAGTGGTGCCGTCAATATGCACTTCAAATTCTTGACTTGAAGTTGTTTTATGTTTGGCACTTGTAAAGTTTCCTGCCGGAATGTTTTCTGCTAAATTTAAATTGAAGAAAAAGGCGTTAGTGTTTTTAACTGGTTTAGGAGATTTCTCTTTAACTTCTTTCAGTTTAGCGTTCAAATCTGTCAATTGCGCTTTTGCAATGCGTAATTTCTCTTTGGCTTCAGCCAATGCATTTTTCAGACTATTGTTTCTCTGTTTGTCTTGATCAGGATCTTTACTGTTTTTAGAAGTTTCGGCATTTGCTTGTGCAGAACTATTTAAGATCTCTATCTCTTCGGTAAGTGCTTTAATCTCTGCATCGACAGTTTTAATTTCTTCATCTAGCTCCATGGTTTCAATTTTGGACTCCAAAGTCTGCAAATCCTCATTTGTAGAAAGATTATCGGTGTAAGGCAAGAAGAAACATCTGTAATCAATTTCACTTGATTTTAATTCTTCTTTTTCAACATTAAAAGTAACTTTAGATAAATCTTCAGAATGGTTTCTAGAAGAGGCAATATCTTTCGCACTTTTTAAAGTGTAGGCTAACGAAAATATTTCAGAAGGTGCAGAAAGATATTCATCAAACGTATTGATTTCTTTCTTGTACGATTCAGTAAACATTATTAAAAGAAAAGCAACATAATTTTCGCCAAGCACTAGAGGATCGTTATCTGCATCCCTCAAAGATTTGTAAGCAATAGTTGCGCGGTATTTTCCTTTATCATCTGGTTTTTGAGTAGCAGGAATACTTTTGCATTGATCTTGATTGCCCACCAAATCTTCGGCAGTAGAAGCATTAAAGAATGATTTCTTGCTGTCTTTTACCAAAATGATATTGTAGCTTAAGATTGGATTTGCTAATCCTTTATTTTGAGTTGCCAGATCTCTATCTTCAGGAGTAAAAGGACTTTTGTACGAATCAAATGAAACGGTAAAACTGCCTGCCGATGGATCAAAATTTTTAGGAACCTCAACAATCAAACTCTGATTAAATTGTTCGTTGTTATAAGTATATGCTTTCTTCGAAGCGTTATATTCTACCTCACAACATTTTATGGCTCCTTCTGCAGCTCTTGTAGCAATACTTGCTTTCGCTCTCGTATCGTTATCTACTGTTAGTACTGCGGTAGTTGCCGTTAAGTCTGAAGTTGTTACCTGCAATAGATTGTTTACAGAAGAGTTGGTTAGCTTAGCTCCATCTGCCACAACCGATGTAGAAACTTCAGAGATCGATGCTGTAGCTTCCATAGCATATTGCGAAGTTAGTTCTGCATTATAAGCCGTTTTATTAATTAGATTATAAGCTTCAAGCGTTTGCTGATAAATTTGAGTTCCATAATCGGCAGCATTTACTATACTGTAAATACTTCCAATATCGCTAGCCAAACGCACAATAGAATTTGAAGCAATTTGTATATTGGAAGCGCAAACCGCCATATTGGTAACGGCTTGTGTTACATACGTTTTTTGCTGATTGGCCGATAGTAATAAGTTGTCTGCCATATTCTTATTCGTAACAACAACATTATTGATGTGTTGCTGTTCTTTGTACAATTTTGCTGTTGCATCGAGTTTTTCCTGCGCAACAATCTCAGCTCCTTCAGCATAATAAAGAGTAAACATTGAAGTGCTCAATTGTGAACTCAATTGTTTTTTGGTCATTTCCTGACTTTCTAATGAAGACAATACACTAGAATGCAGATTTTCATTGTAACTGTTCATAATAGTTCTTTTAGTTGATTAATTTATATTTCAATATTGTATTCAAGGTTCTTGTTTTTGGATAATTGATTTTTAAGAATACTTTTTTAATAAGGCCAAATGACATGCAAAGGCTTATCCATCCAATGGTACTTCATAATCGAAAAGGCAAAAGGAGATCTGTTAATCAATATATCATAAGCTCTTTTCTCTACCGTGAGTTCCCATTTATCTTCCAGTTCTACCAGAATTCCGTCGCGTACAAGCCAGTTGCCGCGAAAACCGTCTACGGAGCAATCTCCAATTTCTGGCCAATGCGAAATCGCTGCTTGTATCAAACCGTTTATTAATTGTTTTTCTTGATCAGAGATCTCAATATAATCAGTCACAGTATCGGTTAAAGGCAAACCGCACAAAACTTTGTTTAGAGGCAAATAAACCTCTTCAGTTTCTTGCATTCCTGTAATCAGATACTGCAAATATTGTACAGCTCTAACTTGGTGTTCGTTGCTTATAAATTTACGTTCAGAAGTTAGACTCAATCGTTCAAACAGCATCGCGATATAATCGTTTAAGAGTACAATTCCTGCGTTTCTAACAGGAATTCCCTGTTTAGGGCTATTTTTTGGGGTTTCTTTATTTTTATTATGTTCCATTTTCGATACTATTTCAGTTTGTTTTAAGACAGTTGAGGTTTGCTTTTCGGCTCTTAGAATTTCTTTGAAACCAAGCTGTAAAGCGGGTGGAAATTGATAGATGTATTTTTCCATATCGGCCAAAAAGCTTTTTTTTGAAATTCCTTTTTTGGTTACAACTTCCCAGATTAATTCATTCCAGATTTTGTCAATTGCAATAAGTCTCCAATTGTCGTTGGTGACAGCTTTTAAGAGTTTTCGCAATAAGAGATGCTGCATTTCTTTAGCAGCCAATCCTTTTATTTTGACATTGCCCAATACATGATTGAATTTTTCCAAAATCCGTAAAGACAATTCTTTGTTTTTATCCAATTGACTAACCGCATTGCATAAATGATGAAAGTTAATAGTGCGACAAAGCCAATCTATTTGAGCTTCAGGAATAAATTCTTTTTTTATTATTCTAAAGAAAATCTTTGGCTCTTTTACCAAAATGGCGTTCAGAATATCTTTAATCTCTATGGTTTTAGAAATGCTGAAAGCAGATGGAATTTGCCTTTCTATCAGGATTGATGAAATCCATTTGTATTTCTCTTTTTCAGGTAAACCTTCCATTTCAAACAGCAAATCTGTGCTAATTGATTCTACAGTCTCCTTAGAAACGATATAATCAGAAATTTCATTGTTTTCTAAAAAAGGCATAAAATCTGATTGTGAATTAGCATATTCAGAGGATTTGGTTTCGTTTTGAAGCTTTATTTTTTCCTTCAGATTCTTTTTTAAATGCAATTTAAGTTCTTTCTGAAGCAGTTTCTCAAATAAAACTTCATTGCCTTTGTAAGCAGAATACTTTAAAATCGTGTTCCAGAAAAGTTCATTTAATGCTGCAATAATTTTAGTTTCCGAAACCGATTTTATATTTCGAATTAGGACAGAAGCAGTTTTCTGAATCCAGTTTTTTTTCAACGCAACTCCGTTTGCCAAGAAATAAAGCAATATGTTTTCGCTTTCTTTTCTATCTTGTTTTCGGAGTAAAACAAATCCTGCATCATTAAAATTAGCACTCAATAATCGCGCTAATTCCTGCTGATCCTCCTTTGATGAATTTTGAATAAGCAATGCAAGCGAAACAGCATCAATAGATTTTGTGTTTTTTAACTGATTTAAAAATGTCTTTTTAATAGCAACTCCAAAAGATTTAATCCGTTTGGACTGAATTAATTTTGCGATAAACTGAAAATAATCATTACGTTTGGTTTCTGTCACTTTTTTGGATAACTGCACAATAATGCTTTCCAGAAACAAAGAGGAGTTATGCTCTGGATGAAACAATATTTCCTGCATTCCGAGAAGCAATAAATCGTCGGTCATTAATTCTTCAGGAAAATCATATTTATCTTTTTCATTCAAAAACTCGTAGACAACCTGCATCGTTTGCACCAGTTTTGTTTTTTTGTAATTGGCTGTTTTTATCAATAATTGAAGCATTTCTCGATTCAAAACCAGTGGAAGTATTTTCCTTAGAATCTCTTTATTTCCGTATGAAAGCATAGCCTCAAAAGCCATCTTAGGATGCAGTAAAATAGTTCTAGTCAGCGATCTTTGTAAGTCAATAAAAAAGACACTTTTGGTACTGTTTTTCTGCAATTCAAGTTCTAGTTTAACTATAAGATTTTTGAAATGAACAGCGGGATAATTAGAATTATTACGGCTTATTTCCTTACAATAGATAGCATTAAGATTGGAGAAAATAACCGCAGTATTATTGCTTTTTATCGTCGCAGGAATTTTAGCATTAGTAAACATGGCCAATAAATGCTCATGGCTCAGATTATTTTTTTTGCTTAATTCTTTAATGCAAAATAGCAGAAAAGAAGCATTGTCGGTATTTTTATTCTGGATAAGAAATAGAATTCCAATTTGCCATAAAGCTTTATGATTTGTTTTTAGTTTAAAAGTCTGGCTCAATTGTTTTAGATAAAAGATAGATTCGGTATGAAGCTGCGATGGAGTAGTATCCAGTTTTGAATACAGTATTTTTATCGAAGTTTCATTTAAATCTGGAAGCAGCGAAACAAGCAAACTTTCATCCTTAAAAATGGGCTGGAGTAGCGCATTAAATTTTGTTTTATTCTCGCTATTCAATACCATTATCAATTCGTTTAAATTGTCTTTGTCGGATTTAAATCTTCTATTGGCTTTATTGTTTAATAATTGCTCTAATAGGCTCCAATAATTGGTAGCCGTTTCAAACTTGTAATTCTCGCTTTCTTGCGTTTCATATTCCTGCGTTAGTATTTTAAGGCAAGCAATAAAATCGTTGTTTTGCGAGGTTTTATCAGAGAGTTTTACAATCGTATTTTCGATTAGAATAATAAGTTCAGCATAAGCAATATTGTAATGATTGGCCATTTGTAGAATACTGCTTTTCATGAAAGCGAGTTTGTTAAAAAGCGTTCCGCGTTCGAGCAGCAAAAAGTTGAGAATAAAGAACCATAGATTCTTTTTGAAACTTGCCGTACTCGTTTGGATAATCGTTTCTTTAACCTGGATATTAACCATTGTTGCGCTAAATTCGATAATAGCACTACTATTGTTAGGTTCAAGTGCGGCGATTATTTTAGTGATGTTTTTCTCGTCAAACTGCCATGCAATTCGTTTTCTCACTTCCTCATGAGAAATTCCTGTTTTTTTAATAATCGCAATAACCTCAGCTAGATTATTCTGAAGCAATTCTGCCATAATCTGGTTTACAGAACCTTCTTTGCTTTGATAATTCCATGGTAGATAACCTTCTAGCAAAAAGACCGTAAGATTTTCTAGAATTGATTTTTCTTTATTGTAAACCGCAATTCCGTTTTGCTTCTGATTGTTTTGGTACAGAATTAATTCGGCTATTTTTTCTCTTAATTGATTTCGTATTTTTCGGCTAAGATCAAATTCGAGATCACCATAATCGCAGGAACCAAGATCAAGTTCAAGCAATTCAATTCGCCAACTTTGTTCTTGCGGGCATAATTCGTCAAAAATAGAAGTAACTTCTCTAGGCAACGAAATTTTGCTCCAAGCACTTAAACGCTCCTGAAGTCTGTAACCTTCTTTCTTTTGGTCAAAAGTGGTGTCCCATTTTAGACTCGATACAATATGGCTATTTATTTCTTCCATTTTTTGTTTCTAAAATTGAGGTTAGACTATGGATTAAATTCACAGCGTACTGCTCCGGATTTGAATTTATTTCTTTTTCGGCGTGATGTGCATCCAAGGTGTTTTTGAAACGTAAACTTTCATGCAGGCTGTAGTAATTCGATGTAAAACTTTCAAGTTCCTGAAAATTAATAAACAGGCATTCACATTTTATATTTGTCGGAAGACTGACCGCAAGAAACTGTTCTAAACGTCTCTCGAATTGAGGAGTTTGTAATTCAGGAATAAAATCTGGAAATAACAAAATCGTATTTTTCTTAAAAAGCGCATCGTTGATTCTAATGGTTCCGTTTCCAGAAGAAACGGTAATACGAAATGAGTAATCAGAGAATTTACTTTTTGTATACTCTGTATCTGTTGCATTTTGAGAATTATCAGTAATAAAAGAATATTTTTCATTAGAAAATTCCAACTGATCTTTTAAAAGCTGAGAATCCAAAACAGTTTGGCTTGCCGTATTTAAAAGATAATTTATATTGGCAATAGTTTGGAAATCTGTGGTTTGTATTTGGTAATAAGAATTATCACTTTGTTTTACAATTTCAAGATTATATTTTAATTGACTTAAAAGAATAGAGGTTTCAATAAAAAAGACACCTTTTCTATTTTCATTAAGCCAATGTATTTTTTGTATTGTTTTATTGCCGTTCAATTGATCTTCTATAGAATTTTTTGAAGCTTCAAATTGCGTTGTAATAAAATTGGTGTATATGTTTTTTAATCCGAAAAGTAAATTCAGTTTTAATTCTAAACCAGAAAAATTATTGAAATCTGTTTTGCTTAGTTTTTCTTTTTTATTGATTGCATTCGATTGAAAAACAAAATCAGATGTGTTTTCGCTAATAGGGTCAAAAAGCTCTTTTTTAATGTTTAGTAAAGGAGCATCTGTATTTTGATTCATTTTTGAAGCCGTTAGAATATTATAGCCTTTAAAACGGTTGTACGATAATAAATCAAGATTTTGCAAATACAAACTCTTTAAGATAATCTGATCTTTTTTCTTGTTTCCAGTATAGATGGTATCATGAATTATAGCATCAATTACTTTTGGCGATTCGCCGTGTCGAGCAAGCAAATGATCTAATATTTTGTTTCGTCTTTCGAAGTTAACATCTTCTTCTTCCATGATTTTCATCATTCCAAAGATGTAGGCATTATAAGGATCTTGCTGATATTCTCGCCAGCTTTTTTCTTTCAATTCCTTTTTAGTTTCGCCTCCATTACTGTATTCAAAAATGGCATTATTTTTCAATAAAGGTTTGATATGAGGAATAGTATACAAAGATTGATAGAAATAGCTCGGAGAAAACATTTTGTACGGAACAGGATATTCTAAATGCTTTGTTTCGTATTTATCTTTTAGTGCATAAAAGGATTCGTTATCTGATGGCGCTCCGCATACCGAATTAGTGAAAGAAAATAGTTTGGGAACATTGGCTAATTGCGAAAACTGATTGGCCAAAACCTGATCAAATAAAGTTAAATATCCTTTTAACTGACGCGATTGTGCCACTTGAACGGGTAAAGAATCGTCTTCGATTTTATCGTCGCCAATGCCATATTGCTGCGGAAATGTATTTTGAATGGAGTAATAACTATTGATGTCTCTAAAACTGCTTTTAGGCAATTTTATGGTCGGTTTGTTGTTTATGCTCGTAACATTGTCCTGATATTTGCCAATATTCATTTGCAACGGAACAAAGGCATCTGCGATTATTTCTTTTCCATTAGCGTTTAGTGTTAGTTTTTTCTCTTTATAAGAATGTATAATATCAATAAACAATAATTGGCTTTCGGTTGATTGCAATGCTTGAACATTATTGGTATTCTGATAAAGCTGGATTCCCGAAACCGAAATGACACCGGTTACAGACTCCATTACAGGAATTAAATCAATAGCTTTTACAGAATCTTTTTTATCTGCTAAAGAATCGTCAGAAATCCAACCGTTTTTAAGATACGGGCCATCATATATTGCAGCAGCATTATATCCGTCTTCTTTCATAGTATCGTAATTGACCTGATCTATTTTCGGAAAAATATAATTGCGAATTTTATTTTGAAGTTCTAATAATACAGCATGTTCATCTGCACTTTTTTCGAGTTCTATATTTCCGCCAATCCAGCAATTTTGCTGTTGCAATGCAATTGGCATATTAAAAAGTTCTCCAATATTTCGGCTCTGATTAAGGTAATAATAGACTGATTTGCAAATGTTACTACATTTAATATCATCTGTGATATCTGGATTGATATAAAGATAAATTTGGTAAACTCTGCTAAATGGCAAAAGGTTCTCCTTGTAAGGTGCAATTACAACATTGTAAACGTCTTCGATACCGTCTATAATGTATTTTTTATGATCGGTAATGGTGTATGGCGCCGTAGTCAGAATTTTATAAGGCATATAAAACTGATTTTCGATTTCCATTTTTCCAGTAGAATCGGTTAAAATATCTGGAATCGAAAAATCGGTGCAATAGCCTAATTCGGTCATTGCATAACAAATCTGATCTAGAATTGTCATTCCAGGATCGCTCGGGTTAAAATTGGTCCATTCATTACCAATATGATTTTGGATATAATCAATTGCTTCGTCTTTCAGGAAGTTAAAGTCCTGATGTGGCGGAAGCTGAATTTTTGTTATTTGATTATGAGTATCCATTTCTATTTGGTTATGAAATATTATGATTGGGCGCCGAAACGAAAAGCGTCATTGAATTGTCAGGCATTAAGTTTTCTTCTTCACTTTTTAAAACAGTTGGCAAGCCTGTAACAGGATCTATGTTATAGCTCGAAAAGCTTACTTTCTCTACCGTAAGAACTCCTTTTATGTTTTGAACAAATGTTTTCACTTTGGCGTCTGTAAGCGGTTTGCCAATTTCTATTTCAGAAGGACAGTTCGTAATCCAAGGCGATAAATACTTTTTTAGAGCAAGATTTATATTCTTTTTTACCAATGTGATCTGATAATTTGGATCGACTTGAATGGTGATGTTAATGCAAACGTATTCTAGATCAAAATTGGAAACTTTTAGATTTATAAATGGCGATGAATTGGCGCTTAAAAACTTTTGAACTTCAATTTCGAGAGCATTTGTTACCAAAGGGGTAAACGCATTTGAATCGCTATCTGATGCTATTTTTTTTACCAAATAAACATTTGTGATGTTATTGCTTTCTTCAGTCACTACTTTTGAATAATATACGGTATCAAACTTTTCGGCAATGAGTGTATAATAATCTGATGCTGTGCTGGCTCTATTTTTGGTTTTTATGCTATTGCTTACTCTTTTATTTCGATCGGTTTTGTCTTCGGCTGCTTTTCCTCCAAAAGAAGCAAAAGGCTGTATTATAGTGCCTATTTCTGGAATTTTAATTTCGGGTTTAGTAATGGCATTGGCGTCAATTTGCGGACTTTGTGTATCGGTTAGAAACGTCGTTCCGGTTCTTTGCACACTAAAACCGTTGGTCTGCATGAAAGTGGTTTTAGAAAATGATTTGAGGTTGCCCACAGCCGCAATAGAAATCCAGTTTTTGTTTCCAGGCATTATACTGCTATTGTTATTGCAATCTGCAGGAATCGGAATTTCTACAATTCCAGAACATCTAAATTGGCTGGTTTGATCCGATAATGGGTTTATATTTTTCCAGCCCGAATTGCTTAAATAATAATACATAATCTCATTTTGATCGGTAAGTGCGGTTGAATTTCTAGCCAATTCAAAATAAAGGTTTAAAGTACTGTTGCAAATCAAATTATCGAGTTCTATAAACAAGGCTCCGTTATGGTCAAAAGACGGATAAAGCGGAAAACCTTTTGTTGCATCGCTTTCAGAACCGCCAATGATTTCGGTATTGAATACATGGGTTTCGGTTTTGTCGACCGTTTCACTATCAAAAACGGTATAGTTTGAAAATGGCGCATAAATAAAATATTGAAAAGGATAATCTCCCGCTGTGCCATCAAGATTGTAGGTTACGCTTGCATCATATTGAGCAGAAAAGGTCTGTATTTTTGGAACAAACGGAACATTGGGTGCCGGAATAAAATCATCTTGTGACTTTGCAATTTTATAGCCGTTTTGCAACGCGACACTAGCTACAACATTGGCATACAATTCGGAACCAAAACCATATTGTGGACTGTTTAAAGTCATTTTTATGAATCCTGATGTGCTTTCTTCAGAATATTTTAAGGGCTCTTTTTGAATGTTTGGATTAGGCTTCCAGGCTTTGTCATCAGTTTTAGTTGAAACGGATTTAGCATATATGTAATCACTGTTAGAGGTACTAAGAATATTATTAGCAGGAACTACAGACAAAGTGTCGAATAAATTAACTGGTTGCGGAACTTCATCAGTCGGTATGAAAACTTGATCCTCTTTGGTTCTCGCAATTTTAGTCATTTTAATACCTTCCCATGATTTGTCTTGCATAATGTTGAAGCATACCATAAAATTGGCATTAGAGAATTCTCTAACGAACGCAATATTTTGCTGTTTACGAGGAAAAGCGATTCGATACGCTTTTATAACCGAATTGTCCCCTTTTTTTGGTGGATGCAGATAATCACTATATTCTTTGTAATAAATTTCAAAATTGGCTGGTCTTTTATCCCAATCTATTTGTATCGTGAAACTGTCCAAAGGTTTGCTCAAGATTTCATTATTTCCGATGATAAAATTGGCATTAACCAACGGAATTGGTCCAAAAGGAGGGAAGGGGTTTTTCGTGCTTAATTCCCCATAATCATTATACAATTGAAAGGTTTTGACTCCTTCTACTTTTAAGGCAATAGTGATTGAAGTGACTTTAGGAGGATTCTGCGGATTAGAAACATTTTGAAACAAAACTTTCATCATAGGCCAATCGCTTTTTAATCCGTCTGGATTAACCAGAAACGGTTCGATTGCAGTGACAGTTGGATCAAGGGTTATAGCAATTATAATTGCGTTTTGTTTCGTAGCATCGATTGTAAAATTGGAAGGAATCAAATTCAGTTGCAGCCAATCATTTTGTGTGCTCAAAAAATAACTTGCTTCTTGAAGTATTTTTAAATCTATCGGAGAATCAAATTCGAATGTTAATGTTAGGGTTCTTGTGCCTTCACGCAAGAGTAGCATTGGCGAAGCAAATGCAATTCCAATTAAAGAAGGATTTAGAGAATCGTCGTCTGAACCAAAAGTCTCCCAACTAATGGCTTTATTTTCGGGATCTAATTGAATTTCGGTTGGTTTTACAATGGTTTGTAAATTGTAAGACGCATTGTTTTTATCCTGATACGAAAGCTTATGAACACTTGCAATTGTGGCTGGATTTAGATTGACATTTTTTTTAGAAGCAAACAAAATAGGGTTCTTTTGGGCATCCAATCCCGCATTAAATAAAGTTCCTGCAGGCAAAGTATAAACGGATGTTGGCTTTGTTAGTGTGGCACATAAAAATGCCTTATCTGCAACTGCCGGCAATTTGGTTTGTTTCAGGATATTTTTATAATAAAAATCAAGATGCTTCTCAGAAAGTCCGTTTAATTGATCTTGCTGAATTTTGAGAATATTTACAAAAGAGCGCAACAAAACAGTATCTGGGAAATGCCCTTTTTTGAGGTTTAATTTCTGGAATTCTTTTGCTGCGTGATGAATTATAGTTTCTAAAAGCTGAAATAATTTATCGCCAATTTTGGTTAGAATATCCAAGCTTATTTTTAGCACAGGCTTTAATTCACCCAAAATGGGATGTTCTTTTTCAAAACCAAAAAGCTGCCAAAAAGGGATTTTATCTTTATTGGCATACCAAATATTCTTATCAAAAGATTTAAATTCATCAAAAGGAACCGAAGAGAGAATTAAATTTGGGACAGATAGCCTGTACAGATATTGTCTATAAGATTGAATAGCCCAAAAATCAATGCTTAATCTGTTTTTTACTTCTTGCAGCATATACGTTTTGAGATCGTATATCTCACTGTTGTTTTGCATATGATGCGTCCAGCGTTCTATAATTTGATAAATAGCCGTAATGCGATCAAACAAGTTGTTTAAAGCTCGCGTGTTGTATATGATGCTGTTTTTATTTTCAAGCAATCTTTGAATTTCTAAACAGCCATTTTTATAATCTGCGAACAGTTTTTTGCAATTTGTTTTCGAAATGTAAGCCATAAGAAAAACAGGATCTTTCAGCAAAAACGGACTCCAGTTTCCTTCTATAGTATTACTGTCATTATAGAAATTGATCAATTTGCTAAATTCTGTCAAAAAGTACAGCCAATCCTGCTCGGTTCTTCCGTCTATTAAATACGGATTTGGAACGAGTGCTTCGTTGAGAGAATTTATAGCGCTATTTTGATCAATTAAAATCATTTTTTTCGATCTAAGTTGGTTCCTTCTTTTAAATAAAATGGGAACACATAATTGTGTCTTGTATTGGTTTTAGAGTAGATGTAACTAATCAGTATTTCTATTGTTCCGTTTACGATATCTGTTGAGGCAACTCTAACGTCTTGAACCAATATTCTTGGTTCATATTTTAATAAAGCAAACTTGATCGTTTCTATAATTTCGCCTTTAAGCGTACTATCAATTTTTTTAAACATAAATTGCTGTATTCCAGAACCGAATTCGGCTTCAAGCGTACGTTCGCCTTTGCGTGTGTTTAGAATGACATTGATAGATTCGTTAATGTTGGTTTCATTAGCAGACAAATTCAGCTGATGATTATCAGCAGAGAATGAGACAGGAAACGCCCATCCTGAACCTAAAAAAGCACTGTCATTATGTGCTGAATTATCCACCGATCATTACATTAAATGCTCCAAGAACAATTGATCCTCCATGAGCGGTTGAATCTCCCATTCTTGCGGCGGGCATGCCGCATATCATAACCGTTGCAGATCCTTTTACAATAGAATCTGGAGGTCCGACACAAACTAGCATGTCGCCAACTCTGGCAGCTGGTAATCCTGCTATTAAAACTGTTGGTGCGCCGGGCCCAACTATTGGTCCTCCTACATGTGGAATTGGTGGCACTCCCGGAGTAACCAACGGACATTGATGAAAATCTGTAAGTCTTGCTGCTGGTGGCATATTTTTTTGTTTAATGGGTTAATTTTTTATTTCTTTAATCTTCTTGCTCTTGATTCGTTTAATCGTGAGTAGCGCTTCTTGCGTCTATTCTCTTTCATCTATTTTCTCACATCTCACCATCAATTAATCATTACCATTGCACCTTTCAGTGTCAATTGCATTCCTCCTGAGACTTGCGCCATTTGACCGCCTTGAGCGCTGTATTGCATATCTGCATTTTCTTTGATGTTGAGACCTTTTATTGAGACATCTCCGCCGCTTGACTGTATGTTAACGCCTTGATTTCCTTTGATGGTGACATTTTGATTGGCTGAGATATTGATGTTTTTCTGACTCGATAAATCAATACCGCTGTTTGACATTACGATGCTATTATTGTTTTCGTCCTGAATCGTAATTTTCTTGTCTTTATCACTAATAATAATCGTGTTTTTATTAGGTGTTGCAACAGTCCAGACTTTGTTCTCATCATCAAACTGTACCGAAATTCCCGATTTAGAAACTATGGCTTTTACCGAATTTTTCTCATTTGGATTTAAACCTGTAAAAGGTTTTTTGTTTGTGCTACTATAGACGCTTCCAAGAATTATGGGATAACGTGGATCTTCATTTATAAAACCCAAAATGACTTCATCTCCAACTTCGGGCATAAAGAAAGCTCCTGCTCCGTTTGTTGAATAGAAATTGGTTAGCCTTGCCCATATTCCTTCTCCTTTTGGGTCTAATAAAGGGACATCGACTAAAACTCGGTATTGAGAATCGGGATCTTCATCCATCTTTTTTACGGTGGCATTAAAAAGCCCTTTTGCACCAGGAACAAGTCCGGAAGCGGGTGGTGCCATAACATCTGGTTCTTCGGTAAACCAAAATGGAGAAAGTCCAAGTGTAACTTCTGAAACCCAATTTCCTTGAGACAAATCATGTACAACTCCGCCAATGAGGTAATCGCCATTAAAACGATCTCCAAGACCAGCGAAAGTCATGTACTTTCCAGGATCAATTAAATTTGTTCCTTGAAATTTAGCTTCGCCCATTATTTTAGCATATTCGCTTTTAATAATTTGTGCTTTAGACCAATTGGTTAAATCAGCACTTTCTAGCGGTGCAGAAGTCTGCAATTGATAAGTCGAGAGTCCAATAGCTTCAGATAATTTTTTTGTGGTCAAATTTCCAGCTCCGCTAACATTTGGCGCTGCATTACCATTTATAATTGCTTGAGTTTTAAAATCCCAGCTATTTGCAGCTACATTTCCTAATTGTGTAACGGCATTTAATTTGGCATTAAATTCAAGAAGGTTATCACCATAAGTTACCGTAAGCACAGATGTTGTATTTTTATCTGGAGGAAATACTGAAATTTTTCCGTTTATGGTACTTACAATTAGTCCATTTGCCTCGGCGAGAGCCAAAATATAATCCCAATTTGTAGCGTAAAATTGCACTTGTTCTGGCCAAACGGTACTTGTGGCAGTAACATCTGAGCTTAATCCTGAATAGCTTCCAATTATAGAAGATATGATATCGCTATCTTTCTTTTTAGAAAAGGTGAGACTTTTTCTGCCTACAATCATTTTTATGGCATTATCACGACATTCAATTTCTAAAGCGGATCCTACCAAATTATCAATGCGAATGGTCTGGCTCATGATTAAGCCAGAAAAAATAACAGTATTATTATTGTCATATCCAGCTTCTATGCTAATTGTTGCGCCAGGCACAAAAGTAGAAGAGGAGCTGGCATCAAATTTACCCGTGTTAGGTTCTCCGTCTAGGATGATGATTTTTGCAGATGCAATTCGGTTTATTTTTTTTTCGATGTGAACAGAAAGCACGCTAAGTTCATCGGCGATTGCCGATCCGTTAACTTTAACTGTAAATGTTGCGATTCCGCCACTTTTTATTTCGGTTGAAGCACTCATTAGTTTGAAGGGATTATGGGTGGAAAAATTAATTTGTCGATACCCTTAAGGTTTCTGAATTTGTTAAGTTGATTGCAGATGCAATTCGGTTTATTTTTTTTTCGATGTGAACAGAAAGCACGCTAAGTTCATCGGCGATTGCCGATCCGTTAACTTTAACTGTAAATGTTGCGATTCCGCCACT
>Ga0308163_10000574_pt1 | contig 60563 bp, 60 predicted proteins | sample PhyTR1_FD_201037 | JGI IMG/M metagenome (GOLD analysis project Ga0308163, IMG submission 201037) | Phyllosphere microbial communities from UC Gill Tract Community Farm, Albany, California, United States - DLSLT.R1 | ecosystem: Host-associated > Plants > Phyllosphere > Unclassified | place: USA...
ACTTCCAGTAATTTCGTCTCCCCGCCGTCAACCGAACGAGGTCTCCACGTGATTGAGACCTTCGTCGCGTCGGCGTCATAAGCGTTGGCAACTAGTTCCGACAGAACAGCAGCCGCGTTGCTGTATAGGTTGATTCCCAGTGACTCAAGAACAGAAAGTTCCACTGACATCTTGTATGTCGTATCGACTGGTGTGGCAACCTCATCTGACAACTCGACCGTGATGTTCGCGTCGTAAGTCATGTCGACCGGCGCGGAGCGGTTCTCATCTTTGGGCGCTACGTCACCGTTCATGTCGTTTTCGCTTTCATTGATTCCGCATGTGTAATAGCCGCGCGGCCTACCTCGGCTGCAATTGGAGGTGGAACCGCATTTCCAATAAGGCGTGCGATGGGTGCCAGGCTAACCCGGCTGCCGCCTTTTACGAACTGATAGCCGGGAGGGAACCCCTGTAACAACGCAGCCTCGCGCAGAGAAAGAGAACGTTCCTGATCCGGGTGCCCGAATCTCCCGGCTCCAAAGTTGTTCGCCAGAGTTGTGATGGTTGGTGACGGCTTGTCCCACTCCATTCGGGCATAAACGTTCTTGAAGGACGCACCAGAGGCCTTGCGGTGGCAAGGAGACAGGAGAACCTCGGGCCAGTCCTTCCAGGTGCCTCCCGGCTTGGAAGCAGCCATCCGTTCCAGGTTCAGGGGCGACAACTTGCGAGCTACGTGGAGGGGGTCATCCTGATGTGTCTCTCCTGAAGCAATAGGTGGAAGATCGCCAATAACGTCTCGCACCGTACGAAAGCTTGATTCCTCGAGCGGGCCATCCGGGACCTTGATGGGGCCTAGACGTGAGGCGAGTAGGACCAATCGACGCCTGTGCTGAGGCAGTCCGTAACGCGGTCCGTAACAGCTTTTCCAATCGACGTGGTATCCGAGTTCCTGAAGTTCTTTAACGAAATCTTCAAAGACCTCGGAACTCCCGATACGTGGCACGTTCTCCATCGTCACGAGCTCGGGGTTGATCTCTTTTACTAGCCTCGCAAACTCCCGAAGCAACGGCCATTGTTCCTCTCCTGAGGTATCAACGCCTCGCCGGTATGGAGAGAAAGGCTGGCAGGGTGCGCATCCTGCAAGCATCCTTACGGTTCCGTCCAGCCACAGGGGTTCGAGGTGCTGCGCCGTGATCTCTCGCACGTCCATCTCGATAAACGGCGCGTCGATGTTCGACTCGAATGCAAATGAGCAGGAGGCCTCGATATCTACGCCACCAACCACTCGAATGCCCGCCTCCTGCAACCCCTGCGATAGGCCGCCTGCGCCGCAAAATAGGTCAATCGCGCTAATTGTGGGCGTTGTCACGTGCATACGCCAACCTTAGAGGAGCGCGTTCTGCTCGTCGACTACCCCGTTAGGGTGCGCCCGGTCGGTACAGCAGACCTTCGCTCGAGAATTCCTCACCTGCGGATTCGCCCGCCAAGACCTCGTGTGGGCCGTGAGAACTTTCTTTACTCGTTCAAGCGCCGGGCAAGCCCGGCGGCCGAGCTGCGGTGCGTCCGGTCCTCGCTCCGCTGCGGTCCGGGCGCTCCTCGCTCGACCCTGTTAGAGTTGCCGCGTTAAACAGCAAGACTCGCCGATCCACGAGTGTGGGGCGAGTCCGCTGTTCGAGTTTATCCGTGGTCGGGCCGATGCTATGCCCCGACCTGATCTCAGTTCAGCTCAAGATCAAGCTCTGTTGCTTGCGGCGCAGGTGCGCCGCGAATCCAACTGTTTCCAAGAGCGGTCCGCTCGGTGGCGGTGAATCTCAGGTCGGAACTTCCGCGAACGAGTATCTGGCCGCGGAGCAAAGAGAGGTCGAGGTCGATTGCGTGATTCTTGAGCTGCGCCGACTTCGAGAAGGCTCGTCGAACATCAGCGTGCGCATCGGCGTAGCTCCAGCCGTTCACCTCCGCCAGCACCTCCTTCACCTCCTCGAGATCCAGAGCGCGCCCTACGTGTTGGGTGTTGTGGCACTTCTTGCAGAGAGCGATGAGGCCCGCGAGTACCTGCACCACGCCACCCTCTCGAAGTTCGAAGCGCCAGATCTCGTGACAGTCGGGATGCTGCACTCGTCGCTTCGGTCCGAAGGATTCACCCCCGCAGATCTCGCAGCGCTTGCCAGCTCGATCTGAGACAGCAAGCCGAATTCGATCCCACTCCGATTCGCGTGCGATCCCGCGCACGTTCGAGCCGAAGACGGTTGTGGGAAGTGCGTCAGCACGCATCCGAACGTGGCCGGCGGGGGAGTTCGGTAACAGAGTTGGGAGCAGCAGGTTTGCGAGAGCTGTGTCAGTCATGACTCGGCCCACGTTCGTCTGACAGCAACCGTGACAGCAACGCGTTGCTGTCCACGGTCATCCAACGAGAGCGGGGGAGTGACGGGTGGTCCGCCAGTTATGCGGAGTGGATGTGAATACATGGCCCGAACCTTTCTACGGATCAGAAGGCCAGGGGTTCGAATCCCTTAGGGCGCACAACACCATCAGCCCCCGACTCCACGGAGTCGGGGGCTTTTTCTTTGCCCGCGCGCTCTCCGCTCGGGCGCTCTATTTCAGGAAGAACAGGCTCGTCGCGCGCGAAATTGCTTCGATTGGGGTGCTTTTCCTGAATACGGGCAAGCGGCATCGATCACGGCAGCGATCGCGACGGGAGTAGAAGTCTCATCGGGCCGCGAACTATCGTCGAGTAGATGTTCTACAACGACTGGTTCCAGATCCCGTACCTCGCGTTCATGGTGGCCCTCTTCATCGGTGCCATCGTCCTTCTGGTCCTCCTCGGACGCCTGATACTGGCGGCAACGGCTGCGCTTCAGAGCTACAGGCGGGTACAGGAAGTCAAGATCGAGTTGCTCATCGCGGAGGGAACCGACGAACCGAAACTCTGATCAAGCGGTGCGCGGCGCCCTTATTCAGGAGGAACCGGGTCGTCGCGCGCGAAGTCGCCCGAACCAGAGCAGTTTTCCTGAATACAAGCGCGTCGGCGTCGCTGCTCAGGCCTTGCCGCCGGGAGGGCCGACCATCAGCAGCGTGGTCATGATCACGATGAGAGCAACGAACAGGCCGCCCGCCAGCGGGATAGGCCGCTGGATCGCCCAGCGGAACGCGCGATCGAGCGGGCGCGCGTCTCGGGGGTCGGTTGTCGCCTCCGTGCGCCATCCGCCCTCGAGGTTGCCGCGGCGGGCCAGCCAGCGCTCGGTCGGGATCGTGGCGTAGGGCACGACGGCGGATGCGACGGCCAGCGTCGCGAGGCCGAGGTGCCACCGCTGGTTCACGGCCACGACGCCGGCCTGCAGCGCGTACGCGATGAAGACCAGTCCGTGGATGAACCCAGCGATCGACACGGGCCAGTCGCCGACCCCCACCGCGTACTTCAGGATCATGCCGACGATGAGCAGGGTCCAGGTGATCGTCTCGAGCAGGGCGAAGACGCGGAAGAGTCTCTCGGGCGTGAACGTACGAGGGGAGGCCATGCATCCAGTGTCTCGTATCGTCGCTGGGTGCCCGTAGCGTAGAGGCATGGCACAGCTTCCCCGCGCCGTGCGGCCCTTCGCGACCGGGCAGTACCGGCTGCTGTTCGGCGCGCTCACGCTGTCGCTGTTCGGCGGAGGCATGTGGCTGGTGGCCCTGGTGTGGCAGGTCATCGAGCTCGGCGGAGGCCCTCTGCAGCTCTCGATCACGGCGACTGCCACGAGCATCGGCATGGTCGGCGCCACCCTGATCGGCGGAGTCGTCGCCGACCGGGTGCCGCAGCGACTGATTCTGGTGGGCATCGAGGGCGTCAAGCTTGTGAGCATGGCCAGCATCGCCGTGCTCGCGGTCACCGGTTCGCTCGAACTCTGGCATCTCGTCGTCGCGGCCGCTCTGCTGGGCATCGGCGAGGGATTCTTCTACCCGGCGTACTCCGCGATCCTGCCCTCGCTTCTTCCGGCCGACGACCTGCTCGCGGCGAACGGCATCGAGGGAGTGCTCCGCCCGGCTGCGATGCAGGCCGCCGGCCCAGCACTCGCGGCCGGACTCATCGCGGTCGGTGGCCCGCCCCTCGCCTTCGTCGTGATCGTCGTCGTTCACGTTCTGGCGCTCGTGGGCCTCAGCCTCATGCGCAGCGTGCCCGTCGTGCGCGACCGCTCGGCCGACGCCGCGCATCCGCTCGTCTCTGTCTACCGCGACATGCGCGAGGGCGTCGTGTACATGGTGCGCACCCCGTGGCTGTTCGCGACCCTGCTCTTCGCGTTCGGCTGGGTGCTGGTGCTGCTCGGCCCGATCGAGGTGCTGCTGCCGTTCGCCGTGCGTGACCAGACCGGGGGAGGAGCCGGCTCGTTCGCCCTCGTGCTCGCGGCCTTCGGCATCGGTGGCGCTATCGGCTCGATCGTCGTCGCGTCTCGCCGCCTGCCGCGCCGCTACCTCACCGTCATGGTGCTCTCCTGGGGCATCGGCTCGGTTCCCCTGGCGATCATCGGGTTCACGAGTGAGCTCTGGATTATGGCGGCCGCCGTCTTCATCGTGGGGTTCACCGGCTCTGCCGGCCAGGTGATCTGGGGAACGCTGCTGCAGCGCCGTGTTCCGCGCCACCTGCTGGGGCGGGTGTCGAGCCTCGATTTCTTCGTGTCGCTCGCGCTCATGCCGGTGTCGATGGCGCTCGCGGGCCCTGTGGGCGAGGCGGTGGGCCTGATGCCCACGTTCCTCGTCGCGGGGATCGTGCCCGTCTTCTTCGCCGTCGCCGCCCTGCTCATCGCCCGCATGCCGCGCGACGAGATCGCGCACCCGTTGGATGCGACGGGTCCCGTCGACGAGGTCGCGTGACGCTAGCGGTGAGGTCGCGTGACGCCGGCGCTCGGGTCTCGTCCGGCGTGGATTGCGACGCGCGTCTAGCGGAGTCGGCCCGCCTCTCCAGTAGCGTTCAGATGTGACCGATCTTGTCGACGGTGAGCCGCTCGCCGCATCCCAAGCCATCCTCAATCCACTGAGCGATTCCGCCATCTTTCTTGTGCTGACGATCGCCCCTGGCGGAGAGCAGCTCGTGCACGACGCACTCGGCGATATCTCCGGCCTCGTTCGTTCGGTGGGCTTTCGTGTTCCCGACGGCGTGCTCACCTGCATCACCTCTATCGGCTCGGATGCCTGGTCGCGGCTCTTCGACGGCCCCCGGCCCAAAGAGCTGCACGTCCTGCCTGAGTTCCACGGAGCGGTGCACTCGTCTGTCTCCACGCCGGGCGACGTCCTGTTTCACATCCGTGCCAAGGGCATGGACCTCTGCTTCGAGCTGGCGAGCCTCCTCGTCGAGCGGTTCGGGGGGATGTCCGCCGTCGTCGACGAGGTGCACGGGTTCAAGTACTTCGAGGAGCGCGACCTGCTCGGCTTCGTCGACGGTACCGAGAATCCGACAGGCGCCCTCGCCGTGAAGAACGTGATCGTGCGCGACGACGAGCCCCAGTTCGTGGGCGGAAGCTACGTGGTCGTGCAGAAGTACCTGCACAACCTCACCGCGTGGAACACGCTCACGGTCGAGCAGCAGGAGCAGGCGATCGGTCGAGGCAAAGCCAACAACGTCGAGCAGGCCGAAGAGAAGAAGGCCCCGAATGCCCACACGGTCTTGACCGTGCTGACGGATGCCGACGGCAACGAACTGAAGATCGTGCGCGACAACATGCCGTTCGGCCGGGTCGGAGAGGCCGAGTTCGGCACCTACTTCATCGGCTACGCGAAGACGCCCGCGGTCACGGAGCGCATGCTGAAGAACATGTTCGTCGGCGACCCCGAGGGAAACTACGACCGCATTCTCGACTTCTCGACAGCGGTCACAGGGTCGCTGTACTTCACACCTACGGGCGACTTCCTCGACGACCCACCGCCGCTCCCGAGCTGACGACTCCTGTCGCTCGACTGTGCACTTCCCGTCGGTGCGAGCGAGCATCCCCGGGCGTATTCTACCCAGTCGGCAGGGTGTCGTCGTGTGTCGAAAGCTCGGTTCGGTACTTTCTCACTGAGTACTGCCACTCTGAAGATCCGACGCGCCAGCGTCGTGGGAGAGAAGGGGGCCATCATGGCTGACAAGAAGACGAAGAAGTCGACCTCGAAGGCGACGAAGAAGTCGACCGAGAAGACCGCATCGAAGACCGTATCGAAGACCGCGAAGAACATCGAGAAGAAGCTCGAGAAGGCGGCGCGCGAGGCGATCGCTGCCGCGGAGACCGCTGTGAAGAAGGCACGCAAGGCGGCGAGCGAGCGTTCGAAGGAGTTGCGCAAGCAGGCCGAGAAGGTCGGCCGTGACCTCGAGAACGTCGTGAAGGATGCCGAGGCAGAGGCCAAGAAGGCCGCGCCGAAGACGGCCGAGCCCGCCGCGAAGAAGCCGGCAGCGAAGAAGCCCGAGACCGCCGCGAAGAAGGTGGCCGCGCCGCCCATCGCGTCGGCACCTCCGGCGACGAAGCGTGGACTCGATCTGCCGAAAGCATCCGCACCGAAGGCCGCGACCGTCGCGTCGACCAAGCCGCCGACCCTCGTCGAGCTGCGCGCTCAGGCGAAAGCCAAGGGAGTCGTCGGGTACTCACGCATGAGCCGCGCCATTCTGGTGGAGCGTCTCAAGGACTAGCCCTGGTGCTGCCGGCTGCGCCGGTCGAGTAGGCCGGCCACGGCCGTATCGAGACCACTGCTGACAGTGATCTCGATACGCGGGCTCCTTCGTCGCGCCGCTACTCGATCGGCGCGTGGGCGGGCCCCTTCGTCGCGCCGCTACTCGACCGGCGCCTGATTGGGCTTCTTCGTCGCGCCGCTACTCGATCAGCGCGTGGTTGGGCGCCGTCGTCGCGCCGCTACTCGATCAGCGCGTGGGCGGGCTCCTTCGTCGCGCCGCTACTCGATCGGCGCCCCGGTGCCACGACGCCGAGCTACGCGACCGAACGTCGCTCCCAGTACGAGTAGCGCCAACGCCGCGAACAGCGCGAGTGAAGCGTCGGCTCCTGTGGCCGCGAGGCGGGTCGGAGTGGTTGCTGTCGGAGAGCCAGGATCGGTCGGACCGGCCGACGCGTCTCCGCGCAGCGCCAATCCGACGACCACCGGATCGTGGTCACTCGAACGGTAGGGGTCGGCCCGGTAGAGGTCGAGCGCGTTGTAGTTGTAGCGGCTGTACTCCAGGGCGATCGACTCGACCGAGTTGATATTCCAGATGTCCGTACCCGTCACATCCGCCGCAGCCGCGCTCGATGCGAACACGTGATCGAGCGAGCCGACCTCGCCCTCGAACGCGTAGCTCTTCTTGCCCGTCGCCTCGCCGATGTCGGTGTAACCGGCCGAGAGGATCACGTCGATCGGGTCCTCTTTCTCGTAGGCGTTGAAGTCGCCGCTCAGCAGCACGCGGTCGATGCCTGTCTCGGCTTTGCGCGCAGCGGCGAAGGTCACGAGGGCATTGGCCTGCCGGACTCGTGATGCGTTCGATCCGCTCTGCCCGTCGTTCTGATTCGCGTCCGCGCCTGTTCCCGAACTCTTCGACTTGAAGTGGTTCACGATCACCATGAACTGGCTGGCGTCGTCGCCGTCGGCGAGAGCGAACACCTGCGACAGCGGATCGCGGGCGTTGACGAACGCCGGGTCGTCGAGGATCACTGAGGCGCCGACGGTCTTGATGACGGCCGGTTTGTAGATGAACGCCGTGCGAATCACGTCTTCATCGGCCGGAATCGCCGAGGGCGAGGGCACGAACGCCCAGGTGTCCGCCCCGGCCGCGGCATTGAGGGCTGCCGTCAGCTGGGCGAGTGACGCGTCGCGTGGCTCTCCGAAGCGGGCGGAGTTCTCGATCTCCTCGAGAGAGACGACATCGGCGTCGAGTGCATTGATAGCCGAGACGATCTTGGCCTGCTGCCGCTCGAGGTCCTCCTGCTCTGCGGCACCGCGGGCGTCGCAGCCCTTGTTCACCGTCACTGGATCGCCCGACCGATCGGTGTAGAACGAGCATCCGGTGAGCTCGTCGCCCGTGGTCGAGAAGTAATTCAGTACGTTGAACGAGGCGACGGTCGCGTCGCCCCCGACCGCAGCGGGAGTGGGCTTGCGCGTGTTCTCGAAGGTCGCGGGCTGCACGTCGGCCGCGTTCGACGGAGTCAGCTCCTGGGTCGGTTGCAGGCTCCACGCGTCGAAGCGGTAGTCGAGCACGACCGGGCGAGTGAATGTCACTGCTGCACCGATACGCACCGGATTCTCGACGGTCAGATACGGCAGCGGCTTCGCCGTGTTCGCCGCACTGCTGAAGTTCGTGCTCGCTCCGTCGTCGAGGGTCACCTTGGCCGCGGTATTCGCCGCCTGGAGCGCTCGATACTCGTCGCTGCCCGGCTCGGTCACCGACGTCGGTGTCGTCAGCGGCTCGGATCCCGCTACGAGCACCACCGACCCGAAGAAGTTCGTGTCGTAGTTGTCGGTCACCGTGTAGTCACCCGCGGGGGCGATCAGCATGCTCTCGAGGGATTCGCGCTGGGCGGCGTCGGTGGGGACAGCGACGGTGGCGGGCGCGGGCGGCGTCACGGTGTCGGTCAGCACGGTCAGGCCACCGGATGCGACCGTCACCTCGGTCAGGCCGTCATGTTCGGATGCGGTGCCGGTGACCTCGACGTATGTGCCGATGGGGGCCTGCGGCACTGTCGCCGACGAGTAGACGAACAGGCCGTCGGATGCCGTGTGCGTGGCCAGGTCGAGCGCGCCCCCGGTTCCCGGAGTTTGGATGACGTAGCCGTTGAAGCCCCCGGAGGGGTAACTGGCGGTGACGACTCCGCGGGTGATGACGGTCTGCCCGGCGAGAGGACTCGTATTCGTCGTGCCCTGGATGTCGGCGATCGTGGCGCTGACCGGCGGACCTGAAGGTACCTCCGGTTCTTGACCGCTGTTCTCGGGGGTTGGGGCGACGTCAGCGAAGTCTGCCGAGTTCACGTCGCTGTCGATGGCACTGACGCGGGTCAACGACGTGGTCACAGACGGCGTCGGAGCCGCGGCGCCCTCGAAGGTGTTCGACGAGCCGTAGCCCAGAAGGTCGACGACGGCCGGGTTGTTCACGAGGGACCCGGTGGCCGGCGCGGTGAGCGCGGTCGTCTGATTCGCGAGGAACAGGGTTCCTCCTCCGCCGGCGAACGAGAACCCGGCCGTGGCGTCGGGGGTCGGCAGGGCTGCTCCGTTCGCGGCATTGCTCGTGCCTTGAATGAGGTAGTGCCCACCGGCGGCGATGGATCCGTTCAGTGGGAGGACGCCGGTGGGGTCGTCCGCTTTGCCCGCGGCGCGGTACTGCAGCGACATCGTGCTCAGATCGACAGCGCTGTCGGTCGGGTTGTAGAGCTCGACGAACTTGTTGACGTAGCTCGCGCCGACTGATCCGCCGTTCACGTACGCCTCGTTGATGATGACACCGGTGCTGGCCGCAGAGGCCGGCGCGGTGATCAGCGGGGCGGTTGCGAGCGCGAATCCGGCAGCGAGTGCCAGGCCGACTCTGAGACGGCGATGGTGCGTTCGGGTCATGGAGATCCCTTGTTCGGATGACGAGTGGTATCCACCCATCCAAGGGACAACGTGCGACATCAAGGAGACGCGCGTGTAAACAACAGGTTTAAAGTCCCCCTGTTAAGGGGGTGTCGGGCGTGTCTGGGGCGATTGCGCTACGCCCTCGAACCGCAGTGTTTAGACGTGCCCTCGGGGCGGATTTGTCGCGCCGTTCGGCTCTTCGGAGAAGATCAGCCCCTGGCCACTGTTTGCCGATGACGTGAGAATCTCGAGCCACTCGCGGTTCAGCGTGGGCATCTTGCCGCCGAAGAACTTGAAGTAGAGCGGAATCGACTTGTCGAGCCAGATGCTCGAGCGTCCGTCGCCGATGGCCGGATCGTCTTTCCACGAGAAGAAGAAGCTTTCTCCACGACGCAGCTTCGAGCCGATCACGATCTGCAGGTGCGTCAGCGCCCGGTCGTCGAACTCGATCTCGATGTCGGAGTCACCGTATAGCAACTTTCCCATGATGTCCCCTCGTGCCTTACTGCGCCGCTGCGCGCGATGATCCTCCCACATTAGGCGAGACAGAGCCCGAATCATGACTCGACGCGAAGAGTTCCAGGGCGTCGTCAAGGCTGCGGGCGGTGTGGGATGCGACGCCACGATTCACAAGAGTCACCTCGAAGACGGATCCGCGGGCTTCGATGAACCCGAGCAGTGACGCGGCGTCGTGAGCTGAGACACGAGGATCGGAGACTCGCCATTCTGTCGGCGAGAGTTTGACCAGCGATACGGTCTGTTGAGTCGGCGAGGCGGTGCTATGTGCAATCACGCTATTCCTGCTCTTTCTTCGCTCCTTTCGCGAAGTCTGCGAATCGAAGCTCTCACCAGTCTCGGTGAGAGCTCCGATTCGTGGCAGGGCTAGATATCGCCCGAAGAGCGTGAATCACTTCCGGAGCCCGCTCCCAGCTTCGGTCGCCGGAGGATGAACAGAGTCACGCCGACGGCCACCGCGACAGCGGCGAGAGCTCCGCCGCTCCATGTCAGCACCGAGACGAACTCGTCGTCCGACGTCGCTGCGACCGACGAGGAGTCGGAGCCGGCCGATGCACTGTCGCCAGCGCTGTCGGCCGCCGTCGGGCAAACGGGTGCGGTCGCGGAGCCGGTCGAGGCCGGCTGCCCCGCATCCGGCTGCCAGGTGAACGAGAACTTATTCGAGACCGGATGCCCGTCGGTCGAGACGACACGCCAGAGCACCGTGTAGTCACCGGCAGGACCAAGGGCGGCCGCCGTCGAGATCGAGGGTCCCGCAACGGTCACGCATCCGTCGCCGTAGAACAGGCCGTCCGGGCCTTGAACCTCGAGGGCTCCGGCCGATCCGGTGTTCTCGCCGCCGAAGTCGAGCAGCACATCGTTCGTCGTGATGACGAAGTCACTCGGCAGGACGGTGAGCACGGATCCCGCTTCCGGGGTCGACGACACGAGGTAGTTGTGCGCCGACGCCGCCGGAAGCTGACCGATCGCGCCGACGGTCAGCGCGCCCGTTCCGAGCAGCGCAAGCGCGCCGATCGCCACGGTCACGCCACGCGACAGTCTCGACGAAACGATGCGCATGAGCCTAAGCCGCCCGCGAGCGACGAGTGGCGACGACGGCGATGACGACGCCGACGGCACCCACGACGAGTCCGCCGATGCCCAGAACGCGTGCCAGCACGTCGTCCGACGAACCGGAGGCCGCGTTCGAAGCCGAACCCGAGGCATCCGACGAGGCGGAAGCCGCCTTCATGGGGTCACCATCGGCCTCGGTGGCCACGGCCTCGGTCACGGCGATGCTGGGCGCAGGATGCTCGACCGAGTCCTCGTCGGCCCCGTCGGCCGGAATCTCGTTCCAGTTCGTCGACCCGGTCTCGCAGGTCTGCAGCACGGGGAAGTCGAGGGTGGTGCCGGCTGCATCCACTGGCAGCTGCAGCGAGAGCGCGAAGGTGTCACGGTAGCCATCGGCCAGCGGAGTCTTCGCGGTGTAGACGACCTGCCCGACGCGCTCCGTGGCCGTCGCTCCATGAGAATTCGTCGTGGGCGTGGCAAGCGGGGCCATGACCTTCGACACGTCCCAGTTGGGGTTGATCGTGGGCGTCACCGACGGGATCGACTCGGGCACGTCGATCGTGATCGACGTGGTGGCCGACCCGTCGCATCCGTGCGGAACAGCGAAGGTGAGCACCGTGTACGAACCGGCGGCGGTCGCTGCGGGGGTGACGCTCACGTGAGCGCTTGCCGAGAGGGGCACGGCGACGGCCAGCAGAACGCCGAGGCCGAGGCCGGTCGAGGCGAGGGTGAGCGAGGTGGATTTCTTCATGGTTGGTCCTTGAGAAGAGTGCGGAGGGCGCCTCGATGGCGCGGATTCTCCGGCGAAGTGGATGCGCGGGGTGCGCGAAAGTGTCTCGGTGCGCGGGCGGGTGCCGGCCCGAAAAGAAGTAGGAGAGGTCAGGCGAAGAGCGGTGGGCCGCGGTGCCAGAGGGATGCGCGCAGCACGGCGAGCATGGCCGGGGCGTCGATGCGGTGCACCCGACCGAGGCGGATCGCGCGCGGAGCGAAGGTGGGCGCCGGAAGAAGGAGGGCTGTGAGGCGGGTCGCACGCAGGACCGCGGCGGCACACAGGCCACGAACAGCGCGCTCACCCCAGATGATCGCGGCGAAGGTGGCGACTGCCGCGAACACGTGGCCGGCCACCATGGCGACATCGACGGTGATCGCGAGAGCGCTGGATGCCGCGGGGCCGCTCGGTGCGAACATGGCGGCCATGTCGTGGCCGCTGTGTGCGCCCCGGGCGGTGCCGACCGTCTGTGCCGCGGGCGTGGCGATGAGGCTGAAGAGCGTGTGGAAGAAGACCTGGCTCACGGCGACCGATGCGCCGATGCGCCAGTACGAGAGGCCGCGCCCGGCGAGTGCCACGCAGATCATGGTCGAGAAGGCGAGGGCCAGCGAGAGCGCCGCGATGCTGGGCGCGCTGCCCCCGGCGGCGGCGTGCGAGAAGGCGGCCACAAACGTCGAGAACCCGGCAGCGAGCGTGCCGCGAGCGACGCGTGTCCAGCGTGTGCTCATCGTGCTCCTCGTCTTGCGATCGCCCTCAAGTCTATTCGGACCTCTCTCTCGCAAAATCCGCTCCCCGCTAGTCTGGTCAGCAGGATTGTGTCGAGTGTTAGGAACCTCCGTGAGTCTTCCCCCGTATCCGACCGGCCCCGAGCGGGGCGGCGAAGCAGGTCGACCACCGGTTCCCCCGATGCCGGCGCAGCAGCTTCCCCAGCAGCAGCAGCAGCCGTCGTATCCGCCGCAGCAGGCCCAACAGTTTCCCTCGCCTTCACCGCAGCCATACGAATCCGGATCACCCAAGCCCGCACGCACGCGACCCGCACGCACGCGCGGAATGGCCTGGTGGCAGTACCTGATGGTCGGAGTGGCCGCGGTGCTCTCCGTCGCACTCCCCGTCTCGGGAGGCGTCTACTACATGGCCAATGCTCGACTGATCGCCGACCGCCAGTCCGTCGCCGACTACAGCCCGAGCGACGACATCTCGTCGCTGGTCAAGCGTGCGGATCTGAACGACGTCGGCACCTTCATCTTCTACACGAGTCATCCCGAGCTGAACACGGCAAACGAGTTCAACACGGCCTGCGGAATCCGTCCCGAGCAGTTCCTCCTCGGGTGCTACACGGGCGAGACCATCCACCTCTACGACGTCACCGAAGAGCGCCTCGACGGGCTGCGCGAGGTCACGGCGGCGCACGAGATGCTGCACGCCGCCTTCGATCGCCTCGACAAGAAGTCGCAGGATCGTCTGGGCGACCTGCTCGAGAAGGCCTACGAGGAGCACGGCGACGATCCCGAGCTCGCAGACCGGATGGACGCGTACGCGGTCTCGCAGCCCGGCACCCGCATCACCGAGCTGCACTCGATCGTCGGCACCGAGTTCGCCGACCTCGATCCCGAGCTCGAGACGTACTACAAGCGCTACTTCGACGATCGCAGCGTCGTCGTCGACCTGCACGCCTCGTACATGAAGGTGTTCAGCGATCTCGAGCAGCAGACGACCGACCTGTCGAACCAGATCCTTGCGCTCGCAGACGAGATCGAATCAGACACCGCGACGTTCAACGCCGACCAGACCCAGCTCAACGCCGACATCGACGCCTTCATTGCCAAGAACCAGGCCTATGGGTACTCGAGCGATCCCGCCGGCTTCGACGCCGACAAGGCCGCTCTCATCGCTCGCGACACCGAGCTCGAGACACGCAGGACGGCTATCAACGACAAGACGACCCGACTCGGAGACTTGCAGCAACAGCTTCGCGACCTCGACGCCGACGCACAGGCGCTGAACCGCAGCATCGACTCGACGATCGTGCCGGGCGAAGGGATCTAGTCGCCCGAGCCGCCCGGTTCGCCCAACGCGCGGTCTTTCGAGATCGACGCGTACGCATCCAGCGCAGCCTTGCGCGACTCTTTCAGATCGACGAGCGGCGGCGGATAGGTCTCGGCATCGATGTCGGGAACGAAGCGGCGGATGTACTCGCGGCGCGGGTCGAACTTGGTGGCCTGCAACTCCGGGTTGAACACGCGGAAGTAGGGCGCCGCGTCGACTCCCGAGCCCGCCACCCACTGCCAGTTCACCGCGTTGGCCGCGGGATCGGCGTCGACGAGCGTGTCCCAGAACCACCGCTCGCCCTCACGCCAGTCGATGCGCAGGTTCTTCACGAGGAACGATGCCACCACCATGCGCACCCGGTTGTGCATGATGCCGGTCTGCCACAGCTCGCGCATGCCCGCGTCGACGAGCGGGATGCCAGTGCGACCCATCTGCCACGCCTCCATCACGACGTCGGTCGGCTCGGCCCACGGAAAGTCGTCGAAGGCGGGCCTCATGTTCGAGTGCGTGATTTGCGGCCAGTGGAAAAGCAGGTGGTACGAGAACTCGCGCCACACGAGCTGGCGCAGAAACGCGCTCGCCCCGTCGGCCGCCCGGGCGCCCTCCGCGGTGCGCCGATCGAGTGACGCCACGAACGAGCGGGTCTCGTGCCACACCTGAAACGGGCTGATCTCGCCCCAGCGCAGATACGGCGAGAGACCGGATGTCGCATCCTGCGCGGGCAGATCCTGCTCGGCCACATACGACGAGAGTTCGTCGGCCAGGAACGCACGCAGCCTCTCGAGTGCGGTCTTCTCGCCGGGGGTCCACGCCTCGCGCAGCCCGCCGGCCCAGTCGGGCGTCGTGGGCAGCAGCGCCCAGTCGCCCAGCTCGTCGCCGGCCACGCCAGTGAAGGCCGAGACGTCGTCGTCGACGGGCAGCGGATGCCGCGGCTCGGGTTGCGCCAGGCACGACCGGTAGAACGGCGTGAAGACGCGATAGGGGGCGCCCTGCCCGGTGAGCACGGTCCAGGGCTCGAACATCAGCGACGCCTGCGAGCTTCGCGCCTCGACGCCCGCAGCCCGCAGTGAAGCCTTGATGCCGGCATCCACGGTTCGTTCGGCCTCGCCGTATCGGCGGTTCCAGAAGACGGCCTTCGCGCCGGTCTCGGCCACGACGGCGTCGATGACGTCGGCGGCCGCTCCTCGTCGAAGGGTGAGCTCGAGTCCGATGTCGTGCAGCGACGAGGTGAGGGCTTCGAGGCTGTGGTGCAGCCACCAGCGGGCCGCGCCGCCCAGCGGCCTGAGGCCGGAGCTGGCGTCATCCAGGATGTAGAGGCACACGACCGGCTCGCCACGCTGGGCAGCCTCGTGCAGGGCGGGGTTGTCTGCGACCCGCAGATCGTCGCGAAACCAGACGATGCTGGGGGCGCTCATCTGGTGGTGACGCTGTCGTAGAGCTTGCCGGTGAGGCGCGCGAGGTCTGTGAGCTCGTCGGGGGAGAGGGCGGTGTTCATGCGGGTCGTGATGGAGCGGCCGTGAATGCGGGCGGCGTCGCGGAAGAGAGCGAATCCGGCGTCGGTGAGCGCGACCAGGGTTCCGCGGCCGTCGTTCGGATCGGTGAGCTTCGTGACGAGACCGCGCGCGGCCAGGCGATCGACGAGGCGCGAGATGCTCGGCTGGGTGAGCAGCACGTTCTCGTTGAGTTCGCGGATGCGCAGGGTTCGGTTCTCGCTGCGGGTCAGGGTGAAGAGAACGTCGTATTCGTTCAGCGATATGACGTCGGAGGGGAACTCCGAGGCGATCTGTCGCATCACCGCGACTTGAGCGCGGAAAAGCGACTCCCAGGCTTCGACGGGGGAGGCTGGCTTAGTCATGGAGTTCCTCTCGTGGCTCCACATTAGGGCGGCCACGGAGGAATCTCCGAAATAGCAGGGGCGGGTTGACATCCGGTTAGGTCTGGAGCGTTCGCAGACAGACAGAAAGCCCGTCGTAGAGGCTAACGACGGGCTTTCTTCCCTTGCACCAAGAGTGTCCTGCAATCACATTCCGCGTTACTTGCCACAGCAAACAACTAACGCTCTAGAACCATATAACGGTTGAGTAACGGAGCGCTAGTTACCAAAACGTTATTTTGCTGGGAGTTGTCTGTGAGCCCCTGTTTGGGGGTCATGTCGCGTGCCACGTAACTGGTCCCGTTGGCTTTGGAGTCGCTCTACGAGAGAACCGCACTCACGGTGCTTGACCGAGAGCCCTCAGCCACCGCGATCTCAAGACGCCTGAGCGGGACAACAAGATCAGGCGTGGGTTCCGCCGTCGATCCGGATCTCCGTTCCCGTGATGAAAGCGCCGTCCGCGCTTGCGAGCATTGCGACGACACCGGCGACGGATTCGGGCGAGGCGAAACCTTCGCCGAGGATGGGCTGGAGCTTCATCATGAGACTGTAGTCGGTGTCCTCCGGCAGACCAGGGCCGGTGCTCTGGCCGCTCTTGCCGGTTCCACTGGTCATGCCCGATGAGATGGATCCCGGCTGGACGGAGGTGAATCGGATGCCGTCTTTGGCGTACTCGCCGGCGAGGGCGTGGGTCATCGACTGAATTCCGCCCTTGCTCGCAGCGTAAGCGGCCATATACGGGTGGGCAAAGCCCGCCGAGGTGGAACTGAAGTTCACAACAGCGGCTCCGGTGCCCTGCTGCAGAGCCGGAATGGCCTCACGGATCATCAAGAACGTTCCGACGAGGTTGACGCGAATGATCTGCTCGAAGCTCTCCAGACTGGTCGTGGCGGTGTGCGACGAACGGAGAATGCCCGCTGCGTTCACGAGCACGTCGAGTCCACCGAGGATCGTGATGGCTTCTTCGACACCGCGTTTCACTGACGCCTCGTCACCGATGTTGACGATCACGGTGTGCAGGCGCTGCCCGTCGGAGCCCGCTTTCGACACGGTGTCCGCCAGGCCCGCCTCGCTGATGTCGGCGGCGACGACGGTCCCGCCCTCGGCGAGGATCCGCAGTGTCGTCGCCTGTCCGATGCCTGAGCCGGCCCCGGTGATGAGGACTCGCCTGTTGTCGTATCTGTTCATGTGCATCTCCAAAGTGGTGTTGTCGTTCGAAGGTTCTGCCGCCATACGCATGACGGATGCGAGGCGCCTATTCGGCGATACTCGACTGTCGTTCTCTATCGAGACCAGCAGCGGATCGAGACAGCTGCATCATCTGCTCCAGGGATTCCTCGGGGATCGCTCCCTGGACAAAGGAGAGGAACTGCTGCATGGGCATGGACTCGACCATCTTGAGCTGGTCGGGGTTGTCGGCGGCCTGCTGGGCCTGGTCCGCAGTCATGCCGGCCGCCATACCCTGCATGAGCAGGGGCCCGACCTCGGTGTGGCTGAACCACTCGCCGACCGTCGATGCCAGGGTGAGCTCCCGGACGACCGTGTCGCCGGCCAGTGTGACGGTCGCCTCGTCGATGATGGTCGCGGAGTCGGCGCCGATCTGGACAATGTGATCGCCGGGCGCGACGACCCACTGGCCGAGTTCGATGTCCCAATAGGCGAAGGCGCGCCGATCGAGTGTGAGCGTGACGGTTCTCGTCTCGCCAGCCCGGAGGTAGACCTTCGCGAAGGCGCGAAGCTCGCGCGCCGGGCGGCGCACGGGTGACGGTGCCGGTGCGACGTAGAGCTGCACGACGTGCTTTCCGCCCCGCTTGCCGGTGTTGGTGACCGTGACGTCGACCTCGACCTCCGCGTCACCGGTGACTCGAGCTTCGATGCGGTCGGTGGAGAACGCGGTGTAGCTGAGTCCATGGCCGAACGGGTACCGCACGGGCACGTCAGCCGAGGTGTAGTAGCGGTACCCGACGAAGACTCCTTCGCCGTATCGCACGTGACCCTGTTCCCCCGGGAAGTTCGCCCAGGTGGGATTGTCCTCGAGGCGGAGCGGGATCGACTCGGCGAGGTGGCCGGACGGGTTGACCTGGCCGAAGAGCACGTCGGTCACGGCTGAGCCGGTGGCCTGGCCGAGAAGCCATCCTTCGAGGATGGCGTCGACCTGGTCGTGCCAGCCCTCAAGTGACACGACGCCTCCGTTGGACAGGACGACGACGGTCTTCGCCGTCGTCTCGGCGACCGCACGGATGAGGTCGACCTGTGCCGGGGGAAGGGCGAGAGTCTCACGATCGAAGCCTTCCGACTCGTCGCGGTCTCCCAGTCCGACGAAGACCACGGCGACCTCCGCGCGGGTGGCGACAGTCACTGCTTCGGCGAGGAGTGCGGTGGAGTCACCCGAGTCGTCGACCGTGAATCCGGTCGCGTATTCGACGGTAATGCCGTCTGCCCAGGACTGGTCGCGGATGGCATCGAGCGCCGCATCGACCCGTGTGGGGTTGATCTGAGAGCTGCCACCTCCTTGGTAACGGGGTGCGGTCGCGAAGGCTCCGATCACGGCGACACGGGTATCGGTCTGAATGGGGAGGGTTGTGTCGTTGTTCTTGAGCAGGACGATCGAGTCGGCGGCGACCTGGCGGGCCAGCGCGTGGTGACCATCGATGTCGAGATCACCTGTGGCGTCGCCTGCCAGCTGCGTGAGGGCCACGACGCGGCGAACGGATGCGTCGACGAGCTCTTCATCGAGGCTGCCGGAACGTACGGCGTCGACGATCTGCTGGTCGGTGGCTCCGCCGCTTCCGGGCATTTCTAGGTCCATACCTGCGGCAACACCTTCGACGCGGTCGCTGACGGCGCCCCAGTCCGAGACCACGGCACCCTCGAAGCCCCATTCGGTACGCAGTACGTCTGTGAGCAACCACCGATTGTGCGAGGCGTAGACGCCGTTGATCTTGTTGTAAGCGCACATCACGGTCGCCGGCTTCGACTCGCGCACGACCCTCTCGAACGCCGGGAAGTAGATCTCGCGGAGGGTCCGTTCGTCGACGTCCGCGCTGATGCGCATCCGTTCGTGCTCCTGATTATTGGCAGCGAAGTGCTTGACCGAGGCCCCCGCTCCGGTCTCCTGCAGCGCGGACACGTGAGCGGCGCCGAGCACGCCGGAGAGGTACGGATCTTCGGAGTAGTACTCGAAGTTCCGGCCGCACAGAGGGCTGCGTTTGATGTTCACACCCGGCCCGAGCACGACGGAGACTCCGAAAGCCCGTGCCTCTTGGCCGACGGCCGCCCCCACCTTGGCGGCGAGGTGCGGGTCCCAGCTGCTTCCGACGGCCACGGCGAGGGGGAAGCAGGTGGAGGGGAGGCTGTCGTTGATTCCGAGGTGGTCGGCCTCGCCCGCCTGGCGCCGCACTCCGTGGGGCCCGTCGGTGAGGACGATCGATGGGATGCCCGCCTCGGGCAGGCTCTTCGTCGACCAGAAGTCGGCGCCGGAGAGCAGGGATGCCTTCTGATCGAGGGTCAGTGCGGAAAGGTCGAATGTCATGCGGATACTCCTGTGGTTGCGGCGTCGAGGGACGCTTCGAGGTCGGTCTTGAGTCCTTCGGATGCGCCGGGGATGTAGTCCAGGAGGGTTCTGACGGTCAGGGCCGTCGCCTCCGGTCCGTTGCCGTCGAGCGGCACGCCGGGCACGTGTCGACCGAATGCATCGGTGAACAATCGCCACGCATTCGGGTCCGCTGCGATCTCACTGAGCGTGGAGTCCAGGCTGTAAGAGGCTCCCTGGTTCGAGTCCTCCACCGCGTAGTTCCACTCATGAGAACCCGCCGCGATCTCCAGCGTCGCTGCGTCGGGGTGCGCCGGGAGTTCGACCTCAGCAGTCGTGCCGGCTGGGATGGTGACGAACACGCGGGCTTCGCCGTCGGCGATCCGCCAGTCCACCAGGACGTCGCCGTGCGACGTGGTGTGTCGCAGCACCGCAGACGTGACGCCCCGGCCTGGCTGGGGCGCAACGCGCATCCTGGAATACCCGGGTTCGATCGGCGTGAGTCCGCCGATCGTGCGGTGCATCCAATCGACCACGGCGCCGAGGGCGTAATGGTTCAGGGAGGTCATGCCGGACGGGTTGATCGAGCCGTCTGGACGGATCGAGTCCCACCGCTCCCAGATGGTCGTCGCCCCCATGGTCACCGGGTAGAGGAATGATGGGCATCCGGTCTCGAGCAGAAGCAGGTAGGCGGCGTCGAGGTGGCCGGTCGCGGTGAGCGCGTCGGTGACCAGGGGAGTCCCGGCGAATCCGGTCGATATGCGGTAGCCGGCCGCGGCGACGATCGAGGCGAGTCTGTCTCCCGCGTGGGCTCTCTGGGATTCGTCGAGGATGTCGAAGGCGATCGCGAGGGCGTAAGCGGTCGCGGTCTCATTGACGACACGACCCTTGCTGCTGACGTACTCGTCGAGGAAGGCTGTGCGAACGCGTTCGGCGAGTGCTCGGAACTCCGCCGCGTCATCGGAACGGCCGAGGATGGCCGCGGTTTCGGCCATCTGCCGGGTGGTGCGGCAGAGGTAGGCCGCGGCGACCAGATGTCGGTCGGTCTTGCCGCCGGCCGGGTTATTGGCCGGGGCGTCGGGGTCGAGCCAGTCCCCATACTGGAATCCGGTGCTCCAGAGGCCGTTCTCGTCGAGCAACTCGGCGACCTGGCGGATGAAGGCGGTCATCGATGGGTAGGCGGCGTCGAGAATCTGCCGGTCGCCGTACTCCCTGTAGAGAGTCCAGGGCAGGCTGACGGCGACGTCGCTCCAGAGGGCCGTCGGTGACGACGGGGTCGACAGGACATCGGGAACGACCCAGGGCACGAATCCCTTCTCCGACTGTTCGGCGGCGAGATCGCTCAGCCACGATCCCAGCACGCCGCGCACGTCGTAGAGGAAGGCAGCCGTGGGAGCGAAGGCGTTGATGTCTCCCGTCCATCCCAGCCGTTCGTCGCGTTGCGGGCAATCGGTGGGGACTCCGACGAAGTTGTCCCGCATCGACCAGACGGCGTTCGCGTGGAGCTGGTTGAGAAGTGGATTCGACGTCTCCAGCCATCCGGTGCGGTTCATATCGGAGTGGACGACGATCGCGCGGACGGCGTCGAGGGCGAGGTTGCCCGGCCATCCTTCGACCTGCACGTAGCGGAAGCCGTGGAACGTGAACCGCGGCTCCCAGACCTCGAGGCCTGTGCCTCGCAGCGTGTACCGGTCGGTGGCTCGTGCGGTGCGGATTGTCTCGTAGTCGGGTTCGCCGCCCGTGATGACTTCCGCGTGACGCAGCGTGATAGTCGTGCCGGATGGGCCGCTGACCTGTAGCCGCACCCATCCAGAGATGATCTGGCCGAAGTCGACAACCGTGAGGCCGGAAGGAGTCGTGAGGATGTCCACCGGCGGAAGTTCCTCGATACGGCGGATCGGCGGAGCGATGGGCTCGACGAGAGACTCCTTCGGCCAATCGAGCGGGGCTACGCCCGCCCAGTCGCTGTCGTCGAAGCCGGGCGCATCCCAGCCGGACGGCTCCAGCCGGGCGTCGAACTCCTCACCGTCGTAGATGCTGTCGGTCGTCATCCCGCCGGTGCTGGAGCGGAACGTGTCGTCGCTTACTACTAGCTCGGTAGTGCCGTCGGGGTATTCGAGCTCGAGTTGCAGCCACCCGGCCGCGCGGTCGGAGTAGTGGTGACGCGTGCCCTCCCAGCCGAGCCGCCCGAGCGCCCATCCTTCGCCCACGATCGCACCGAGCACGTTTCTTCCGAGTCGGATGCTGTCGGTTACCTCGTGGCTACTGACCACCAGGCGGTGACGGTACGACGTCCATCCCGGTGTCAGCACCTCGTCACCCACGACTCCACCGTTCAGGTGTGGTTCGATCAGCCCCACGGCCGTGACCCTGAGGGTCGCGACAGCCGGTTTCCGGTCGACGGTGAACTCCTTGCGGAGGTAGGCGGCTGGACCTTCCGGAGTTGGATCGGCCGTCGCGGGGGTGATGAAGGATGCAGTCCAGATAGGCACGGCGGTTACTCCAAAAAAGTGTGGGTGGGGCTAGCGGACGGATCGGATTCTGAGGACCACGAGGCCGCCGAGCAGGGTGAACGCGGCGGCGATGACGTAGAGGAGCGTGTAGTTCTTGTCACCTGCAGTGGTAGCGCCGATCGCGAGAAAGACGGGGGCGATGAACGGCGCGACCGCCTGCGGGATCGATACGGCGAAGCCGATGATCCCCATGTAGCGCCCCGCATTGGTGGTCTTCTCCGGCAGTACGTCCAGGATCAGCGCCTGGTCGACGGCGGCGAACATCCCGATGCCAACAGACGTGATCAACGATCCGGTGTATAGAACGGGGATATCGGATGCCAGTGCCATCACGATGGCACCGGTGGCGAAAAGCACGGCACCGAACAGGACGAACATCCGACGCCGCCGGACCCTATCCGACAGAAATCCGCCGCCGATGGCGCCCAGTGTGGTCGCTCCGATGCCGAAAAGACCCAGGGTGGCGATGATCGGCGCAACGTCGGCCACCTCGACCCCCAGGCGGGAGGAGAAGAAGAACGCCGTGAACGTGGTGTTCAGCGTCAGACCGAAGTAGAACAGGAAGCGGCCCAGCCACACCAGCGAGAAGTCCGGGAACCGGCGCGGGTTGTAGAGGTACTTACTGAACAGCGTCTTCGGCGACAGTTGCTCGTCGAACCGGGCGCCGCGGGTGTCCGGCTCCCTGGTGAAAAGCACGAACAGGGCGACCAGGATCACACCGATGAGCCCGGGGAGGAGGAAGAGCAGCAACGCGTTGCCCGAGAATGAACCCGCGATCACGACACCGAACACTGGCGCCACCTGTGTTGCGAAGCCCGCGAGTCCGGCGACCTTTCCACGCTGGGTCTCGGACAGCTTGTCCGCCATCGACGTCTGCAGGTTCTGCAGCACCTGACCCCAGCCGAGCTGCGCAAGGATCCAGCCGAGACCGAGCACGAGCACGGACGGAGCGAGAGCCATGACGATCAGGGAGATCACGCCGAGTACCGTGCCGGCGATCATGAACGGTCGGCGACGTCCGATCCGGCTGCGCGTGCGGTCACTGAGGACCCCGAACAGCGGAGCGGTCAGCATCACCACTAGAGCACCCGAGCCGGTGATATAGCCGAGATACTCCTCGCGACCGGGAGCGAGCTCTGCGAGCCGGATCGAGAGAGAAATCGCCAGCGGGGTGATGAAGGCGACGAACACACCGAATTGGCCCAGCACCTGGAACCAGATGTAGGACGAGCTCGCCTTCTGCTCGGTCGGGGCGGATGCGCTGTCGATGACTTCCTCGGCGGCTGCGGGGGCCGCGGGGAAAGGCTGGATTGGAGCGGCCGCCGCCCGGGGCGTCTCGCGGAAGGGGGGTTCGTGTGTCATAAGGACTCCATTGTCGGATTCACGCCGGGTAGCGCGCGCTAGTCACGTACTCTAGCGGTCATGCATTAGCGCGCGCAAGCGAATGTGCGGCAGAGTGGTGCGATGAGTGATTCCCTGATGAAGAAGCGGCCCACGGCGGCCGATGTCGGCCGAGAGGCCGGGGTGTCCCGGGCGACAGTCGGGTTCGTCTTCAACAAGACCGCGGGGCAGACGATCTCGTCTGGTACTCGCGCAAGGGTGCTGGAAGCAGCCGAGCGAATCGGTTACCGACCCCACGCCGGGGCGCAGGCGCTCGCCCGGGGCGCGAGCCGAATCGTTCTCCTCGTGCTCCCCGACTGGCCCGTCGGTGCGAGCATGCAGCGCCTGATCGAGGCGGCCAGCAGTGTGCTCGACGCCGCCGGCTACACCCTGGTGACCTACACGCCCCGCCGAGACGGCGCGGCGCGGCCACTGTGGGAGTTGCTCGAGCCCGAGGTCGTGATGGGCTTCGCCCCCTTTACGCCGGAACAGCTCTCCGGCATGCGGGCCCACGGCATCACACACATCTTCCCCGACGAACACGGGGGCAGCGCGGCCCCGGAGACCGGACCGGCCGAGCAGCTCCGGTACCTGCACGAGCTCGGTCACCAGCGCATCGCCTACGCCTCCACCGCCGACCCCCGACTGACGGATCTCGCCGGCGTGCGCATCCTGGCCGCGCAGCAGTACGCGCGACAGCACGGTCGAGAAGCCCTCGAGGTGCGAACGCTTACAGGGCACGACGACGCCATCGAGGCGGTGCGCGACTGGCGCGCCTCAGGAGTGACCGCCGTCGCTGCCTACAACGACGACGTCGCGGCCCTCATCGTCGGGGCTGCGGCACGCCTCGGGGTGGACGTGCCGAACGACCTGTCGGTGATCGGCCACGACGACGCACCGATCGCGTCCCTCTTCGTGCCGACTCTGACGACCGTGCGCCGCGACGAGGAGGCCGACGGGGCGAACTTCGCGGCCGTGGCGATCGCTGGGGCGACCGGCACCGGGCTGCCAGATCTGACCGAGACGGTGTCGGAGAAGGTGATAGTGCGCGAATCGAGTGCTGCCATGCCGACCCAGAGCGCGGCGACGCCCCCCAGCGGTCGTCAACAGCCGAATGGGATGAGTAATGGCCGAACAACTGCAAATCAAGACAATTACCGTCCAAGCTGAGGGGCGCACCTCAATAGTGAGGTTCGAACTGACGGACCGATTGTCGGATGAACGCACCTACGAAATCGGCATCGAATGCCGCGGCCGTGCGGAGCACCATCTAGCGGCCGTGCGTCGAACTCATGGCGTAGTCGACGCCAGTAGTTTCACCTCACAGGGGGGCACGCTGCACCAGGTCAGCGAGTCATTTGACGTACAGGGGAATTTTGTGGACCTGGTTGTCAGTCGACCATTCACAGAGGACGTCCTCGCGGGTTTTGAACTCGCTGGATACCTCGAGGTGAACGGGTCGCGCGAGCAGTCAGAGGTCCGTGTTGAGTTCATCTGAGAGTCGGAAGCTGCCGACTCGGGACCGTACGCCGACAGATTGTGCTGTCGCGGGCTAGGCAACACTGCCGCGCCGATTGGCGATTGCGCGCCAATTCGAGGCCGATCTTTATCTAGAACCCTCAACGAGCGCTTACTACTCATCTGAGAAGGATGTGCTGCCATCGTCATCGTTCCGCCGGCGTCCGGACATGTAACCAATGACAATTGGTCAGATTGAATGGCAAGGGACGTCAGCTCACGCGATGCGGATGAGCTTCTTGTTCACGAACTCGTCCATCGCCAGGCGACCCATCTCGCGGCCGGTGCCGGAGCGCTTCACGCCTCCGAACGGCAGCTCGGCGGCGTCGCCGAGCACGAGGTTGATCCACACCATGCCGGCGTCGATCGCGTCGGCGACTCGGAGCGCCTGCTCCTGGTCGGTCGTGTAGACGTAGGAGCCGAGGCCGAAGGGAGTGTCGTTCGCGAGCTTGACGGCCTCCTCCTCGCTCGCTGCGCGGTACAGAGCCGCGACCGGTCCGAAGAACTCCTCGTGGAACGCATCCATCTGCGGTGTGACATCGGCGAGCACGGCGGGCGGGAAGAAGTTGCCGTCGGGGTCACCGGACGCGAGGATCGTCGCGCCCTGCGATCGAGCGCGCTCCAGCTGCTCGGTCAGCCGCTCGGTGGCTGCCTTCGACGACAGCGGTCCGAGCTGGGTGGAGTCGGCCATCGGGTCGGCAGGGGTGTTCGCGGTGAACACCGACGTGAACTTCTCTGCGAACTCCTCGTAGAGCTCGTCGATGATGATGAAGCGCTTGGCCGCGTTGCACGACTGGCCGTTGTTGTCGAGGCGCGCGTTGACCGCGTCCTGCACCGCGGCATCCAGGTCATTTGTGGAGAGCAGGATGAACGGATCGGAGCCGCCGAGCTCGAGGACGACCTTCTTGAGGTGCTTGCCCGCCAGCTCCGCGACGGCCGAACCGGCCCGCTCGGATCCGGTGACAGAGACGCCCTGCACGCGTGGGTCGGCGATGACGGTCGCGATCTGCTCGTTGGTCGCGAAGATGTTCACGTAGACCGAGTCGTGGGCGCCCAGCTCGGCCTCGGCGTCATCGAAGATCTGCGCGATCGCCGCTGCCGATTCAGGACATTGCGGCGCGTGCTTCAGCAGGATGGTGTTGCCGTTGACCACATTCGGGCCGGCGAATCGGGCCACCTGGTAGTACGGGAAGTTCCACGGCATGATGCCGAGCAGCACGCCGAGCGAAGCTCGGCGCACGAACGCCGAGCCGGTGCCGTCGCTCAGCTTGATCGTCTCGTCGGCAGAGAAGGCCTCGCCATTGTCGGCGTAGTACTGGTAGATCGCGGCGGCGAAATCGACTTCGCCCAGCGCCTGCTCCAGAGTCTTGCCCATCTCGCGCACAGCGATCTCGGCCAGCTGCTCGCGGCGCTCGGTGTGGAGCTCGGCAACCCGCGCCACGAGAGCAGCCCGCTCTGTGACCGCGACGCGTCGAGACCACTCCTCGTGCGCTGCCGAGGCCGAAGAGATCGCCTGCCGAAGCTCCTCGTCACTGATCGTCGGATAGTCGCGGAGGGTCTCTCCGGTTGCAGGATTGATGACGGCGTAGTCGCTCACGGGTGTGCTCCTTGAATCTGAGGAATGCAGTCTTCGAATTCTAAGAGGCGGTGTGCCGTTCGCCGAGATGCCACGAGCGGTTGCTTCGCGCCGATGAGATGCCACGTGCGTCGACGTCAACTGGCATCTCGACGCGTGTCAGGCTCGCCGTGGCGGCGCTCCGACCGATTCGGTCTCGTCGACGACCAGCCGCATGACATCGTCGAGGCTCTGCCGCCTCGCGAATACTGCACGCTGACGGTCTGATGAATTGCCCCGGCCGAGAGCCTGCTCCGCCAGATCGCGCACGACCTCGTATTCGTCGAACTCGTGGAGCACCGGTCTGAGGCTTTCGACCAGACGGCGAACCGCCTCGCCAGCCTGGATGGGACGTGGCCTCGGACCGGCTCTCAGCAGCTCAGATGAGAGCCCCGTGCGCGCGGCCTGCCACAGGGCGGCCCTCTGCACTGGCGCTCGTCGAGGCTGCAGGGGCACGCCGTTCTCGATGTCGATCTCGGCGGCGCGAACGGCCGCTCTGAAAAGCCCGGCGATGAGCACCGCGTCATCGACGAGCGGCAGCGCGTCGCACACCCGCAACTCGAGCGTGGGTGCATGGGCCGACGGTCTGATGTCGAAGTAGGCCATGCCGTCGTCGGAGATGACGCCGGTGGCGATCAGATCGGCAATGAGTTCGTCGTACTCGGCGGCGGATGCGAGGGGCCCGGTCGCGCCCGCGCTGGGCCAGCGCTGCCAGACCAGACTTCTCACGCTCGCGTAGCCGGTGTCATGCCCGTTCCAGAACGGCGAACTCGCCGACAGGGCCAGCAGAGTGGGCAGATGCTCGGCCACGCGCTGGGCGAGCTGGATGGCGAGGTCGCGGTCGGAGACTCCCACATGCACCTGGAAGCCGCAGATCAGCTGTTCGTCGACCAAGAGCCGGTACTTCTCCTGCATGGCGCCGAAGCGCTGCGACGGAGTGAGTTCGAAGTCGGAGATCTCGGAACGTGGCGCCGTGCCGACCGCAGCGATCCCGACGCCGAGCGGCCCCGCGACATCCATCACGCCCCGGCGCAACCGCACGAGCTCGTCGCGCAACTCGTCGAGCGATCGCACGACGCGGCTGTTCGTCTCGACGGTGGTGCGCTGCAGTTCGGCCGCATAGCTCTCGCTCGCGAGCTGATTCAGCAGGTGCGGAGCCGATGCGGAGAGGTGCCACGAATCGAGGTCGATGAGGTGAAGCTCTTCTTCTGCGCCTAGCGTCAGTTCCGCGCTCATGAGCACAACCTACTGGTACGAGGTCGCCGGTGGCAGCCCTTGCCGCGGAGCAGCGCCTCGGCTTAGAAGAGGTCGGGCGACGGCGTCGAGGTGTGCTGCACCGACACGTCGGCATGGCGATCGAAGCGGTAGCCCGCGCCGCGGACGGTGCGCACGATGTCTTCGTAATCGCCGAGCTTGGCGCGGAGGCGACGCACGTGCACGTCGATCGTGCGCTCGTTCGGAATGTCGCTGTCGTCGGCCGACCACAGAGACGCGATGAGTTCGGCGCGGTCGATGGTCTTGCCCTCACGCAGCACGAGGTACTGCAGCAGCTCGAACTCCTTGTACGTGAGGTTCGCCGCGTTGTTGTCGAGCAGCACGCGCTTGCGCGACAGGTCGATGACGACGCCGTCGCGAGCGCGGTCTTCGTCTTCGGGGGTGTGGCGGTGCTTGGCGAGCGCTGCGGGATCCTGCAGCGCGAGGCGCACCACGTCGACGTCGCGTCCGCCGGCACCGCGCGGGGCCAGGGCGACGGCGGCGTAGGTCTCTGATGACGGCGACAGCTGGGCGGCGAGTGCTCGCAGCTGAGCGACGATCTCCGAGAGGTCGGTGCCGTCGGCGGCAGCCTTGTCTTCGTCGATTCCGACGTAGAGAACGAAGCCGCGAGCCTCGGTGCCGGTGGGCACGGCGCGGAGATGAGCCGACGACGACTCTGGAGCGACCTGCTCGGAGCGGGTGATCGGGGTGACGGCGGCGGCGGGGCGGGTGTCGAGGTGTGCAAGAGACATGGGGGAGATCCTTCGATGATGTGCCCGAGGGCTCCGGCCGGATTCGGCGACGAAGCGGATGCCCTGGGGCGGGTTGTGCGAATGGTGCGGCGGGGAGCCGGAGACCGCGGGAGTTCTGAGGAGTCAGAACCATGCGGGAGGAACGGAGGTCTCTGCGTCAGAGAGAAGCAGACCTCAGAACCGAGCGAACCTGATTGTCAGGCGCAGTGTCTGGATTAGGCACACATTCGGCAACACATGACAGCGCTGCTGGGCATCATCATGCCAGCAGTCCCCAGTGCCTCAAAGGAGGTAAGGGCGAGCGCGTTGTCAGTCATGAACGAAAGCTAAGCGGAATATGACTCCGCGTGTCAAGAACTTTTTTCGTCGCGAGGTCGATCGTGACCTCGCAACGCCTCAGACGAGCCCGTAGAGGCGGTCGCCCGCGTCTCCGAGACCGGGAACGATATAGCCCTTCTCGTTGAGCCGCTCGTCGAGCGCTCCGAGGACGAGGTGCACCTCGCGACCCTCGACGGCCTTCTCGAGAGCAGCCACGCCCTCGGGGGCTCCGAGAAGGCAGATGGCCGTCACGTCGACGGCGCCGCGGTCGAAGAGGAACTCGATCGCCGCACTCAGCGATCCACCGGTGGCGAGCATCGGGTCGAGCACGAAGCACTGGCGGTCGCTCAGGTCGTCGGGCAGACGCTCGGCGTAGGTGGTCGGCTCGAACGTCTCTTCGTCGCGCACCATGCCGAGAAAGCCGACCTCGGCGCTCGGAACGAGCTTCATCATGCCCTCGAGCATGCCGAGTCCGGCTCGGAGAATGGGAACGATCAGGGGGCGAGGCTCCGAGATGGCGAGGCCCTGGGTCTCGGCGACCGGCGTCTGAATGGTGACGACCTCGGTGCGTACCTCGCGCGTGGCCTCGTAGGCGAGCAGCGTCACGAGCTCTTCGGTGAGCGCGCGGAATGTCGGTGACGGCGTCGACTTCTCTCGCAGCACGGTGAGCTTGTGCGTGATGAGCGGGTGGTCGGCAACGTGTACTCGCATAGGCTCAATCTACTGGAGCGGAAGGGGACCGACGGAATGTCCGATCGATCGCACCCCGCGCATCCATGGCCTGCCGCCTATGGCGAGCGGATGCGCGAGCTTCTCGCAGACGCCCGGCTCGCCGAGGCGTCGGGCGATGTGCCCGTGGCGGCCATGGTTTTGGATGCCTCGGGCCGGGTCATCGGCCGAGGCCGCAACGAGCGCGAGCTGCTGCACGACCCCACCGCGCACGCCGAGGTGCTGGCGCTCCGCGAGGCCTCCGCGTCGACGGGGGACTGGCGTCTCGAGGGCTGCACGTTGATCGTCACCCTCGAACCGTGCGTTATGTGCGCCGGGGCGATCCTCGGTGCTCGCGTTCCCACCGTGGTGTTCGGCGCGTGGGACGAGAAGGCGGGCGCCGTCGGCTCTGTGTATGACGTGCTGCGTGACGTGAGGCTGAACCACCGGGTCGAGGTGTGGGCTGGAGTCGAGGCCGACGCGTGCGCCGCTGCGCTGACCGCGTTCTTCGATCAGCGCAGGGATTCGGGTGAGTCGGCGACCGCGTCGGACACGCTCGGCGCGTAGACATCCGGCTCGAGGTAGATCACCCGGGCGATCGGCACGGCCTCGCGGATGCGCGCTTCGACGGCATTGATGGCCAACGCGATGTCGGTGAGCGTCGTGACCGCGGGAAGGGTGATCTTGGCGCCGACGAGCATCTCCTCTGGCCCGAGGTACATGGTCTTCAGGTGCACGAGGTGCTCGACCTCGGGGCTCGAGGTGATCGCGTTCTCGATCTTGGCGAGGTCTTCGTCGGTGGCTCCCTCGCCGACCAGCAGGCTCTTGGTCTCGATGCCCAAGATCACGGCGACGAGCACGAGGAGGGCGCCGATGAAGACCGTGCCGATGCCGTCCCAGACTCCGTTGCCGGTGAGCACGGTCAGGCCGACTCCGGCGAACGCGAACACGAGCCCCGCGAGGGCGGCGGTGTCTTCCAGTAGCACGACCGGCAACTCCGGCGCCTTCGCCCGGCGGATGAACTGCAGCCAGCTCAGCTTGCCCCGAGTGGGGTTGGACTCGCCGATCGCCGTGCGCAGCGAGAACCCCTCGAGCCCGATGGCGATGACGAGAACCAGCATCGGTAACCACCACACCTCGAGCGGATGCGGGTTGTTGATCTTCTCGATGCCCTCGTACAGGGCGAAGACGCCACCCACCGAGAACAGGATGATCGACACGACGAAGGCGTAGACGTAGCGCTCGCGGCCGTAGCCGAACGGATGCGCCCGGTCGGCCTGCTTGCGCGACTTGCGGCCTCCGAGCAGCAACAGCAGCTGGTTGCCCGAGTCGGCGGCGGAGTGCACGCTCTCTGCGAGCATCGACGACGACCCCGAGAAGAGAAAGGCGATGAACTTGGTCAGAGCGATGCCCAGATTGGCCGCTAGTGCGGCGAAGATCGCCTTGCTGCCACCGGATGCGCTCATGCCTCAATCCTAGGATGGACCCGTGACCGACGCCTCTGCCATTTCACTGCCCGCCATCGCCATCCTCGGCGCCGGATCGATGGGGCGCGCCATCCTCTCGGGTCTGCTCGCGCCCACGGTCGACGTCTCCGGCGGCATCCGTGTGACCAATCGTTCGGCCGCGCGTGCCGCCGAGTTCGATGACGTGGATGCGGTCACGGCCTGGGCGACCGACGACGATCCCGAGGCGAATCGCCGGGCCGTCGCCGGGGCATCCATCGTTCTGGTTGCGGTGAAGCCGCCCATGGTGCCGGCCCTGCTCGACGAGATCGCGGATGCGCTCGAGCCCGGCGCGATCGTCGTGAGCGTGGCGGCCGGCGTGACCGTCGCGACCTTCGAGCAGCGCCTGCCCGAGGCGGTGTCGGTTCTGCGGTCGATGCCGAACACGCCCGCCATCGTGGGCAGTGCCGTGACCGGGCTCTCGGCGGGAACGCGCTCGACGCCCGAGGATCTCGCCCTGGTCACACGGGTGTTCGAGACGGTCGGCGAGGTCGTGGTCGTGCCCGAAGACAAGCTGGATGCGCTGTCGACGATCTCGGGCTCGGGCCCGGCGTACGTGTTCTTTCTGATCGAGCAGCTCACCGCGGTGGCGGTCGAGAAGGGCTTCACTCCGGAGGAGGCGGCCGTTCTGGTGAACGGCACGTTCTTGGGTGCGTCGCAGCTGCTCGCCGCATCGACCAGCACACCGTCTGAGCTGCGTCGCCAGGTGACGAGCCCCAACGGAACGACTGAGCGAGCCGTCGCTGTACTGCAAGACGGGGGAGTCGACGAGCTGTTCGCCAGGGCGACGGATGCGGCGCTCGCCCGCGCGCGGGAGCTCGCCGCCGGCTGAGGCTGCCGGTCTCGATACACTCGTTCCTCGTTACTCGATCAGCGCACTCTGTGCGTCGATCGAGTAGGTCGCTCAGCGACCGTATCGAGATCAAGCCCCTGCACGATGTCGGGGCGCAGCGATAGCGTTTCAGAGTGAACCTTCTCTCGCTCTGGCCGATCAGCCTGATCGTGCGGCATCGCGAAACGGCGGCCGCGCGCATCGACCTCACGATCCCGGTGAACTCGGCGTTCTGGCGTGCTCGTCAGAAGAAGGCGGGCGAGCTGCTCTACGTGGTCATCGGAGATTCGGCAGCGCAGGGAATCGGTGCATCGAAGCCCTATCGCGGCTACGTCCAGGTCGTGGCGAACCACTTCGCTGCAGAGACGGAGCGCACGGTGCGCATCGTCAATCTCAGCGTCGCGGGTGCCCGACTTCGCGAGGCCCTCGCCATCCAGATGCCAAAGCTCGCCAAGCTGCTACGCGACGCCACGCCCGACCTGATGACGGTGTCGATCGGGGCCAACGACATCAACTCGTTCGAGAAAGAGCGCTTCGCCCGCGAGCTCGAAGAGCTGTACTCGCAACTGCCGTCGACCGCGATCGTGGCAGACCTGCCGTGCTTTCACATTCCCCAGCGCGAGCGTCTGGTGGCTGTCGCCAATCGCATCGTGCGGGCCACCGCCGAGCGCCACGGCCTGACCGTCGCGCCGCTCTACGCGGTGACCAAGCGGCAGGGAATCGTGAAGGCCGTCTACCAGTCGGCTGCCGATCTCTTTCACCCCAACGACCGTGGATACAGGGTCTGGGCGTCGGCGTTTCTGCCGGAGGTCGCGTCGCGAGCCCGACGCGTCCGGGCTCGCGAGGCGACCTCGCCGACTCAGTAGCCCCTGGAGTTGGGCACGAAGGTCGCCTTGTCGCCGTCGATCTTCACCTCACCGTTCACCCGGATGCCCGACTTGTTAGAGCCGTCGCGCACGCCTCCCGAGGTGTACGTGTAGGTGACCGAGGCAGAGCCGGTCTTGGTGGTCGTCACCTGCAGGGTGCCCTCGTAGTCGATGCCGACCTCGTAGACCGGAGCCTCGGTCAGGGTCCACACCACGTTGGTGGGATTGCCGTACGAGTAGTACAGATCGTTCGGGCAGTTGTCGGGTTCGAGCGACGTCGACGCGATGCACTCCGCGAGGTACGCGTCGACCTGCTTGCTGATCTCTTCGCTCAGGCTCGGCGTGGCCTTGGGCTCGAGTTCGACGCCGTCGCTGGTGCCGCCGACCGGGCCGCCGGCCATGACCGTACCGGAACGGGGTTCCGCAGTGATCCACTTGCTCGACTTCGAGATGCTGAAGTCGTAGCGACCCGGGAATGCAGGGAGGTTCACGACGGAGCCACGCTGCTCGGCGCTGAGTTCGATCGGCACCCCGTTGACCTCGACCTGGTCGAGGGTGTCGGGAATGTACACGGGGAGCGACGTCTGGTCGGGGCGCGAGAGCTTCCAGTCATCGAAGAAGAGCCACTGCTTGCCGCGTGAGAGCACCGAGAACTGCATCGTGGCCTTGCTTCCGTCTTGGTCGACCTCGGCGGTCACCATCGCGGAATCGCCGGAGGTAGTCACCGACGTGATGTCGTACGACGTGATGCGCTCAGCGGCGGCGGCGAAGATCTTGTCTGTGAGCAGCACTCGCTCGGAGTTGCGTGCGTCGACGTCGCTGAGCTCCAGCGCGCGCGAGGCGTTACCGTCCTTCAGCGCGTCGAGGTACTCCGTGACCTTCGCCTGCGGTGCGTTGACGACACCGTTGGCGATCGAGAGTCCTACCGAGGCGAGCACAGCGACGACGATCACGCCGCCCGCCACGATCGAGCCGATCACGATGCGCTTCTTCGTGCGCGGGTCGAGCGGGGTGGCGGCCGGGGCCGATCCGGATGCGGGAGGCCCGGCATCCGGTGTCGGCGAGGCGACCGGCTCGACAACCGAGGGCGCCCCGACGCCCGTCGCGACTGACGCCGGTGACGTAGCGGCGGCGGCTGCGGCGGCCGTGGCGGGCCAAACGGGAGTCGGAGGGAGAGTCGGGCCGCCGAATCGCAGCGCGAGCCCGTTCAGACGAGCGACGAGGCCGGCGGGCAGAACCCCGAGCACGTAGCCTGCGACGTAGCGCGAGACGACCTCGACGAGGGCTCCGAGCGCGGCGAAGAGCAGAACCGTGTACGGCGCGGGGCCAGCGGTGATCGAGCCCGAGACGAAACCGCCGACGGAACCGCTTGCCGCGACCGATCCGAACATCGAGATGAGCAGACCGACGAAGGCGAAGGCGCCGATGGTCGAACTCCAGGCCGCTACCGGCTTCGCAGGTCGCGAGGCCCGGAGAATCCGCAGGAGCGTGCCGCTGGTCGCGATGAGTGCGATGACCAGCACGATGTCGATGATGACGACCCAGGCATCGGCGGACCCGATCCAGATCGAGCTGGGCGTCGAGGTTCCCATCGTCTGCATAAGGCTTCCGCCGGCCGAGAGCTGGCCGAAGTGCATGACCGCAAGTGCGTCGACCGCGGCCGTCGGAAGCCAGAGCGGTGCGCTCAAGAGTGCGCGCGGCCCCGACTGCACGGAGACCCCGATGATGAGCGCGATGCCGACGATCACCGATGCGACGATGGTGTAACCGCAGGCGATCCAGAGCGCCGAGCTGAGCGACGCGGGAAGTCGAAGGCTGACACCGAAGGGCTTCGCCTCGAGTCGGGCGCTGGGCGTGGTCGCGCGACCGATCACAGCGCTGAGCGTCATGATCACCAGCGCACCGGCGAAGAGGCTGAACGATGCCGTCGTGACCGAGAACGTCGTGCCCTCCGCCGAGTAGGCGATAGAGCCGACGAGGGTCAGGACCGTGATCAGAAGGGAGTAGACCAGGCCTTGGGCCAGTGCGGTGATCCAGCGCACCGACGCCGTGTCGCTCGGCACGCGCCGCTCGGCTACGTGAGAAGTGACCGCGAGAGCCCCGGCCTGCACCAGCAGAAAGAGAAGCGGCACGACGAACACGAACACGGAGCCGCTGATGGACAGTCCCATGGCGCCGGCGGAGACCGAGCCGGTGATCGTTCCGAAGAGCCCGGCGCCCATCAGCTGCAGGGGCAGGCTGGCCACCAACGACCAGGGTCGGGGCTCGTCGATCGAGAGGACGGTGAGGATTGTGGTCAGGAACCCGAGTGCGTAGCTCGCCACCAGCGTGATCGCCACGGGAACAAGCATCGCCGCCAGGCGCTGCGGACCGAATGCTCGAGCGAAAACGGATGGCGGCCCTGCGGGTGGCTGCGCCCCGGCGGCGGGTTGCGGCTGAGCCGGTGGAAACGGCGGCGGGCTGCTGGGCTGGCCCTCGGGCGCGGTTGATTCGTCGGTCACTGGAATTCCCTCGAGTTGGCCTGGATGCGGCGTGGGATTTTCCCCTCACCTTGTCTAGCATCCGATGGCGCCCGAACGAGGGTGTTCGGTGTCCGCATTTATGCCGACACTCGCAGCGACCGTCTTGCTATTCCAGGGGCTCGTTATTCCAGGGCGGAGAACTTCTCGATGTCGCTCGATGTGCCCGACACAATGATGATGTCGTGATCCGTCACGACGGTCTTCTCCGTGGCGTAGGTGAACGGCTTGCCGGGCGACTTGACGCCGACCACGGTGATGTTGTGCCGGGAGCGCACGCCGGATTCGGTGAGGTTCTTTCCGCGGATGGGCTTGGGCGGGAACATCTTGACGAGGGCGAAGTCATCGTCGAACTCGATGAAGTCGAGCATGCGACCCGACACGAGGTGGGCGACGCGCTCGCCGGCCTCCGCCTCGGGGTAGATGACGTGGTTCGCACCGATGCGCTCGAGGATCTTGCCGTGCGACTTCGAGATGGCCTTGGCCCAGATCTGGGGAACCTTGAGGTCGACGAGGTTCGCGGTGATCAGAACGCTGGCCTCGATCGAGGAGCCGACGGCGACGACCGCGATCGAGAACTCGCCCGCGCCGATCTGCCGTAGCGCATCGATGTTGCGCGCATCCGCCTGCACGGTGTGGGTGATGCGCTCGGACCACTTCTGAACAAGAGTGTCGTTGTCGTCGATGGCCAGCACCTCGCGGCCGAGGCGGTCGAGCTGGCCGGCCGTGGCGGCGCCGAAGCGCCCGAGGCCGATCACGAGAACGGGGGCGTCGTGCTTGATGCGATCAACCAACGATGGGCCTCTCTTCGGGTCGTCTGAACAGCTGCCGGCGCTGGCTCGCTGCCAGGGCCGCGGCGAGAGTCACTGTACCAACGCGGCCCATGAACATCGTGGCCGCCATCACGTAGATGCCCGAGTCTGGCAGGGATGCCGTGAGTCCGGTCGACAGGCCGGACGTCGCGAAGGCGGAGATCACGTCGAAGAGCACGAAGTCGAGCGGCGCCTTGGTGATCTGCAGGATCACGATCGACGCGAAGGCCACAGTGGTGGCGCCCCAGAGCACCACACTCACCCCGAGTCGCAGCACGTCGCCGGGGATGCGCCGTCCGAAGGCCTCCATCGACTCGTTGCCACGTGCCTCGGCGAAGGCGGCCAGAAACAGCACGGCGAGCGTCGTCACCTTGATTCCACCAGCGGTGGATGCCGAGCCCCCGCCGATGAACATCAGCATGTCGGTGACGAGAAGGCTGGAGCCGTTGAGTTGGTCGATCGGCACGGTCGAGAATCCGCCGGATCGCGTCATGACAGACAGGAACAGAGATTGGAAGATCGTGTCGCCCGCGTTGAGACCGCCGTAGGTCTTCGGATTGTCGAACTCGAGAATGATGTAGAGAACGGCCCCGGCGAGGATGAGGATCAGCGACGTGAGGAGGGTGAGCTTGACGTGCAACGACCATCGCAGCGGCTTCTTGATATTGCGCGACAGCACGTAGATCACCGGGAACCCGATGCTGCCCATGACGACACCCAGCATGAGGATGCTGAGGAACCAGTAGTCGTTCGCAAACGGTGTGAGCCCCTCGGCGTTGGGCGAGAATCCGGTGTTCGTGAACGCCATCGCCGAGTAGTAGAAGCTGTCGGTGATGGCCGGCCCGAGGGCGACGCCGTCGATGATCATGCGGGGGATGAGAAGCAGGGCGATCACGAGCTGGATCACGAGGGAGCTCACCGCGACGGTGGCCAGCAGCCCGCCGATCTCGCCGAGCCGCACGGCCTGGCCCTCCGACACGGCACCGTGGCGCATCCGCATCGGGTTGGTGTCGCCCGCCGCCATGAGTCGGCTCTTCAGACCGAGCTTGCGCGATACGGCGAGGCCGAGGATCGACGCGAGCGTCAGAACGCCGAGGGCGCCGATCTGCACACCGACGTAGATGAAGATGTGGCCGGCGACAGACCAGTGCGTGGCCATGTCGACGGTCGAGAGTCCGGTGACGCAGATCACCGAGACGGCGGTGAAGAGCGCGTCGGCGAGAGGGGTGGTTGCTCCCTTCGCCTGGGAGATGGGGAGCGAGAAGAGCACGGTGAAGATCAGGATCATCGCCGTGAAGATGAGGATCGCGAATCTCGAGGGTGACTGCTCGGAGAACTCGTCGATCATGTCGCGCACGCGGCCGATGGGCGTGCGGCTGGCGTAGACGGAGCGCCGCGTGGGTGCGGGTATGCGCATCGAGCGTCCTTCGTAGACAAGGCCGACAGCTGCTCGGCCGGCCGATTGAATTCCCGTCATGGTACTCCGGAGAGGCATCCGGTCGGCGCGCCAAGCCCCGCGGCTGAGGAGTAATCAGCCATCGACTGACTACCCTTGTGCCATGGCCGACATCTTCTCCGTGATCGCTGACCCGACGAGACGCCACCTGCTCGAGCTGCTGCTCGAGCGCTACACGGCGGCTGGTTCCGCCGAGGTCACGCCGCACGCCGGTGAGTCGAGCGTCTCCGAGCTGGTTCACGCGCTCGACCTGAGCCAGCCCACGGTGTCGAAGCACCTCAAGGTTCTGCGCGACGCCGGCCTCGTCGCCGTTCGCGAAGAAGGTCAGCACCGCTACTACAAGCTCGACGCTTCGCCGCTCGAGGAGGTAGAAGACTGGGCCATCCCCTTTCTCTCAGCCGATTTCGACGGTTCGCTCAAAGACGACGACGCAGAGTGGGCAGATACGAATACGGCCGGCCAGACCCCGGATGCCGCGGGCTCGGCCTCGGAATTCGCCCGCAACGTCGGGCGCACGGTCGCGACCTCGAGCCACCAGGCGCGGGCTGTCGTCGAGGATCTGCAGGCCAACGCAACCAGGCTGGTGTCGCGACTGCGCAAATAGCGCCGGTGACCCGGTTGCCCCGCATCCGGTGCACCCCCTAGAGTTGCGAATCATCACGGAGTCTCATTCGTCACTCCTGTGACTCGTTGCAGTGCTCGTAGAGATGCTCGTACAGAGGAGAGACGTCATGGCTGGTTCAGACCTGCCCGATGTGCGCTTTCTGACCGTGGCCGAGGTCGCAGACATGATGCGGGTATCCAAGATGACCGTCTACCGCATGGTGCACTCGGGCGAGATGCCGGCGATCCGCTTCGGACGCAGCTTTCGCGTGCCCGAGACCGCCGTGGCCGAGGCCCTGACGCAGCACGCAGCAGACACGGCGTAGCCCCGCTTCTGCGCTGGTCGCGTGCGGGATGTTCTGCGCTGGTCGAGTAGCCCGAGGCCGCCCGCGGCCGAAGCGTATCGAGGCCACCGCGGGGTGATCTCGATACGCCGTGCTCGTTCCTCGCGCGGCTACTCGATCAACGCAGGGCCGTGCTCGTTCCTCGCGCGGCTACTCGATCAACGCAGGGCCGCTAGAGCGACGCCAGCGCCTCTTCGAGGACGGTCGCCGCGTCGTCGATGAGCTCGTCGCTGATGACGACCGACGGCATGATGCGCAGCACCGAGTCCCAGCTGCCCGCATCCAGCACGATCACGCCGTGCGTGGTGGCGTACTTCAGGATCGCCGTGAGCGCCTCAGGATTGGGCTCGCGCGTGCCCGGCTTCACGAGCTCGACGCCGAACATGGCTCCCTTGCCGCGCACCTCGCCGACCACGTCGAACTTCTCTGCCCAGTCGCCGATGCGCGCCCAGAGCGAAGCCTCGACGCGCTGCGCCTCGGCCAGCAGTCCCTCGCGCTCGATGATGTCGAACACCTCGAGGGCGGCCGCGGTCGAGACCGGGTTGCCGCCGAACGTGCCGCCGATGCCGCCCGGCTGAACGGCATCCATGATCTCTGCGCGACCGGTGACGGCGGCCAGCGGGAAGCCGCCCGCGATGCCCTTGGCCGTGGTGATGAGGTCGGGGATCACGCCGTCGTGGTGCTCGATGGAGTACCAGGTGCCCGTGCGCGCGATGCCGGCCTGGATCTCGTCGGCCACGAAGACGATGCCGTTCTCGCGGCAGAACTCGGCGATGCGGGCGAAGTAGCCGGGCGCCGGAATGACGATGCCGCCGTCACCCTGGATGGGCTCCACAAAGAACGCCGCTATCTCGCTCGCTCCGATGTGGGTCGTGATGTAGTCGATGGTCTTCTCGGCCGCCTCGGCTCCCGACAGCCCGTCGCGGAACGGGTAGCTCGTGGGAACGCTGTAGACCTCGCCGGGGAACGGCCCCATGCCGGCGCGCTCCGGCCAGGGGCGGTAGGTCATGGCCATCGTGAGGTTGGTGCGGCCGTGGAACGCGTGGTCGAGGCTCACGATCGCACGGCGCCCGGTGAATTTGCGGGCGATCTTCACCGCATTCTCCACGGCCTCGGCTCCCGAGTTCACCAGGATCGAGTGCTTCTCGAAGTCGCCGGGCGTGATCTCGGCGAGCTTCTCTGCCACGCGCACGTAATTCTCGTAGGGCGTGACCGTGAAGAGGGTGTGCGTGAGCTTGCCGGCCTGAGCAGCCGCCGCGGCGGCGACATCCGGATGCGCGTGCCCGATCGTGGTGACACCGATTCCGCACCCGAGGTCGATCAGCTGGTTGCCGTCGACGTCGACAAGGATCGCCCCGTCGCCGCGCTCCATGTAGATGTTCGCCAGGGTGCCGGCGCCGCGAGAGACGGAACGAACCCGACGCTCCTGAATCGCGACTGATTTCGGGCCCGGAAGTTCTGTGACGAGAGAGCGCTGCTGGGTGATGTCGAAGTCGCGGATCATGCCTTCAGCCTAGGCGCCTGGTGCCCGCATTAGTCGTTCAGCGTTCGGCCTTGTAGACTGCTCCGAGGCAAAATTCTCTTCCGCTGCGATCTGCGCAGCGAAGCTCAAAATCGTGAGGTCCCTGTGGGTTCAGTAATCAAGAAGCGTCGCAAGCGTATGGCGAAGAAGAAGCACCGCAAGCTGCTTCGCAAGACACGTCACCAGCGCCGCAACAAGAAGTAGCAACTCGCGCAGCGCTGTGCGCTGCCGAAGTAGCACAAGCGCCAGGCCTCAGGTCTGGCGCTTTTGCTGTGCCCGGAAAGCGCTGATCGAGTAGTCGCGCGACGAAGGAGCCGACGTATCGAGATCACCGTAACGGTGGTCTCGATACGCTCGTCCCTCGCTACTCGACCGGCGCAGCAGGCAGGCGGCTCAGCGAGCCCGGCGGGCCTCTCGGCGCACGCGCTTGCGAGCCTCTTTGATGCTCGACGGGTTCAGCCGCATCACGGGCCACTCGTGCTTCGTCGCGTGAGCGTGCAGGGCGTGGTCGGGGTTCACCACGACCGGATGCCCGACGAACGTCAGCAGCGGAATGTCGTTGCTCGAGTCGGAGTAGGCCCAGCACTCCGCAGGGTCGACGCCGATGCCGTTGGCGAGGGCGATGGATGCATCGGCCTTGTCTTGCGCGTGCATCACCGGGCCTTCGAGTACGCCCGTGTAGACGCCGTCTTTCGATTCGAACCGCGTGCCGAGCGCGCCGGTCAGACCGAGCCGTCGAGCGAAGACGTCGGCGACCTCGCTGGCGGTGGCAGACACGATCCAGACCTGGTGGCCCATGGCCAGATGCTCTTTCGTGAGGGCGACCGTCTCGGGCCAGAGCCGCTGGCTGATGCGACGATCGAAGATGTCCTCGCTCAGAGAGCGGATCTCGGCCTGAGTCTTGCCCTCGATCAGGCGCAGAGCCTTCTCTTTGATGTCGCTGAGGTGGCCCATGTTCTCGCCGACCTTGATGAAGTGACGCTGCTGCCAGAAGAAGCGCCAGATGTCGCGGGGCGAGAGCATGCCGCGACGCCACGCACCGATCGCCACGTGCCAGACGCTCGCTCCGCGCAGAAGCGTGTTGTCGACATCGAAGAAGGCGATGACAGGGCGATTTGCGGCGGGCGACTCGAGGTCGCTGCCCGGCGGCAGTTCGGTATTCGGCATGGGTTCCCCATGGTACCCACCCGGGCTGCGCCACGGCGTCGGGGTCTAGGGTGAATGAGTGCCCGCCATCCAGCTCACCCTGCTCTCGAAGCCGGGGTGCCATCTCTGCGATGACGCCCGACAGGTGGTGTCCGACGTGCTGGCGACGATTCCGCCACGCGACGGCGTGCCTTCGGTGGTCTTCGATGAGAAGTCGATCCTCGACGACCCCGAGCTCTTCGATGAGTACGTCGAGGAGATTCCCGTGGTGCTGATCAATGGTCGCGTGCACACGATCTGGCGCGTCGACCCGGCGCGCCTCACGAACGCTCTCACCACCGAACTCGAGGAGTTGGCATGATCCGTCACGTTGTCGCATGGAAGCTCGCCGCTGAGGACGAAGAGGAGAAGGTCGCCGCTGCCGCCGCTATTCAGGCCGCCCTCGCGCCCCTGCCCGCGATCATTCCCGAGATCAAGAGCTTCTCGATCGGGCCCAACGTGGCCTACCCCGATCAGAACTGGGACATCTGCCTCGTCGCCGATTACGACGACCTCGAGGGGCTCGAGACCTACCAGGTGCACCCCGAGCACCTGAAGGCCGTCGACGTCGTCAGGCCGCTCGTATCGACGCGGGCGAGCGTCGACTTCGAACTCTAGAAGCTGTGACGACACAGCTCGAGACGCCCAGGCTGATCCTTCGCCGCTGGCGTTCCTCCGACCGCGAGCCCTACGCCGCAATGAACGCCGATCCCGAGGTCATGCGCTATTTTGCCTCGGTGCTCGACAGGCAGAGAAGTGATGACTCCGCCGACCGGCTCGACGCCGGGTTCGACCTCCACGGACACGGCCGCTGGGCGCTGGAGCGTCGCGACACCGGAGAGTTCATCGGGTTCACGGGGGTGGGCCCCATGCCCGAGGGAGTGCCCGGTGCTGGGGGTATGGAGGTCGGCTGGCGGATCGCGCGCGCACACTGGCGGCAAGGATTCGCTCTCGAGGCCGCGACCGCGGCGCTGGATGCCGCATTCGCGCCGGAGGCTGCGCCGCAGCTTGTCGAGGTGAACTCCATCACCGCGGTCGGCAACGAGCCGTCGCGCGGAGTGATGCGCCGTCTGGGCATGCGTCACGTCGACGACTTCGAGCATCCGGGCGTGCCTGAAGGGTCACCCGTCAGGGCGTGCGTGCGCTACGTACTCAACCGTGACGAATGGATGCGGTCGCGCTCGGATTCCTGACGGCGTGTGCGGCCGCGTGCAGCGTGCTGGGTCAGGACGCCTCGGAGCGGCGCGACTCCTCGCGCTCTCGCTCGCGGATGAAGTCTGCCGCCGTGAGGCCGTGCACGCGCTTGGAGTACATCGACGCGTTCAGGCCTTCGACGAAGACACCCGGGTCGGCATTGAGCGCAGTCGCGAGGCGGACGAGCGTCTCGACGTTCGGATGGACCTGACCGCGTTCGATCTTGCCGACACTGGTCCAGTGCATCTCCGACAGCGAAGCGAGGTCTTCGAGAGTGAGACCCAACTTGAGGCGCTGCTCGCGCACTCGCTCGCCTAAAATCGCGGCGGCATCCGAGTGCGTTTTGGTCACGCGTCATGATGTCGCGCATAAGAGAAGCGAAGCCAGAGCGTCGAGGCTCAATGCGTTTGTGCCCTGCGTCGAACGGCGTCGCAGCAGGGCGCCGGATCAGCGGGCGAGGTACTCGCGCGTGGGCTGGCGACGGTACCCGTCGGTGGCGACGGCGCGCACGGTGGCGGCGATTCCGGCGACGGAGATGACGGCGAAGATGGACGATACGACGATGGCGATAAGCATGAGTTGGGAACCTTTCTTGTTCTAAGTCTCAACTTCTCAACGCGGAAGCACAACTAACTATTTCTATGGCCGAGAAGTATTCTCGCTACTTTGTTCTCGCAGTCTGTAAGCGCATAGCTTTTCCCCGACCGCCGCTCCGTAAACTGGACTCCGTGGTAGCCAGCCAGATCCATCTCGTGCGTCACGGCGAGGTCTTCAATCCCCAACGTGTGCTCTACGGGCGACTCCCGGGATTCGGTCTTTCCGACCTCGGTCATGAGATGGCGCGTTCCGCCGCGGCCGAGCTCGTCGAGAGGCGTCGCAGCATCAGCGCCCTCTACGCATCGCCGCTTCAGCGCACACAGGAGTCGGCGCAACCGGTCTCCCAGGCGTTCGAGCTGCCCATCATCACCGATCCGCGCATCATCGAGCCCACGAACCGTTTCGAGGGGCTGAACATGCGCGGCCGCAGCTCCGCGCTCAAGAACCCCCGAACGTGGCCGTGGCTCCGCAATCCCACCATCCCCAGCTGGGGCGAGCCGTACGCATCCATCAAGATTCGGATGCTCGCTGCCATGAGTGACGCCTACAACTCTGTCGAATCAGGAGACGTGGTTCTTGTGAGCCATCAGCTGCCCATCTGGACGACCCATCTCGCGATCGCCGGAAAACCCCTCTTCCATGATCCGCGCCGCCGCCGCTGCGAACTCTCGAGCATCACGAGTTTCGAGCGCGTCGGCAACCGGTGGGTCGAGACCGGCTACGCCGATCCCGCTGCCGATCTGGCCGAGAACGCGACAGACGTGGGTGCCGTATGAGCGGCATCCGGATGCGCCGCGCGGCGAAAGCGGGCGTGGCGGGCCTCGTCGTGGCCGGCGCCCTCCTGCTTGCGGGCTGCTCCAACGACCCCCTCGCAGACCAGTACCTGTCGGGCGACGGCAAGAACTACATCGCCGGCGACGGCACGGTCACCGAGATCAAGCCTGAGGCGCGCCAGAAGGCTGTCGACTTCGCAGGTACGACGGCCGAGGGCTCCTCGGTGAGCCAGGCCGACTACTCCGGCGAGGTCGTCGTGCTGAACTTCTGGTACGCCAGCTGCGCACCGTGCCGGGTCGAGGCCCCCGAGCTCGCCAAGCTCAGCGCCAAGTACGACGGACAGGGTGCGAGCTTCCTCGGGGTCAATGTGCGCGACCAGGCGCCTCAGGCCATCAGCTTCGAGAAGAACTACGGCATCACGTATCCATCGGTCATCGACACCGACGGTGCTCTGCAGCTCGCCTTCAGCGGAGAGGTGTCGCCGAATGCCGTGCCGACCACCCTCGTGATCGACAAAGAGGGCCGTGTCGCCGCGCGCATCCTCGGGCAGGTGAGCGAGCCGTCGATTCTCGACACGCTCATCCGCGACACCATCGCCGAGTCGAGCTAGCACCGGTGAACAATCCCTTCGCGGAGGCGGTGCTGTCCGGGCAGCTGCTGCTCGCCCTGCCGATCGCCCTGCTGGCCGGCCTCGTGTCGTTCGCGTCGCCCTGCGTTCTGCCGCTCGTGCCCGGGTATCTCGGCTACATCGGCGGCTTCGCCTCGGCTCCGGATGCGACGGGTCGCGCGCGCGGACGAGGCCGACTCCTGCTCGGGGTGGTCCTGTTCGTGCTCGGGTTCTCGCTGGTCTTCGTCGCCTACGGTGCGGCCTTCGGCGCCGTCGGCGCGTGGCTGACCACGTGGCAGGACCTGATCACGCGTATCCTCGGAGTGGTCGTGATCGTGCTCGGCCTGGTCTTCGTCGGGCAGTTCACCTTCATGCAGCGCACATTCAAACCCTCGTGGGCTCCCGCGACGGGCCTTGCGGGCGCGCCTCTGTTGGGCCTCGTCTTCGGGCTGGGCTGGACCCCCTGCATCGGCCCGACCCTCTCGGCCATCTTCGCCCTCAGCCTGAACGGCGCCTCCCCGTGGCGCGGCGCGCTGCTCGGCCTCGTCTACTGCATCGGGCTCGGAGTTCCGTTCCTGCTCGTCGCTCTCGGTTTCAACTGGGTCACCGGATCCGTCGCATTCCTCAAGCGGCATATTCGCGCGGTCAACATCATCGGCGGAGCGCTGCTCATCGCCGTCGGCCTCTTGATGGTCTCGGGAATCTGGACCATCGTCATGAACAACCTGCAGGGGGTGATGTTCTCCTTTGTCTCGCCCGTCTGATCATTTCGATTCCCCGAGCCCGACGCCCGAGTCCGCGCGTGACGGCGGCTCGGCATCCATCACTCAACCGAAGTTGGGCGTCGTCGGCTGGCTGCGCTGGTTCTGGCGGCAGCTGTCGAGCATGCGCACGGCGCTGTTCCTGCTGTTGCTGCTCGCCCTGGCCGCGGTGCCCGGATCGCTCGTTCCCCAGCGATCGAGCGACCCCAACGGCGTGACGCAGTACTTCGTCGACAATCCGACTCTGGCACCCATCCTCGACAGCGTGCAGATGTTCTCCGTCTACAGCTCGGTGTGGTTCTCGAGCATCTACCTGCTGCTGTTCATCTCGCTGGTCGGCTGCGTGATTCCGCGCACCAAGCATCATTTCGACGCGCTGCGCTCGGCCCCGCCGAAGACGCCGGCCAGGCTCGAACGGCTCGGCGGCTTCACGACCCGGCAGGCCGATGGTGACTCCTCTGCGATCCTCGAGTCGGCACGCACGATCCTCAAGAAGTCCGGCTACCGGGTTCGCCTGTTCCAGGATGCGCGCTCCACGTCGGTCTCGGCCGAGCGGGGATACGCGCGCGAGACCGGCAACCTGGTCTTCCACACGGCACTCGTCGGCATCCTCGTCACCGTCGGAATCGGCGGCGGCTTCGGGTACGCGGGTCAGCGCGTGGTGGTGGAGGGGCAGACGTTCGTGAACACGCTGCTCGCCTTCGACTCGTTCAACCCCGGGCGGTTCTTCTCCGACGACACGCTCGCCCCGTTCACTCTGCGGCTCGACAAGTTCGACGCCACCTACGAGACGAAGAACCTCAATGCGTTCGGTCAGCCCATCGACTACTCCGCGCACGTGACGACCGCCGAAGACGGCAAGGAATCCGACGGCGAGGTCAAGGTCAACAGCCCGCTCAAGATCGGCGGCTCCGATGTCTATCTGCTCGGAAACGGTTATGCGCCGACGCTCACCGTCAAGAATGCCCAGGGCGACGTCGTGTTCACCGACTCGGTACCTTTCCTGCCGCAAGACGCGAACCTCACCTCTCTCGGAGTCATCAAGATCACGGACGGTCTGCCCGAACAGGTGGGCATGATCGGGTTCTTCTACCCGACGCAAGACGTGGGCTCGAACGGCGCCTACTTCTCGTCATTCCCCGAGGCGGAATACCCGGTCGTCACCCTCAATGTCTACGAGGGCGACCTCGGCCTCGACAAGGGTGTGCCGACATCCGTCTACTCTCTGGCGACCGACAAGATGACCCAGCTCACCGGAGGCAAGACCGGCATCGACTCGATCGAGCTCAAGCCGGGCGAGACGGCCCAACTGCCGAATGGCATGGGCACGGTCACGCTCGACGGAATCAAACGCTTCGCGTCGTTCGACATCCACCGCGACCCGACGCAGGCATGGGTGCTCGTGTTCGCCATCCTGGTGCTCGGCGGGCTGCTCACCTCGCTGTTCATTCCACGCCGTCGCGTGTGGGTGAAACTCATCGAGAACGCCGACGGCACGGGCGTGACTCTCGAGTACGCAGGACTGGCCCGCGGTGACGACCCGAGACTCAACGACGCTGTCGCCGAGATAGCCGATAAACACATCAAGAGCCTTCCGACGCCCGCCGGCAAGACGACAACCACAAACCCCGGCGCGAATACGCCAGACGACGCTTAGGATTACCCCCGTGATGGAAACGCTCGAACAGTACTCGATTCTCCTCGTCTATTCGGCGATGGCGATCTACGCGCTCGCGTTCATCTCCTTCGCGCTCGACCTGGCGAAGCGGTCGTCGCAGATGAAGGCGGCGGCGGCCGTTGCTGCGCCCGTCACCGCCGAACTCGTCGGCGCATCCGTGTCTGGCCGAGGTGGAGCCGTCGATGCGCCCGCCGTGCCCGCTGGAGCTGGCGACGCATCCGGTGTCGATGCGAGCCGCAAGCGGTCTGTCACCCTGCGGATCGGTGTGGCGCTCACCATTCTCGGGTTCCTGCTGCAGCTGGTCGGTGTCGTGCTGCGCGGCATCGCCGCAGGGCGCGTGCCGTGGGCCAACATGTATGAGTTCTCGATCACGGGAACGCTGCTGATCATGGCCGTCTTCCTCGTGGTGCTGATTCGCGAAGACCTGCGCTTCCTCGGAACGTTCATCACGGGCCTCGTGCTGATCCTGCTCGGTGTCTCGACGGTCAACTACTACGTCGCTGTCGTACCGCTGCCGCCGGCGCTCGAGTCCGCGTGGCTCGTCATCCACGTGTTCGTCGCCAGCCTGGGAACCGCGTTCTTCGCGCTCGGTGGTGCGCTCTCCGGCATCCAGTTGCTGCAGAACCGTCGCGAGGCGTCGCCGAAGTCGCGCTTCCTCAACTTCCGCCTGCTCGACACGCTGCCCGACTCGGTGCGCCTCGAGAACCTGGCCTACCGCATCAACATCGTCGGCTTCGTGTTCTGGACCTTCACGCTCATCGCGGGCGCCGTCTGGGCCGAGCGGGCCTGGGGTCGCTACTGGGGCTGGGACACCAAAGAGGTGTGGACCTTCATCATCTGGGTCATCTACGCCGGCTACATCCACGCTCGGGCCACGAAGGGCTGGCGCGGATCGCGATCGGCTTGGCTGGCGCTCATCGGCTTCGCGGCGGTGCTGTTCAACTTCGGCGTCGTCAACGTCTTCTTCAAGGGGCTGCACGCCTACTCGGGCCTGTAAACCGCCCGCTCCAATTCAGGAAGAACGGCCGAAACCGCGTACTTTCGTGCACGGCAGGCGCGTTCTTCCTGAGTTGTAGCGCGGGCCTCGGGGTCACGAGCGCGCAGACAGCAGCTCGTAGCAGCGGGTGATTCGGGCGCGCCACCAGGCGTCGCGCTCGGCGGATGCCGCGTGCTGCGCCAGCAAGGCGTCGCCCAGTTCCACACGTTCCACCTCGATGAAACCGCCGACGGCGCGCACGGGCCGCGCGGTCACATCCGCGGCCAGCAGCGACGCCGTGCCGAGCCCGCAGTCGAAGTCGAGTGAGGGGATGCCGGCGGCGAGCCAGGCGCCCATCGACAGGCCGACCGACGTGTCGAGCGCGCTCGAGACGACGACGGGCAGCCCGGCCTCGCGAACGATGTCGAGTGCGGAGTGGATGCCGCCCAGCGGCTGGGCCTTGATCACCAGGAGGTCCGCGGCGCCGGCGCGCGCCACCTCGAGGGGGTCCTCGGCTCGGCGAACGCTCTCGTCGGCCGCGATGGGGATGTCCCAGTCGTGCAGTCGCTCACGCAGCTCGGCGAGCTCGGCGATCGACGCGCACGGCTGCTCCACGTACTCGAGGTCGAATTCGGCCAGCGCATGGATGGCGTGCTCGGCCTCGTCGACGTTCCAGCCGCCGTTGGCATCGACGCGGATGCGTCCCTCGGCGCCGAGCTCCGCGCGCACGGCGCGCACACGGGCGACGTCGTCGGCGAGCACCTGCCCTGCTTCCGCGACCTTTACCTTGGCGGTGCGGCACCCGTCGTACAGCGCGAGGATCTCGGGCACACGCGACGCATCCACCGCGGGAACCGTGGCGTTCACGCGGATGCGGTCGCGCAGCGGCGAGGGCTGCTCGCGCCACCCGAAGTCGATGGCCGCGCCGAGCCAGGTGGCGGCCTCGTCGTCGCCGTATTCGACGAAGGGCGAGAACTCGGTGGAGCCCTCAGGCCCGCGGAACACCACGGCCTCGCGGGTGTCGATGCGCCGAAACCGGGTGGTCAGCGGAAGAGAGACGACGTGCGCGGCGGCGAGCAGATCGGAGAGAGGGGGGAGTGCGGGAGAGGCCATCTGCCCATTCTGCTCTGCGCGCCTAGAAGAGCGAGGGCGGGGCGGTGTCTTCAGCCAGAACGGCCTCGACCGGGGTGGATGCCGCGACGCCCGGCCATCCCGGACCGCTCGGCACCGCCGTGCGGTTCTGGTACGCCGTGGATGCCGCTCGGGCACGTGCGTCGGCCGCCTCGTTCATGGGGTGGTTCGCGTGCCCCTTGACCCACTCGAAGGTCACGACGCGGCCCTGCAGAGCCTCGTCGAGCTGTTTGATGATCTCGACGTTCAGCACAGGCTTGCCGTCGGCCTTGCGCCAGCCCTTGCGCTTCCAGCCGGAGAGCCACTCGGTGCACGCCTTGATGGCGTACTGGCTGTCGCACAGGATGTGCAGGGGCTCGGATTCGCCCTCGGTCGCGCGCAGAAGCTCGAGAACCGCGGTGAGTTCGCCGATGTTATTCGTGGCCCGCGGCCATCCGCCCGCCGCCCAGCGCTCGTCGTCGACGTACCAGGCCCAGCCTGCGGGGCCGGGGTTGCCGAGGGCTGAGCCGTCTGCGGAAGCGACGATCGTCACGGGGGAACTCCTTCTGGCGCACGAAGCGGGAATGCGCACTATCGAGGGTAGGCGACTCCGGCTGACACACTGGACAGATGGACGGAGACGACGAGGAGGTCACCAAGAAGGTCGTCCGTCGATCGAGACCCGCGGAACCGAAACGGTCGCGCCCCGCAGCGCCCGCCCAGCCGTCGAACTCGCCGGTGTACGGAACTCCGCCGGGAACGGATCCGACACTGCCGGTCTATGGCAGCCGCGATTCGGCCAAGCCGATCGCGCAGGCACAGTACGACTTCGATCCCCGTGCCGAAGAGAAGGCGGCCGCGGCCAAGGCAGCAGACGACGCTGCCAAAGCGGCAGCCGCCGCGCGCCAGGCGAAAGCGGCCAATGTCGCCCGGGCGGCCAAGGTCCGCGCACAGGAGCGCGCAGCGCAGAAGGCCGCGAAGGCCCAGGCGGCGAGGGAAGCCTACGCCGCGAAGAAAGAGCGGACGGCCCGGATCGCGGAGGAGACCCGACAGGCTCGACTCGCGCGCTCCGGCACCAGAGGAAGCCGCAGCTCTCAGCGCGCACGGGAGCGCCGGTTCGGCGGGATGTCCCGGATGCCCGGTCGTGGGCGAACCGAAGAGCGCATCCGGAGGTTCGGAACGTGGCCGCAACTGCTGTTCGCAGCTCTGATCAGTGCGGGCGTGATCGTCATTCCGATCATCGTGACCAACAGCTCACGGCCGTCATCGACGGTGTCAGACGGGGTCGATTGGACGGGCTACCCAGGTCAATACGCCGACGACGCCCAGAAGACTCTCGCCTCACCACGCCAGGAGGAGGCCGTTGCGGAGAACACGGCTCTCCTTGCGGAGCTGCGGGCGGCAGTCGATGACGAAATCGCCGTCTCGTGGATCGAACACGGCTCGGCGACCGAGCGATCGCTCGAGAACAGCTGGGGTGGGCCGAGTCTCCTGAACGAATGGACGTCGCCCCGCTGGTACACGACAGAGCCGATCTCCGGTCAGAAGCTCAAGCAGCGACTGGTCGACCGTGTCAGCGGGGTGCTCTCCGAGCACGGCTTCGAGGATCCGCGGCTCGTGAACGATCCCGACACGTCGTTCTACTCTCCGAGATCGATCGAGCGGTTGTATGGCGGCTCGAAGCCCGCCACCCAAGTGGTCTGGGAGCTCAAGGCCACGAGCGTCGAAGACGAGTACGTCGACTTCACCTTCACGATCACCGACCTCTCGAACGACAAGACCGGCCAATTCGCCGAAGACGCCGAGCGAAACGCGGAGTACCTCGACACGCCCGTGAGCTCGATGGCGATGACGCTCACGAGTCGTGGGCTTCTCGCTGACTCCGATGCGCCCGAGTTCCGCGAAAGGGCGGCGCCGTTCGAGGACAAAGAGCCGCCGAGGGGGTAGCAGAGAGACCCGGCTGGCACACTGGATGCATGCACGACGACGCGGAGGCCGGCATCCCCGACTACGGCACGCCCGGTGGCACCTCGCCTCGGGTGGGCGGGCCGGCCTACGGCTCGGCGCGGCTGGCTCGAACGGTATCGGATGCGCCGGCCCCGGCGGTCGAGACCGATCCGGGCGACGGCGACGACGGCGCCTTCGCAGGGTTCATCGAAGCCGTGCAGGACCGCGCGCAGGCGGTGCTCTCCGACCGCGAGTCTTCCGAGCTCTGAGATCTGCCCGCCGCGTTGGTCGAGTAGGCCGCCTGCGGCCGTATCGAGACCACTCCGGAAGTCATCTCGACACGCGGTGCTCGTTCCTCGCGACCGCTACTCGATCAGCGCCGGGCTGGCAGACTGGCATCATGTCTGAAACGCCGTTCGTCTCCGAGATCTTCGATGCATCCGAGTGGGCCACAGCGCCCGGGGCGAGCGCCCTGACCGACATCACGTACCACCACTCGAACGACGGGCGCGTGGCCCGCATCGCCTTCAACAGGCCCGAGGTGCGCAATGCCTTCCGTCCGCACACCGTCGACGAGCTCTACCGTGCCCTCGACGACGCTCGGCAGAATCCGCGCATCGGCGTCGTGCTGCTCACCGGAAACGGGCCGAGCCCGAAAGACGGCGGCTGGGCCTTCTGCTCGGGCGGCGACCAGCGCATCCGGGGTCGCGACGGCTATCAGTACGCCGACGGCACGGTGCCCGACGGGCCGCTTGCCGGTGCCGCGACCGGTCGGCTGCACATCCTCGAGGTGCAGAGGCTCATCCGTACGATGCCCAAGGTCGTGATCGCGGTCGTTCCCGGCTGGGCGGCCGGCGGCGGGCACTCGCTGCACGTGGTCTGCGATCTGTCGATCGCGAGCGCCGAGCACGGCAAATTCAAACAGACGGATGCCGATGTCGGCTCGTTCGACGCCGGTTACGGCAGCGCGTACTTCGCCCGCCAGATCGGCCAGAAGTTCGCACGCGAGGTCTTCTTTCTCGCGCGGGAGTATTCGGCGCAGCGGGCCTACGAGATGGGCGCGGTGAACGCCGTCGTTGCGCACGCCGAACTCGAGCGTGAGGCGCTGGACTGGGCACGCACGATCCTGACCAAGTCGCCCACTGCCATCCGCATGCTCAAGTTCGCGTTCAACGCGGTCGACGACGGGCTCATGGGGCAGCAGGTGTTCGCGGGCGAGGCCACGCGCCTGGCCTACGGAACCGACGAGGCCGTGGAGGGCCGCGACTCGTTCCTCCAGAAGCGCGAACCCGACTGGTCGCCGTTCCCGTATCACTACTGAGGCCGAACCCCTACTGAAGGCTTCCTGAGAAAGAATTGCGCACAACTGAATTGTGCGCAATGCTTTCGTCATGACCACATCGACGAAAGCCCCTGCAGCGCCGCAGCCCTTCGTGATCGATGAGCTCGTCTGCTTCGCTCTCTACAACGCATCGCACGCGATAACGCAGACGTACCGCTCGGTGCTCGCGCCCTGGGGTCTCACCTACCCGCAATACCTCGTGTTCGTCGTTCTCTGGAACGAGGGGGCCCTCTCGCTCCGCGACCTCGGCGCCCGGCTCGAGCTCGACTCCGGCACCCTCTCGCCGCTCACGAAGCGCATGGAGGAGGCCGGATACCTCGAGCGCTCGCGTGCATCCGACGACGCGAGGGTCGTGACGATCGGCCTCACCGACAAGGGCGAACGGATGCGCGAGGAGCTCTCAGCCGTTCCGGCCTGCGTCTCCGGCGCGATGAATCTCGACCGCTCCACCGCTGCGCAGCTGCGAGGAATGCTGCACCAGCTGGCCGACGACACGCGTTCATTCGACGCTGCGTCGTCAGGCCCAACCCAGACCACCGGCGCACCCGACGCCGGTCGATGAAAGGAAACCCTATGGAGATTCTCTACACCGCAGAAGCACTCTCGACCGGCGAAGGCCGCAACGGCCACGTGCGCACGAGCGACGGACAGGTCGACCTCGACCTCGCCATCCCCAAGGAGATGGGCGGATCGGGCAACGGAGCGAACCCCGAAGACCTCTTCGCCGCCGGCTACGCGGCCTGCTTCCACTCCGCACTGCAGAGCGTCGCCCGCGCCCGCAAGGTGAAGATCTCCGACTCGAGCGTCGGCGGCCGCGTGCACATCGGCCCGAACGGCGAAGGCGGATTCCAGCTCGCTGTCCTCCTCGAGGTCGTCCTCCCCGGTCTCGCGCTCGCGGACGCCCAGGAGCTGGCCGACGCCGCCCACCAGGTTTGCCCGTACTCCAACGCGACCCGCGGCAACATCGACGTTCAGATCGTCGTCGAAGAGGGCTAGTCTCCTCCGTTTCTCCGCGCCGAGCGCGGGTGTTCTCACCGACCGCCGTGGCCCAGCCACCGCGGATCGCACGAACACCCGCGCTCGCCGCGTTCCCGGCTTCAGCGCCGCTTCAGCGCCCGTCGGGCAGACTGGGCGCATGCGCGTGCTGGTTGTCGAAGACGAGAAGCGCCTCGCCGAGGGGCTCAAACGCGGTCTCGAGGCCGAGGGCTTCGCGGTCGACGTGGCGTCCACGGGCACCGACGGCCTCTGGCTCGCCACCGAGAACGACTACTCGGTGATCCTGCTCGACATCATGCTGCCCGGGATGAGCGGCTACCGCGTGTGCGAGCGACTGCGCGCCGCCGAGAACTGGACTCCGGTGCTGATGCTCACGGCGAAAGACGGCGAGTGGGATCAGGTCGAGGCGCTCGACACCGGCGCCGACGACTACCTCACCAAGCCGTTCTCGTTTGCGATCCTGCTGGCACGCATCCGGGCCCTGATCAGGCGCGGTCAGAATGAGCGGCCGGCCGTGCTCGAGGCGGGAGACATCCGCGTCGATCCGTCGACGCGCGAGGTGACTCGCGGCGCAGAGCGCATCGATGTGACCGCTCGGGAGTTCGCCGTGCTCGAGTACCTGATGCGGCGCAAGGGCGACGTGGTCTCGAAGCGCGACATCATCGACAACGTCTGGGACGACGACTTCGACGGCGAGCAGAACATCGTCGAGGTCTACGTGGGGCATCTACGAAACAAGCTCGACCGCCCCTTCGGGCGACATGCCATCGAGACGCTTCGAGGCGCGGGCTACCGGCTGGCATCCCATGGCGGCTGAACCGGTTCGGCGGCGTCGCCTGTCGTTGCGCTGGAGGATCGTTCTCGTGGCCACGGCCGTGGTCGCGGCGGCTCTTGTCGTCGGATCCGCCGCTTTCGTCGGGGTTCTCCGCGAGTCGCTGGTCGCGGGCGTTCAACTCAGCGCCGAGCGGGATGCCGCCGAGTTGGTCGGCCAGGTCGAGACGACCGGGGTCGCGTCTGTCGACACGGACATCGACGATGACGACGGGCGGATCGTGCAACTCGCGTCGACCGACGGGAGCCTGCTCGCGTCGACCGACAACGCCGAGGATCGGCCGTTGATCGCCGTGCCTCCGCTGCGCCACAGCGCCGCTCCCGTGCCCGACGACAGCCCCGTCACGCCGACGCCGTCGAGCAGCAATGACGACGGTGACTCTGACGACTCGGTCGACGACAACTCCGGCAGGGGGTCGCAAAGCGACTCCGCCGACTCCGACGACGATGCGGAGGATGTGCCGGCTACCGCTGACGACTCCGGCGCGACGCCGACGACACCTCCCGTGCTCATCGACGACTCGTCCACGCGATCGGTCAGCTCCGACGACGGTGAATCGTTCCTCGCGGTCGGACGCACGGCCACGGAGGCGGGCTCCGCTCGCGAGCTCTGGGTCGTGGCCGCTCGCAGTCTTGCCTCCGTCGACGGCACGATCGGCACGGTCGTGAGCCTCCTCGCGGTCGCCATGCCGGTTCTGCTCGTCGTGCTGGCCCTCACCATCTGGTTCGTCGTGGGCAGGGCGCTCCGCCCTGTCGATCGCATGCGCCGGCAGGTCGACGAGGTCACGGCGTCGAGCCTCGACCAGCGCGTCGCCGACCCCGGAACGGACGACGAGGTCGGACGCCTCGCCCACACGATGAACCGCATGCTGCAGCGTCTCGACGACTCACGCCGCTCGCAGAATCGTTTCATCTCGGATGCGTCGCACGAGCTCAAGTCGCCCCTCGCGTCGCTGCGTCAGTACGCCGAGGTCGCCCGCGCGCACCCGGATCGCATCTCGCCCGACGAGTTGTCGACCGCGGTGCTCGACGAGGGAGCGAGACTCGAGAGTCTGGTGCAGGGGATGCTCGTTCTGGCGCGGGCAGACGAGCGCGCGCTCACGAGGCCGACGGCCCTCGTCGATCTCGACGACATCCTCTTCGCCGAGGCCCGGCGCCTGCGGGACTCGACCTCGCTGACCATCGACTCGAGCGGTGTCGCCGCGGCACAGCTGCGGGGCGACGCGGGTCTGCTCGCGCAGCTGGTGCGCAATCTGGTCGACAATGCGGTGCGCCACGCCCGCTCGTCGGTGGGACTGGCTGTGCGCACGAACGACGCGGATGGCGCGGTCGTTCTCATCGTCGACGACGACGGCCAGGGCGTTCCCGAGGCAGACCGGCAGAGGGTCTTCGAGCGCTTCGTGCGCCTCGACGAGGCTCGTGCCAGAGACGGCGGCGGGAGCGGGCTAGGACTCGCCATCGTGCGCGAGATAGCCGCGGCCCACGGCGGCGACGTCGCCGCCTCGACGGCCGAAAGCGGGGGAGCGCGCTTCGTCGTCACCATGTCGGTCGACTGAACGGCTTGCTGAAGAAGGCTTCAGGATGCTTCAGGGCTGCTTCAGCGCCCCTCGGACACAGTGGTCTCACCACCACAAACCAGGAGGCACATCATGCAGAAGAAGACCATGTGGATCACGGCCGCAGCCGTCGGAGCCGTTCTCGTTCTGGGCGGAGCAGGAGTCGCCGTCGCATCGAGCGACGCGTTCGACAACGACGACGACCGCGCCGTCAGCAGCTCGTCGGGCACCGGCTCGAACGATCGCTCGGTGACAGGGCAGGACATCGACGACGACCGCGACGTCAACGACAGCGGCGACGTCAACGACATCGACGACACCGACGTTCCCGCGACCGCCGAGGAGCGCTCGGCCGCAGAGGCCGCAGCACTCGACGAGGTCGGGCAGGGAAAGGCGAACGAGTTCGACACCGGCGACGCCGACGACACCTACGCCTACAAGGTGGAGGTCGTGAAGGACGACGGCACCAGCGTCGAGGTCGAACTCGACGACGACCTGACCGTGCTGCGCGTCGACAACGACTGACGCTGCTTCGCGGTCAGTTGGGGATGGCGCAGGTCGCCTGTTGCGCCGTCTGCCCCGTCACTCCATCGAGTACGACGGAGTCGACCCCGGCAGGCGCCTCCGGTTCCGTCGAATCAGGAGCTGAGGGCTCCTCTGCAGGAACTGCCGGGTCGACGGGCGCGGTCACGCTCGGATCTGCGACCGTCCCGATCCCCTGGGAGTCCGCGCCCAGAGTGAAGGGCTGGTCTGACGCGATCAGTGCGAATAGCTCGTCGGCCTGGTCGGAGAGCGGCACGACCTTGCCGGGGTAGTTGGAGTCACCGGTCGATCCCGGGTACTGCACGAACACGATGTTGTCGAGGTCGATGGTGCGCAGCGCCTGGGCCATCGAGATCATCGTGTCGGCGCTCGTGAGGGTGCTCGACAGTCGAACGTTCGTGGCCACGACGTTCGCCAGCGAATAGAGCTTGCTCAGATCGCTCAGCGTCTCGTCGCTCTTGATTTTGCGCATCAGTGACGACAGGTACTGCTGTTGCGATGAGATGCGTCCGAGATCGCTGCCATCACCCACTCCGTGCCGGGAGCGAAGAAAGCCGAGCGCCGAGGCTCCCGAGATCTCGGAGTATCCGGCGGGCAATGCGAGGGGAATCCAGGGGTCGTCGAACGAATCGGTGAGGCAGATCGTGACGCCGCCGATCGCATCCGTCATCTGCACGACGGCGTCGAATGAGACCTGCCCCGCGTAGGGCACGTTCAGACCGGTGAGCTGCTCGACAGTGCGCACGACGCAGGCCAGACCGCCTCGGCCCATGGCGATGTTGATCGGTTCTCCATACGCCTCCGGATACTCGGCTCCGTCTGGGCCGGTGCACGTGGGATGGTCGACGATGAGATCTCGGGGGAAGCTGACTGCCACGGCGTTGGAATGATCGGCCGACACATGCAGCATGAGATTGACGTCGTTGAGCGTGCTTCCGCGCTCGCCGTACGCGTCGCCTTGTTCGGAGTCGTTGTCGACGCCCACGATGAGGATGTTGAACGCGCCCGAGTACTCGCCGATCGACGGAGGTGCCTGCTCGTCGTCGTCGAGGATCTCGATCGAGTTCGCCTCGACCTTCTTCGCGAGGCTGAAGCCGGCGATGGCCGCCACCGACGTTGCACCGACAAGAGCCACTGCGAGCGTCATGCCGACGACAATCAGGATCGACAGCACGGGACGACCTCCGTGGCGGCGCGCATGGCGAGGGTTCGTGTTCGTGGGGGGCATTCGGCTCTTTCTACTGGTGGAGGATGACGTTCCCTCGGAACGCTCCCGATACGAACGGGCAATGTTACGGCACATGATCGAAGCGATTCGGGGCAGACGTTACCCATCGGAAACACGCGCTCCCGTAGGGTGAACGGATGACACGCCCGCTCGACATCGTGGTTGCGAACGATCCACTGGCCGTGCTTCCGCGCCTGCGCGAAGCCCTGTCGCAGGGCGGCGCGGCCATCCTGCCCCGACTCGAGGAGCAACGCTCGCCCGACGCGCGGCCTCAGCCGCGGCACGCTGCTCCCGCACCCGGAGAGACGCCCGCGGTGCGAGACAACCCCGTTCCCGCCGAGGTCGCCCAGAACGTCGCCCTCGTGATCGAGACGTCGGGCTCCTCGGGCGCGCCCAAGCGGGTGGCCCTCTCGACCGGAGCCCTTCTCGCCAGCGCCGCCTCGGTCGAGAGCGAACTCGGCGGCAACGGGCAGTGGCTGCTGTCGCTTCCCACCAACTACATCGCCGGCGTGCAGGTTCTCGTGCGCTCCATCGTGGCGGGAACGGCTCCGGTCATTCAGCCGCCCGGCCACTTCTCGGCCCGCGTCTTCGCCTCGCTCGTCGACGAGATGGATGCCCCGCTGCGGTTCGCCTCGCTGGTTCCGGCTCAGCTGGCCCGGGTCATCGACGCGGGCGAGGCCGACCCGGGCATCCGGCAGCAGCTGCATCGGCTCGACGCGATCCTCGTGGGTGGACAGGCGCTGCCGGCCGCCCTCTTCGAGCGAGCCGTCGAGCTCGGCCTCACGGTTCGTCGCACCTACGGCTCCTCCGAGACGGCGGGCGGATGCGTGTACGACGGCATTCCCCTCAGCCAGGTTCAGGCGCGGGTCACTGCGGGCGAGCTCGAACTATCGGGCCCGATGCTGGCCGAGGGATACCTCGGCGACCCGGAGCTCACCGACCGCAAGTTCCGCACCGAGAATGGGCGTCGCTGGTATCGCACAGCCGACTCCGGCGACGTCGTCGACGGTGTCGTGCGCGTCTCCGGCCGCATCGACAACGTCATCATCTCCGGCGGCATCAAGGTGTCGCTCGACCGGGTCGAGCGCGTCGTGCAGTCGCTCGACGGGTTCCGCGGAGCGGTCGTGGTTCCGCAGCCCAGCGCCGAGTGGGGGCAGGTCTCGGTCGTCGTCACAGACGGCCCGGTGGATGCCGACAGCCTGCAGCGCGTGCGCGACGCCGTGATCGCGGGGCCGGGTCGCGCGGCTGCCCCCGTGCGCATCGTGACCGTCGAGGCCATGCCGACCCTCGCATCCGGAAAGCCCGACAGGCTCAGCCTTGCCCGAACGCTGGCGTCGGCCGAACCTGCCGCCGGCTGATCAGGAGGTGCGGAGCTTCTCTACCGCACTCTCGCGAAGCACACGGAGCTTCTTGTAGTACGCGGCGAGGGTCGACACGAGCACCGCGGCGATGACGATGGAGATCGACGAGCCGAGCAAGACGGCGAGGGTGCCTTCGTCGGCCACCTCTTCTTGTCCGGCGAAGGCGAGCTCGTTCATGAGCAGCGACACGGTGAAGCCGACGCCGCCCAGGGCTCCGGCGGCGAGCAGTCCGTGGAGAGTGAGGTGGGGGCGCTTCTCGCGTGGTCCGACGAAGCTCGAGAGCCATCCGCCGAGGCTGATGCCGATGATCTTGCCGACGGGCAGGGCGACCAGGATGCCCCAGAAGGGCGCGGCCAGCTCGCTCGGAGCGACCTGCGGAATGGCGACGAGCGCGGCCGAGAAGGCGAAGATCGGAAGGATCGCGCCGTTCGTCACGGGCTCGAGCACGTGTCGCACGCGCATCGCCGGGATACGCACCATCGCCAGGCCGAGCGCCACCCCGGCGATCGTTGCGTGCACACCGGAGAGATACGTGAGCGACCACGTGAGCACGGCGACGATAACCATCAGAATGCCCACGGGCGCCCGGTAACGCCCACCGAGGCTGCGGCTGAGCAGCCAGAACAGCGCGACCCCGACCGCGGCGAGGCCGATGAACAGCAGGTTGGGATCGGCGGTGAAGAAGACGGCGATGATGAGGATCGCCACGATGTCGTCGAGGATCGCCAGCGCGAGGATGAAGATGCGCAGGCGTGACGGGATGCCCTTGCCGAAGACCGCGAGCACGCCGAGGGCGAAGGCGATGTCGGTGGCGGTAGGAATCGGCCACCCGCCCTCGTAGCCGGAGCCGGACGTGAAGGCGACGAAGATGAGTGCCGGCACGATCACGCCGCCGAGCGCGGCGATGGCCGGGCGCACCGCCTTCGAGACACTGTTGAGCTGACCGACCGCGAACTCGTTCTTCAGCTCGACTGCGACCACGAAGAAGAAGATCGCGAGCAGACCGTCGCTGATCCAGTGGCCCACAGAGAGGTCGAGCGGTGTGCCGGGAATGGCGAGGTGCGCGTCTTGCAGGTTCATGAGGCCGGGCCCCAGAGGCGTGTTCGCGGCGATGAGACCGATGGCCGCGGCCACCAGAAGGAAGAGGGCGGCTACGCGCTCGGATCGAATGAAGCTCATGGGTGTCCTTCGTGCCTCCGTGTCGGAGGCGTCGTGAAGCGGAATGAAGCGATCCCCTGATCGCTTGCCGACCAGACTTCCCGGCGCACCAGCATCCATTCTACGTCGAGCCCTACAATCGTCGGGTGCCCACGAGTAAGAAGTCGCCCCGCAAGAAGTCCCCGTCGAGAAAAGCCCGCCGTGTGAAAGCCACCGGGCATCCGGCCGGGCCCCGGGTCGCGCCGAACCGACCCACGAAGGTCACGGCGCGCGACTGGATCGCGGGCGCGCGACTTCGCACGCTTCCACTCGCGATCGCGCCGGTCGCTCTGGGAACGGGTGCCGCCACGGTCCTCGGTTCGGTGCACGACAAGCTGCCTCTCGTCGCCCTGTGCCTGGCGGTCGCTCTGCTTCTGCAGATCGGCGTGAACTACGCGAACGACTACTCCGACGGCATCCGGGGCACCGATGCGCACCGTGTCGGCCCCGCGCGGCTGACCGGCTCGGGCGCTGTGCGGCCGAAGCTGGTGCTGACGGTGGCGCTGGTCTTCTTCGGTCTGGCTGCGGCCGCCGGCCTCGCCATCGTGTTCATCACGCAGATCTGGTGGCTGCTGGCCGTGGGCGCCGTGGCAATCGTCGCCGCGTGGTTCTACACCGGCGGTAAGCGGCCCTATGGATACGCGGGGCTGGGCGAACTCTTCGTGTTCGTCTTCTTCGGGTTGGTCGCCACCCTCGGCACCCTGTGGGTTCTGGCCCGCGACCTCAGCCTCGAGGGACTTCTCAGCGCCGTGGCGATCGGATTCATCTCGTGCGCCGTTCTGATGGTGAACAACATCCGCGACATTCCGCAGGACCGCATCGCGAAGAAGAAGACGCTCGCGGTGCGTGTCGGCGACCGGC
>Ga0308163_10000575_pt1 | contig 60384 bp, 55 predicted proteins | sample PhyTR1_FD_201037 | JGI IMG/M metagenome (GOLD analysis project Ga0308163, IMG submission 201037) | Phyllosphere microbial communities from UC Gill Tract Community Farm, Albany, California, United States - DLSLT.R1 | ecosystem: Host-associated > Plants > Phyllosphere > Unclassified | place: USA...
CTGCGGCTCCCTTGGCCGCGCGGGCAGCAAATTCTTGAAGCCTGGTCCCGATCGGAGCGAGCACGATGCCGTAGCCCCACGTGATGAAGCCGTCGGCCCCGCGGCGTCCACCACGATGACCGTTCGGACTATCCCGAAAGCTGATCAGGCCGAAGGCCTGTGCCTGGTTCAAGAGCTTTTGAACCTGTCGGACGGTTACGCCCAGCTTTTGCGCGAGCAGGTCGTTCGACGGCCAAACGACGGGGATTTGGCCACCCTGCCAGTCCTGCGGCTTCGTCCAGGCAAACAGGAGATCGATGACGGAGACCACGCGCAGGGGGACGCCCATATAAGGAGCCGCCCTTTTGAGCGCCGCAAGCGCGTTGGAAGGTGCCACTCCGGTCTCCAGCCCGCAAAATTCATCGACAAGCTTCGTCGCCTTGGCGGCATGCTCGTCAAACCGGCGTAGTCCCCGGCCGGGGCTTTGGGCAGCAGCCATTGTTCGTTCTCCCTGGGAGGGGAGCCCGTGCAGACAAAGCGACTCCGTGGCGCCACGGTCGGCGCTTTGGGGTAGCAATATGAAAGGGAGCCAGTTAGGTAAGGGTTCTCACATCCGCCCTAGCAGGCGTCCCGAAAAGCCCGGCCTCGTGCCGGGTTTTTCATGTCCGCACAGCGTCCCCCTTGATCGTTGTGGCGCCCGCCCGGGTGGACGGCGGCGGTCAGCGTTGAGCCGATCCACAACGTCGATTGTTAAGCATCGCTGGCTGGTCAGTCGTGCGCGATGAATCGTGCTATCGGTAACGGGACGGGCAATAATCACGTGCTATCGGTAACGAAGCGTCGATCTTCGCTCGTGCTATCGATAACGCCGTGCCGCTGAGACACGTGCTATCGGTAACGCCGTCGCGCTCTCGCTCGTGCTTTCGGTAACGGCGTGAGAATCGTGCGATTCGACTGTCTCACGTGACATGTAGCGCAGAAGGAGAGCATGCTCCTTAGCGCCGCGCCGGATAGGCGTGGCGGGAAAATTGCAGTCATGGGAGCGAGGGCCTGTAAGTTCAGGCTCGAAATTGGCTGCCGCCGTCTGTCCTAGCGGTAGAACGAATGGGACTTTTAGCTCGTTCGATATGTCACTGGTGACCGAAAGAACGGAGTCGAGCGTGACCCGTAGAAATCGTCAGCCCGATCTCCGATCCTGTATTTGGGACTCGGCGATCTGAAGATCGAGCCACTGCTCCGAAGCAGCAAGAAGGGGAGTAAGCGTGCCGACGATCAGGCGGCGTCCGTCATCAGGATCCGTTTGTCTGACTATGTATCCAAGCGCCTCGAGATGCTCAATGTGGCGCAAAGCGGTGGTCGTCGAGCCTCCGCTAAGCTTACAAAGCTGGGACACAGCGATGCGGCGCCGCTCGCACGTAGCCACGTAAAGCTCCAGGATCATGTCCCAGCTCGGATCATAAAAGCGGACCCCGTTGAAGTGGGTCGCCCGCCGACGCCGGCCGACCAACACCGCCCTGGCCTCGGCAAGCCTGCGCTCGGACAGGTCTCTCGCGTCTGGCGGCATAGACAGCAAAGTTTCTTCGATCGCCTTGCGCGGCAGCCGCACGACGACGTCGATCAGGTCGTCTCCTTCAGATGCTGCACCCATAATCGTCTTGATCCGTTTCGGATGTAGGGCTCGGCGTTCGCCGGCAAGCGGAACGTGCCGAGCGCAAGCGCGCCGAGCGCGAGGTAGGCGTAGATCCCAAGCCCGGTGTGGTAGGCAAAGAGCGGCACGGTTGGCAGCAGGGCGCCGAAGATGCTCATGAAGAGATCGGCTACCGCAAAGCCTGCTGCCCAGATCGGCCAGAAGCGGATTGTCGATATGCCCAGCCAGAAGAATCCGGCGGCGACGCCCGCATCAATCACCAGGATCGATACCTCACCTGGAGCCCAGCCTTCGCTCGCCGCGATCAATCGAATAGCCGTAGTCGTGGCGAACCCCGCCATGTTGATGAGCGCGCCCAATCGCTCGGGCCGGCCTCCTCGGAGTGCTGCGAAGAGCAGCACGCCGACCATGACGACGTTGAAGATGACCGCGAGGATTATCTGGGCGCTCATAGGATTTCTCCCGGCCCGCCCGCCGTTACCCCTGCGGTGACGTAACCTCGACAATCGGCGGAAAGTCGATCTCCTCGAGCGACGCAGATGATGGCTTTGGCAAATTCTCGCCCCAGCTCGTCTCCGTCAGACCCAGTTGGCGACCGACCTTCTCGACAAACAGATGCGCTCGCATTGCCATCTGATCCTGACCATCGACGAGGGCCGACAACGCCGCGACCGTCGCCTTCACCGTGCGCTGCGTCATCGCGGCGGATAGGCTGTGAGCCTCCGTCGCCTCGAGCGTGGTCAGCAAAAATTGCGCCGTATCGCGTGTGGCTAGATTGATCGATCGCTCCGCTCTGCGCAGTTCGTCCGCGACGATCCGGCTTGTGTTCGAAAGGGATTGCATAAGGCCTCCTTGGGCACCGCGCGCCCATCACATTGGTTTCAGCCCGAGCAGAAGAAGCAGCGTTACAATCGCCATGCCGGCTGCGGTCAGGCCTAAGGGGGTCACGATCGAGATGATCGCGGTCCAGACGGCAACCTGCTTCCAGGTGAGCATATTCGCTGCCGCCCCAGCGGTCGGCAACGGGAGGAGAAGCGGGAAAGTTGGCGGCGCGGAAGGTAGGTCGTTTGCAGGGGGTAAAGGCTCTACCCCTCCGTCATACTCCGCCAGGAGCCGCGCGGCGTCAAAACGGGTCGGCACACCGAGGATATTATTAGCCTTTAACAGCTGCTTATCGACCGCCCGGTGGCTGCTACCCGTGGCCGCCGCGATCTCCTTCGAGTTGCGGTTCTGAAGCACGAGGCGGAGATAAGACCGTTGCCGATCGGTCAGGCGGGCAATGCGATCAGGTGCGCTTACACCGGGCGTCGGGTTTGGGGGCGTCTGTTCGGCAGGACGTCTATCCGGTTCGTTGGTCAGCATGCTCTCGAAAATACTCACGACGCGGAATGATTCGGCTCCAGATCAGCGATAACTCCTGACGGGCTCTGTCGATCAATTGACATCTCGAATGAGTTCAGTCGGCGCGCGAACGCGGCGAACAGGTCACGTTCGAGTGCCCACGACGCGTCGCCGAGTTCTCACTTTCGAAGCAGGCCGACCCCATGCGCACCTCGGCGGTCGGCAGCGGCCGCCACTCAGCATGAGTGATAGCCCTAGTGAACGGACGGAAATTTGCCGAGCGTTGCGGCTGCGTCGTTCAAGCGTGAGGCCCAAAAGGAAAGGATCTGTCCCTCGGCAGGGCGATCTTCGGCTGTATGCGCGGCAAATTCGGACAGGGTGCGGGCGAGTTCGGCGCTTGTGATCACGCGTTCGCGTTCCAGTATCGTGGCCAGAAGAGCCAGCCAGTCACCATGTGCCTGCACAAGCGCTTCGACCTGAAGCATTCCCGAACCACTTCCGGAGAAACCCTTTGAAGGGCTTTGATGCCGGCGGAACCTCGTAAGCAAACTTTTGATCAAGGACATGGCGCGCGTTCCATCAACCGCCCGTAGCCGGGACGGTTGAACACGCGGGAACACTGGTAACCACGCCCCACGTATTCCCCGCACCGACAAGCGGTAGCAAGGTCTTATATTTCGCGGGCCGCCCGACGGAAATCGGGGACCCAGCATTCGACCGCACATGCGGGCCAAGGATGGTGTTCAAGCCATGCCCAAGCCCGACCGCTATGGCACAAGGCTCAGGCGAAAACACGCTGTCATTGCAAACCCGAGCAGAGCCCAGCATCCTGGAAGTAGGCGTCGCGCTCGTTGCCGTATCGATCTGCCGCATGGCGGGCGGCGCGGGAGCTCGCCCGGACGATCGTCGTGTCGATCGCCTCCGTGGAGGAGGTCATCAACAACGATCGGGCATTGCTCGCGCGTTGCGCGTCCACAGGTGTGCCACGTGGCACACCTCAAGCGAGGATCCTCACCCGCGAGGGCAGGGACGCTGGCACGGTGGCTTGGTCCGCGCAAATGCGCCGATGGAGCCTTGCCCGGTAGGGTCGCGCCCGATCATCGGCAAAAGAGTATGTTTCTCACAAGCCGGCAGCGGCGACGGCTACCGCGAAGATCCGGATACTTGGGGGGATCGGCTGAGGTCGGGAAGGTGCGATGGTTGCGGCGTACCGATGGAAACGATCGCACCGCCCAGGATCAACGCGCGCGGATCGCTGTAACCTCCGCCACGGAACCGCGCATCCTCATGGCAAAGTCGACCCGCTGTCCGACTTTCACGGTCTTAAGCAGTGCCGGTGGGATTGCCGTGAACGCCATCGTCATCGCAGGCCAGCTCAGTGCCGCGATCGGACCATGCTGGATTGTAACCTTGGCAGCTTTGGGATCGATCGCGGTCACGACGCCACTGCCGCGACCGACCTTGACGGCCCCCTTCGTCGGCATGCCGTGCATGGAAGCGCTCGACTGCGCCGATGCCGTAGTCGTCGTCAGGCCCGCGAGGATGGCGAGTACCAACAGGGTATTCTTCATAGCGTATTCCTTTGCAGCGTTGGGACTGGGGTTGAAGGGTGAGGGGAACGCCGGGCGCGCCGCAGCAGCAGGAATGCTGCCGGCAATACCAGCATCGAGAGCAACGGTGCGGTGAGCATGCCTCCGATCATGGGAGCCGCAATCCGGCTCATCACTTCGGAACCGGTGCCTGTCCCGATCAGGATCGGAAACAGGCCGGCCAGGATCACCGCGACCGTCATAGCCTTGGGCCGGACACGAAGGAGGGCGCCTTCGCGCACGGCCGCTGCGACCTCGGCATCGTCCGGCACCGGGCCTCGGGCATCCAGCGCATGCTTGAGGTAGATCAGCATCACCACGCCGAACTCGGTCGAAACACCGGCGAGCGCGATGAACCCGACACCGGTCGCAACCGATTGGTTGTAGCCGAGCAGATAGAGCAGCCATAGACCGCCGGTGAGCGCGAACGGGAGCGTGCCCATCACCAGCGCGGCTTCATCGAGCCGGCGAAAGGTCGCGTAGAGCAGCAGGAAGATGATGACCAAGGTCGCCGGAACGACGATCTTCAATCGCTCGACCGCGCGCTGCAGATACTCGAACTGGCCGGTATAGGTGACACTGACGCCGGGCGGCAGTTTCACCTTGGCGGCGATCGCGTTCTGCAGATCACGAACGATGGTGGTGAGCGGCGCGCCGCGCCCGTCGATGTAGATCCACGTCACCGGCCGGCCGTTCTCGCTGCGTAGCATCGGCGGTCCATCGGTGATGCGAACGTCGGCGACGGTGCCGAGCGTGATCTGCTGCCCTGCCGGCGTCAGCACGGCCAGGTTGCGCAAGCCCTCGATGCTGTCGCGCAGCTCGCGCGGGTAGCGCACGCTGATCGGATAACGCGCCAGTCCCTCGACGGTCTGGCCGATCGTCTCTCCGCCGATCGCGCCCGATACGATCGACTGCACGTCGGCGACGTTGAGACCATAGCGTGCCGCAGCGGCCCGGTTGATATCGACATCGATATACCGCCCGCCGGTGAGCCGTTCGGCCAGCGCCGAGCCCACCCCGGGCACGGTCTTCGCGACCTGTTCGATCTCGCGCGCAGCCGCGTCGATCTCGGCGAGGTTCGCACCTGCCACCTTGATACCGATCGGACTCTTGATGCCGGTAGACAGCATCTCGATCCGGTTGCGGATCGGCGGAATCCAGAAATTGGCGAGGCCCGGCACCTTCACCGCCTTGTCGAGCTGATCGATCAATTTGTCTTGCGTCATGCCCGCGCGCCACTGATCCTTGGGCTTGAAGCGGATCGTGGTCTCGAACATTTCGAGCGGGGCAGGGTCGGTCGCGGTGTCGGCGCGGCCAGCCTTGCCGAACACGCTTTCCACTTCGGGTACGGTCTTGATGAGCCGGTCGGTTAGCTGAAGAAGCTGGCCGGCCTTGGCGGTCGAGATGCCGGGCAGCGCGGACGGCATGTAGAGCAGGTCGCCCTCGTTCATCTGCGGGATGAACTCGCCGCCTAGCTGGCTGATCGGCCAGAGGCTGGTCGCAAATACGAGCCCGGCGATAACCAGCGCCTGCTTCGGCCGCGCCAGTACCCAGTCGAGCGCGGGACGGTAGATGCGGGTGAGGACGCGATTGATCGGATTCGCGTTCTCGGACGGGATACGGCCGCGGATCAGCAACCCCATCAGCACCGGGATCAGCGTGATCGACAGGATCGCCGCACCCGCCATCGCATAGGTCTTGGTAAAGGCGAGGGGCGCGAACAGCCTCCCCTCCTGACCCTGAAGCGAGAAGATCGGCACGAACGAGAAGGTGATGATGAGCAGGCTGAGGAACAGCGCCGGGCCGACCTCGACCGCTGCGGCGGTGATCACGCGCCAACGCTCGGCACCCGCCAATGTCTCATCGGGATGATCGTGCGCCCAATGTTCGAGATGTTTGTGCGCGTTTTCGATCATGACGACGGCTGCATCGACCATTGCGCCGATGGCGATGGCGATGCCGCCCAGCGAGAGGATATTGGCGTTCAGTCCCTGCACCCGCATCGCGATGAAGGCGATCAGGATACCGAGCGGGAGCGTGAGAATGGCGACCAGCGCCGATCGAACGTGCCAGAGGAACAGCGCGCAGACGAGCGCCACGACGATGAACTCCTCGATCAGCTTGCCGCGCAGATTGTCGACGGCGCGATCGATCAGGTCCGAGCGGTCATAGGTGGTGACGACCTCCACGCCGGGCGGCAGGCTCTTCTTCAATTCCTCGAGCCGGGTGCGTACCCCGTCGATCACCTCGCGCGCGTTCTTGCCCTGGCGCATCACGATGACACCGCCTGCAACCTCACCCTCGCCGTTGAGCTCGGCCAACCCGCGCCGCATTTCCGGACCGATCTGAATTGTGGCGACGTCGCCGAGTGTCACGGGGACACCGCCAACCGTCTTGAGCGGCACGCTGCGGAAATCGTCGAGCGTCTTCAGATAGCCGGTCGCGCGGACGATATATTCCGCCTCCGCCATCTCGAGAACCGATCCGCCGCTCTCCTGGTTGCCGCGCTTCAGTGCTTCGGTCACCGCCTCGTGGGTGATCCCGTAAGCGGCCAGCTTCTGCGGATCGAGGACGACCTGATACTCTTTCACCATCCCGCCGATGCTCGCGACCTCGGCGACCCCCGGCACGGTCTTCAATTCGTAGCGCAGGAACCAGTCCTGGATGCTGCGGAGCTGTGCGAGGTCGTGACGCCCGGTCCGGTCGACCAGCGCATATTCATAGACCCAGCCTACCCCGGTTGCATCCGGGCCGAGCGATGCCTTCGCCCCCTCGGGGAGACGGCTTTGCACCTGGCTCAGATATTCGAGGACCCGGCTGCGCGCCCAATAGAGATCGGTCGCGTCGTCGAACAGGACATAGACGAAGCTGTCACCGACGAACGAATAGCCGCGCACCACGCGCGCGCCCGGCACGGACAGCATCGTCGTCGCGAGCGGATACGTGACCTGGTTCTCGACGATCTGCGGGGCTTGGCCCGGATAGGTGGTGCGGATGATGACCTGGACGTCGGACAGGTCGGGCAGCGCATCGACCGCAGTCGAGCGCAAAGCGCCCACCCCGACGACGATCAGCGCGAGGGCGGCGAGCAGGACGAGGAAGCGCGCCTTGACGGACGCTTCGATGATCCGCGCGATCACTTCGTGTCCCCCGTGATCGGGCGCGCGGCGATGCCGGTCAGGCTCGCCTCGCTATCGAGCAGGAACTGGCCCGATGCGACGACCTTCTCGCCTGACGCCAGTCCTGCGAGGATTTCGGTCTGGCCGCTCGCCTCGCGCCCGATACGGACCTCGGCCGGTCGGAAACGACCCTTGCCGTCGGCAAGCATGACGAGCGTGCGCTTGCCGGTGCGGATCACGGCTTCGCTCGGCACCAGCAGCGCGGTGTCGGACGTCCCGCCCAGATGGACGGTCGCGAACATGCCGGGGCGCAGACGTCCACTTGGGTTGCGCAGTTCGATGCGTACCGTGAGCGTCCGGCTGTCCGCCTGCGTCGTCGGCAAGACGGCGATGACGCGGCCGGTGAAGCGCTCGCCAGGGAACCCCGCCAGCTCGGCATTCGCGGTCTGCCCGACTTTGACAGCGCTTGCGCGCACTTCCGGCACTGCAGCGTTCAACCAGACCGTGCCGAGGCCATTGACCTGCGCCAGCGTTTGACCGGGCGCGAGCGTAACGCCGGCGCGGGCATCGAGTGTCTGGATAACGCCCCCGATCGGGCTGCGAATGGTGGTCATTCCGTGCCCGCCCGCCACGCCGCCCGGAATGCCGATCAGTCGCAGACGCTGGCGTGCGGCAGCGATCAACGAGGGGTCGCCGGTTTTACGCACCGCTTCATATTCGCCCTGCGCGCCGCCCCATTCGGGGACCAACACGTCGGCGATCGGCGCCCCGGCACGGATTATGTCGCCCGGTGCGCGGCCATAGACCCGCTGGATGAAGCCTGCGGCACGTGCCTGCACGATTGCGATGTCGCGCTGATTGAAGTCGATCGCGCCGGTCACATCGAGCGTGCCGGCCAACGTGCCGGTGGTCGCGGTCGCGAGCCGAATGCCGAGGCTCTGCATCGCCGAAGGGTCGACCGTTACGCCGGGCTTTGCCGTCGGGCCGCTACTCGCGTCGGCATATTTGGGGACCGTCTTCATCCCCATCGACGACAGGGAGTCCGGATTGTCGTAATGCTCCTGCGGCACCATCGGGTCGTAATAATAGAGCGGCTTACGAGGAGTATCCGGCGTCCCGGCGGCAGGTGCCCCATTGCGCGTGCCGGCCAGGTAATAGCCTCCAGCGCCCGCGACGAGGGCGACAGCCGCAAACGTCGCCGCGAGCTGCGACCGTTGAAGTGACGTGGTCATTGGTCGGCGCTCCCGAACAGGAGAATGAGCCGCGCGCCATCCGCGGCGACAGTCGCCTCGCGATCAAGCGTGGTGAGAACCGCGTCGGCAAGCGCGGCGTGCGCGTCGGCGATGTCGGTGAGAGTGGCGCGCCCGGCGCTGTAACTGCCGGTCTCAAGCGTCACCCGCTGCTCGGCGAGCGGCTGCAGCACGTCGCGCGCGCGGGACCATTGTGCGTGGTGCATCGCGTGATCGGCAAGACCTGCTTCGAGATCGGCGGTCAGCTCGCGCAAACTGGCATCTGCGCCGGCGCGTGCACCGTTGGCGTCGGCAGCGCGGGCCGCGATCAACGGTTCCTGGCGCCGCTTTTTGAATAACGGCAGGCCGATCGTGACGCCTGCGGACACATAATCGCCGAACCGGGGATCGCGCCGTTGGTAGGACAGATCGACGCCGAAATCGGGACGCCGTTCTGCCTCGGCCAAGCGAAGGTCGGCATCCGCGCGACCGATCGTGGCACCGGCCAACACCAGCGTCGGATGCTGGCGGAGCGATGCGCGCAGGCGCGCAGGCTCGACCGTGAAGTCCGGGATCGGACCTGCGATGTCGGGGTCGGCTTCGCCCGTCCAGCGCGTGAGGTCGGCGCGCGCGCGGCCGACCATCGACACCAGTTCGTCGCGACGGTCCTGTAATTTCGCAACGGCTTCGCGCGCGGCGAGCACCTGTGCTGGCCGCGATGCCCCCGACGCGACCGCACCGGGCGACGCTTTGACGAAGCGGTCGAGCCGTTGGAGCACCGTGTCGAGCGCCGTAAGGCGCCGCTCGGCATAAGCGAGACTGATCCAGGCAAGCGCAGCCTGAACCTTGACGATGCGCGCCTCCACGCCGGTCTCCGCGTCGGCGACGCCTATGTCCGCTTCGGCGCGACCCCGTTGCGCGCGACGCTTGGCGAGATTGGGAATGTCCTGCGAGACACCGACGCGCGCCCAGGTGAAGTTATCGCGCTGCGGCTCGAACGCGAGCGGTCCCGAGATCGGAAAGCTGTCGATTCCGAGCGCGAGCTTCGGATCGGGCAACTGTCCTGCGGCGCTTCGCGCCGAACGCATAGCATCGGCACCGAGCGACTTCGCCTTGATGGACGGCGCGTCGGCAGCGGCTTTTTGCAGCGCCGCGTCGAAGGTCAGCGGCCCGGCGATCGCCGGCATACTGACCGACGCGAGCGCGAGCCATACCAGCGCGCGTGACGCGCGGCGGCGTAAGGGGGTTCGCATTTCGTCATATCCTGATCCTTGAGTTCACATCGCGCCGTATCCGGCGCATGCGCGCCGGGTCGCGTGACGGGCACGCGCGCGGACTTGAAATCAGATCAGGATTGAAGGCGGTTCTGGTTCCGGAGCGGTCGAACGGCCCCGCAAGGCTGCGAAGATACCGATCTGCTCAGCACGATCGGCGCGGGCCGCAGCCTGGAGCACGATCGATGGGTCGGACAGCATCATCGATCCGCCCGACGCCATCATGGCGATGCAGCCGGCCAAGCCGCACTTGCACGGCTTGTGGGATGCGTCCTTCTTCATCGCCGACATGCAATCCGGCATGGACGCCATGTCACTCGTTGCCATCGCTGCCATGTCCATCGCACCTGCCGGGGCAGCAAGCGCCTGGGCCGGCTGCTGAACAGCAAGCCCGGCCATCACGCCGATCAGCATCAGGAAAAGAAACAGGCGCTTCACATGCACTTCCTGCGGGGCGCCTCTGAACCTGTCAATCGGCCAAATTGCCGTCGTGGGATCATCGATTTGGTTACATGATAAAATCGAAAGCCCCGCTCTGTTGCCCGTGCTTGGGGAAACAGGGCGGGGCAACACCCGTTATTGCGGGCGCTTACCGTGCTTGCGGAGCCAAGCCTGTAGCTCTGCAATATCCTTTTCCTGCTTGGTGATCGTCATCTGCGCCATTTGCCGCGTCTCGGCATCCTTGGCGTCGCGCACCGCGACACGCGACATGGTGATCGCGCCGCGGTGATGCTCGATCATCTTGCGGGTCCACATTTCCGATGGGTCGCCCTGCTTAGCGGCCATCATCTTCTGGTGCATGTCCATCTCGGCCTGCCCGTAGGGATTGCCGGCCATCATCGTGGCCATGTCGCCGTGGTTCATGCCCTTCATCTGGCTATGATCCATGCCCTGCATCCCGCCCTGCTGCGCGAGCGCGGGGGTGGCGAGGATCGCAAAGGCTGCAAACATCGGTATCAAACGCATTCTCGATCTCCTCGGTAATTACTCAACCTTCTACGCGGCAAAGCGTCGCATCCCTCACGCCGTCAGCGGATCGGCTGTAGGGTGTTCACCCCGGCGCTCTCGTCGGTTTCGGGCGGGGGAGGGGGAACCTGCTTGTCGCGGTAAGACGGTAGGTCCGGCGCGCCGTTCGGCGTGGGGTGCGCTTCTAGCCGCGCAATCATCCGCTTCATGTCTGTGATTTCGCGAACCTGGGCATCGATGATCCCGTCGGCCAGTCGACGAACTTCGGGATCTTTGATGTGCGCCCGCTCGCTCGTCATGATCGCGATCGAGTGGTGTGGGATCATCGCCTTCATATAGCTCACGTCGTCGACCGTCTCCTGGCTCCGGACCAGCCATAAGGCGAGCGCGAAGACTACGACGCTACCGGCCAAAATCGCCAAATTGACGGTCCGGTTCTTATACATCGACCACATGAAGCCGAGCATGATGACGGCCATCGTCGCTCCCATGACGACGGCCATTCACATTCGGGTCTGGCTATATTCGACGTGACTCCGCGTGTAGGTGTTCAGATACATCAGACCGAACATCACGATGGTCGAAGTCGCGATCATCGCGGCAAAACGACCGTAACCCGTTCCGCTACTTTTCTCGTGGTTATCCATCTTCGTGTTTCCCTATTTGCGCCCCCGCGTCTTTCATCGTCAGAACCACACCCGCACACCGGCCACGAAGCTGGTAGTGGTCGGATCTTTGCCCTCGGCGCGTGTGAAATCGGCGGTACGTCCGGTCTGTGCGACATAGGAGACGCCGATATAGGGCGCGAACTGCCGCCTGATGTCGTAGCGGAGCCGGAGCCCCAGCTCGGCGTCGGTCAGCCCCGCGCCAAGCCGGTTTTCGGGCACGTCCTGCGCCGATAGGTTGAACTCGACCCGCGGCTGAAGGATCAGCCGCTGCGTGATGCGCTGGTCGTAATACCCCTCGAGGCGACCGAGCAGATCCCCCTTGGTCGACAGGAACAAAGCGCCCTCGACCTCGAACATATAAGGCGAAAGACCCTCGAACCCGACGGTGGCATAGGTGCGGTTGGGTGACGGCTGGAAGTCGTGGCGAACGCCTGCCTGAAGGTTGAAGTACGGCCCGACGGCTCGACTGTAGAGCGCCTGGACTTCTGCACTTTCGACACCCTCGCGTAACGCGCCCTCGCCCTCGCTCTTCAGCCACAAGCGATTGATGTCACCGCCGAACCACGCCTCGCCATCCCAACGATAGCCGTCGCGGCCTTGGCGTGCCTGGTATTCGGCAAGATTGAACATGACCTGGTAGAAGGGCTGGCCGCCTTGCTCGAACATCATGTCGTGCCGCGCCTTGGCCATATCGGCCGGCGCGAACTGACGATCGGCGTAATGATCCATCGGCGGCGCGGGGGCCGGTGCGTTCCCGGCGGAAAGCGCCGTGCCGGTCTGCTCCATTGCGGGCATCGCCATCCCGACCATGCCCGGCATGGGCTGCATATCATGGCCGCTGTGCTGGTCGCCGGACATATTCATCCCCGGCATTGCCTGCTGAGCGCCCTGTGGAGCCGTTTGGCCGCTCGCGGGCATCTCCATTCCCTGCATGGATTGGGACGCGCCCTGCGCTGGCTGTGAGGCATCGCCGGGCATGGCCATGCCCGGTATCGCCGAATGGTCCATGCCCGCCATGTCGGCCATCGGGTCAGCCGTGGTTTTCGCGGGCGCCTTGCGCTTCTCGGCAACGGGCTTCGCCTTGGCGCGCTTGGCTGGCGCGGACGATTTAGCCGCAGGTTTCTTCTGAGCCGGCATCGTCATGCCGGGCATGTTCATGCCCCTCATCGACTGCGCAGCGACCGGAGCCGCGAGGGTGAGCATGGCGACCGACGCCAGCAGGGGCGCGAGGCGCGTCATGCGGCGTCTCCCCGCGGACGGACACTCACGGTTCGCATCATGCCGGCGTGCATGTGGTAGAGGAGATGGCAGTGGAACGCCCAATCGCCGACTGCATCGGCGGTAAAATCCCACGTCACCTTGCCGCCTGGCTGGACGATGACGGTGTGTTTGCGCGGCGCATGATCGCCGTGTCCCGTCACCAGCTCGAAAAAGTGGCCGTGGATATGGATCGGGTGCCCCATCATGCTGTCGTTGATGAGGTTGATCCGCACGCGCTCACCTTCGAGGAAGGGGATCGGCTCCATCATGTCGGACATCTTCACGCCGTCGAACGACCACATGAAGCGCTCCATGTTGCCGGTCAGGTGAATGTCGAGGCTGCGGCTGGGAGCCCGCACGTCCGGGTTGCGTTCCAGCGCCATCAAGTCCCGGTAGACCAGCACCTTGTGGCCGACATTCTCAAGCCCCTGACCGGGGTCGCCGGTGCGATCCATCGGCATCGGCGAGATCGTCTGGACACCCGGTCCTTTCTTGACCTGCGGGGCTTTGGAGAAGTCGCGCATCTTCATGGACCCCATGTCCATGCCGGCCATGCCCTGCTCGCCGCCCATCGAACTATGGTCCATCCCCGCCATGCCGCCCGCGCTGCCGCCCGTCGCCATCGCACCGTGGTTCATCGCCGAATGATCCATCCCTGACATCGTGCCGCCTTGCGGCATTCCGTCCATTGCCATTGCGCCTGCTGCCATGCCGGCGCCGGGGGTGGTGAGACCGGCGGACGGGTTCTTTTCATTGGTCGGGTCGGGGCCGCGCATCCCGCCGCTCGACATATCCATGCCGCCCATCGACGACATATCCATGCCCATGTCCTTCATCGTCGCGAGCGGGCGCGGACGAAGCGCAGGCACCTCGGCCGCCATGCCGGGGCGCGGGGCGAGCGTGGCGCGCGCCAGGCCGGATCGGTCGATCGCCTCGCCGACAAGCGTGTAAGCTCGGTCGTCGATCGGGGTAACGATTGCGTCGTAGGTTTCGGCGACACCGATCTGGAACTCGTCCACCTCGACCGGCATGACGTTTTGCCCGTCAGCCTGGACGATGCTGAGCTTGAGACCGGGGATGCGGACATTGAAGGTCGTCATCGACGATGCGTTGATGACACGCAGTCGCACGCGCTGCCCGGGCGTGAACAGTGCGGTCCAGTTGTCGCGCGGGCCGTGGCCGTTGACGAGATAGGTATAGGCGGGGCCGGTCGCGTCGGAAATATCGGTGGGGTCCATCCGCATCTTGCCCCAATCCACGCGGTCCTTGAGCGGCTGATCCTTGCCGGAAAGCAGGCCGACCAGGGTCTGACGCTGATAGTTGAAGTGACCGGGGTCGACTTTCATGTCGCGGAAGATGGTAGCCGGGCTCAGCTGGCTGTGGTCGGACAGCACGATGACGTGTTCGCGGTCGGACTGCACCGGATCGGCGCCGGCAGGATCGATCACGATCGGCCCGTAATGCCCGAGCTGTTCCTGAAGCCCGGAATGGCTGTGATACCAATACGTGCCGTTCTGCCGGATCGGAAACTCGTAGAGGAAGCTCGAACGGGGCTTGATGCCGGGGAACGAGATGCCGGGCACTCCATCGAACTGCGGGGGAACGAGCAGGCCGTGCCAGTGGATCGAACTGTCCTCGTCGAGATCGTTGATGACATTGAGACGAACGGTCTGCCCCTCGCGCAACCGGATCAGCGGGGCCGGCACGGTGCCGTTGATGCCGATCGCCTTGGACGCGCGGCCATCGATCATCATCGTCTGGCGCGCGATACGGAGCGTAATGTCGTTGCCGGTGACGGTCGGCAGCGACGTGATGATGCCTGCCGAATTGGTCTGCGCCCATGCCGGCATGTAGGCCGACAGCGCGAGTCCGCCGCCTGCAAGGGCGGCACCGCGTAGCATCTGGCGGCGGTCGATAATGCGGCTCATACGATCCTCAAGGCTTTCGATCGGGGATGTCCCTCTAGCCTTGATACGCGGTGCGTCGTGCTACCCCTCAACGATCGCCTAATTGCTCGAGCAGCTTGGCACGTGCGCGATAGAGCCGTGTTTCCACAGCCTTCTCGCTGATCGACAACACCGCAGCGGTTTCCGCCTGGCTCAAGCCTTCGATCGTCCGCAACACCAGCGGCTCCTTCAAGGCAACGGGGAGGGCAGCAATGGCGCGCGTCACCCGGTCCAGCTCCTGCCGATCGCTGGCGGCGTCGTCGATCGGCACCTGATCGTCCGTAACCGCCTCGGCCTCGATGCCGACCGGGATCGCGAATGAGAGGAAGCGGCGCACGGTCCGCTTGCGTCCCCAATCACGGCATTTGTTGAGCGCGATCGTGGAAAGCCACGCCCGCATCGACCGGTTGCCATCGTAACGTGGCATGGCCTGGTGGGCAGCGACGAAAGTCTCCTGCAACAGGTCCAGCGCCTCGTCGGGTTCACCGACGCAGGCGCGGACCATCCGGAAAATCGGTTGCCGATGGCGACGCATGATCTCGGCAAAGGCCGCTTCCCGCCCCGCGATGCTGAGCGTCGCAAGCTCGGCCTCGGTGAGCGAGGTCCAGTCTAGACTCAACGCTGATCGTCGGTGAGCGCCTTCACCACCGCCTGGTCGAACTGCCCGGTCTGGTTGGGACGGAGAAGCTGTCTCATGGCGAATATATGCGCGAGCGTAGCCTTCTGAAGTTCGCCCATGACGGCGTGGCTCCGATCGACTGCCGCGACAACGCGCGGTCCGTTGCCGTGTTCGACTTCGATAGCCTCCGCGAGACGGGCATTGTCGGCCCGCAACTCCAGCTCGAAGGCGCGTCGTTGGACCGCGAAGCGCTGTTCCAAGACTTGCAGGCGTGCCTGCTGGTCTGCGTCCAGCGCCAGCTTGTGATGCAACACCTCGTGAAGCTCCGCACCGGGCTGCACCGGCGAGGGAAGAAGTGCCCGCCCGATGAACACACCGCCGATCGCCGCAACAAAGCAGGCGATCACGCACAATATCAGCCGGACGCGACCGCTCATGGCGCGCCGGCAAGCAAGATCGACGGGGCGAGCGGCGACATTGGCCCGAGTGGCGAGAGCGCAGACACAGCCCCGGCCTCTCTGGCCGGAAAGCCCGCGCCAAATACGCCCATGACGAGCGCTACGGCGATCGTCACCGCGCCGATGCCGGTGCCGGCTCGCGCCGCTGGCCGCGCCGCGATGCGCGCAAGCACTCTGGCTTCCATTCCGTCGAGGCTGGCGGGCACGGGAGCGTGCGCCATCCTCGTCAATACTGCGTCGAGGTCATCCATGTCGTTCACTCCACCCCTCTAGCATAGGTTACGCATGCCGCAGCCCAATCCCTCAACACGACCTTTCGAGGGGTAGTCGATTGGGGCGCGTAACGAAGGATAGTCCCCATTACGAAGGAGCCATCCATGCGCCGCTTCCCTGTCCTGATCGCCACTGCCGCAAGCCTTGCACTCGCCGGCACCGCCTACGCTCACCCCAAACTGCTGTCCGCGAGCCCGTCCGCGAATGCGACCGTTGCCAAGCCGACGCATATCGAGCTGCATTTCAGCGAAAAGCTGATGCCAGCCTTTTCCAAGGCAGAACTGACTATGGCGGCCATGCCCGGGATGGCCGCCATGAAGATGGCCAGCGTAGCAAAACTGGGGCCTGATGGACGTACGCTGATCGTCACTCCCAACGGCTCGCTCCCGCACGGCCGCTACAGCGTGGCATGGCAGGTGGTGTCGACAGACACGCACAAGGTCGCCGGAAGCTATGCCTTCGCGGTGAAGTGAGACAATGACCGATTGGCCGCTGATCGGCATCCGCTTCGCGCTCTACATGACGCTGGCGGCGCTGCTCGGCCTCGCTGCATTCGGCCTCTATGGGCTGCGAGCCGACGAGCGCGGTGATGCGCTCGCGCTGCGCGCATGGCTGGTCGGCAGCGCCGCCCTCGGCCTCTTATTCTCGGCCGCCTGGATCGTGCTGATGGCATCCTCGATGGCGGGAACGCCAGCGTGGCCGATCGATCGCGAAGCGATCGGCGCGCTGCTCACCGGCTCTGCGATCGGGGTGGCCTGGAAGCTCCGCATGGTCGCGCTCATCGTCGCTGGGGTGGCGGCAATGATGATTGCTCGCCACGGAATCTGGCTGTGCATCGTCGCGCTTTGCGGCTTCGTTGCGATCGGCACGCTGGCATGGACCGGGCACGGTGCGATGGATGACGCCGCGATCGGCTGGGTTCACCTCGGTGCCGATATTCTGCACCTGGTCGCTTCGGCGACTTGGGTCGGCGCCTTGTTCGGGCTGATCCTTCTTGTCTCGCGGCCCGCTGCGCGGGTCGATGCAGCACACCTCGAACTGACGCACCGCGCGCTGTACGGGTTCGGGATGGTCGGAACGGTCGTGGTCGCTACGATCGTCATCACCGGCTTGATCAACGGCTGGATGTTGGTCGGTGTCGACCACCTCACGGACCTCGGCAAGTCGCTCTATGGTCGGCTCCTCCTCGCCAAGCTGGTGTTGTTTGCCGTTATGCTCGGTCTTGCCGCCCTCAATCGCTTTTGGTTGACGCCGACTTTCGAACGATCGATCGCCAGTGCCGATCATCGCAGGGCTCTCGGTACGTTGCGCGCGAGCCTCGTAACCGAGACCGGGTGCATCGTCGTCATCCTCGGACTCGTCGCCTGGCTGGGGACGCTTGCTCCCCCTGCATCGGCGATGTGAGGATCGGCCGGGCGGTCCTCGTGCCTCCCGGCCTCCTGCTCCGATGGATCAATCGGCGGACCACTGCCGTTTGTTTCCAAGGGCAACCGACCCCGGCCGCGTAGAGTCTAGGTAGGCGGGCTTGACCTTGACACGATGTCAGACCCTACATGCCCTCGGGTAGAAGGAGTCTCACGCCATGAACGACCCTCATTCCCATACGCCTCAAGCCAGCGGGTGCGGCTGTTCCGGGCATAGTACCACGGAGCCTGCGGCCGCGACTGTCTCTCCCGCGGCAGCGGCCTGCTGCTCGGGTGGAGCGGCTGAGGGGCCTCCCGAGACGGCCAAAAACGACGAGCATCACCCTGAGGCTGGAGGTTGCTGCGCTGGCGGCAAGGTCTCTGAAGGCGCAGCGACGGTTACGGACCCGGTGTGCGGGATGACGGTCGATCCGGCGAAAACGGCGCATCATGCCGAGCACGCCGGCCAAACCTATCATTTTTGCAGCGCCGGTTGCCGGACCAAGTTCGTCGCCAACCCTGACGCCTATCTCGGCGACAAGCCGAAGCCAGAGCCAACGGCGACGCCGGGGGCTATCTGGACGTGTCCCATGCACCCGCAAATCCGCCAGGAGGGACCGGGGACGTGTCCGATTTGCGGCATGGCGCTCGAACCGGAAGAACCGTCGCTCGATGATGGGCCTAATCCCGAGCTGGTCGATTTCACGCGTCGGCTGTGGGTGGCGGGCGTGCTCGCTGTGCCGCTGCTGGCGATCTCGATGGTCGCCGAAATGCTCGGCATCCATATCGTCAGTGCTGCCGCATCACCTTGGGTGCAGCTTGCCCTAAGCGCCCCGATCGTACTGTGGGCGGGCTCGCCGTTTTTTCAGCGGGGATGGACGTCGCTTCGCACCCGTCATCTCAATATGTTCACGCTGATCTCGATCGGGGTCGGCGCTGCCTTCCTCTACAGCCTTGTCGCGACGGTCGCGCCCGGCATCTTCCCCCCGACCTTCCGGATGCACGGGGGCGTGGTCCCGGTCTATTACGAGGCGGCCGGAGTGGTGGTAGCCTTGGTGCTGCTCGGACAGGTCCTCGAACTGCGTGCCAGAGCGGCAACAGGACGCGCGATCCGCGCCCTCATGGATCTTGCCCCCAAGACGGCGCGCCGGGTGCGATCGGACGGGTCCGAGGAGGAAGTCAGCCTTGCTGACGTGGCGGCCGGTGATCGGCTTCGCGTTCGTCCCGGGGATGCGATCCCGGTTGACGGCGTAGTGGTCGAGGGACGCTCCTCGGTCGATGAATCCATGCTCACCGGCGAGCCGGCTCCTGTCCTCAAGGAGGCCGAGGCGGCCGTCACGGGTGGTACGGTCAACGGCACGGGCAGCCTCGTCATGGAAGCGCGCGCGGTCGGGTCGGATACGATGCTGGCGCGGATCGTCCGCATGGTCGCGGACGCGCAGCGCAGCCGTGCCCCGATCCAAGCCGTCGCCGATCAGGTGTCTGGCTGGTTCGTGCCGTTGGTCGTGCTGGTTTCTATCGCGACGTTCGTGGTGTGGTCGCTGGTCGGTCCTGAGCCGCGCATGGGTCATGCGCTGCTTACTGCCATCGCTGTGCTCGTTATCGCCTGCCCCTGCGCGCTGGGTCTCGCTACGCCCATGTCGATCATGGTCGGGACCGGCCGCGGGGCTCAGGCCGGCGTTCTGGTGAAGAACGCGGAAGCGCTACAGGGGCTGGAGAAAGTCGATACACTGGTCATCGACAAGACGGGCACGCTCACGGAAGGCAAGCCTAAGCTCATCGCGGTCCAGACGATCGGCTCGGTCGTAGAGAACGACATGCTCGCCCTCGCTGCGGCCGTCGAAGGGCAATCGGAACACCCGCTCGCACACGCGATCGTCGTTGCCGCCAAGGATCGAGATTTGCAGCTCGGCACGGTCACGGACTTCGCCTCGCAAACCGGTCTAGGGGTCAGCGCCAAGGTCGATGGCCGTTCGGTCGTGATCGGGAACGCCGAGCAAATGAGCCGGATTGGCGCTGATCCCAAGGCGCTCGATGCCGATGCCGATCGTCATCGCGGCGACGGTGCAGGCGTAATCCTCGTGGCGCTCGACGGCGTTCTTGCCGGCCTGCTCGCGGTCGCCGACCCGGTCCGCGCCAACGCCGGAGAAGCAATTGCCGCACTCCGCCAGCAGGGCCTCCGCGTCATTATGCTGACAGGCGACAACCAGACGACTGCCGATGCGGTCGGCCGCGCTGTTGGCGGACTCGACGACGTGCGCGCCGGCCTGCGCCCGGAGGACAAGGCGCGCATCATCAGCGAGCTGAAAGCGTCCGGTGCCAAGGTTGCGATGGCCGGCGACGGAATCAACGATGCGCCCGCTCTGGCGGCTGCGGACGTGGGCCTCGCCATGGGCACGGGAACAGACGTAGCGATCGAAAGCGCCGGCATAACGCTTACGCGCGGCGATCTGTCGGCGATCGTGCGAGCGCGGAAGCTCGCCCAGGCGACGATGCGGAATATCCGTCAGAACCTGTTCTTCTCGTTCCTGTTCAACGGGATCGGCGTGCCGGTCGCGGCCGGGGTGCTCTACCCCGTGGCGGGCATCCTCCTCTCGCCGATGCTGGCCGGCGCGGCGATGGCGCTCTCGTCCCTCACCGTGGTCCTCAACGCGCTGCGGTTGAACACGGTGAAGCTATGAACATCGGGGCGGCATCGGATGCCAGCGGTGTCTCGCAGCGCATGATCCGCCATTACGAGAAGATCGGTCTCGTGCCCGCGCCGGCAAGGCGCGGGAGTTACCGCGACTATGCCGACCCCGACGTTCACCGCCTTCGCTTCATTGCCAACGCGCGTGACCTGGGGTTTCCGATCGATGAGATCAGGACGCTGCTCGGCCTCTGGTCGGATCGCAGCCGTTCGAGCAGCGAAGTCAAAATGCTTGCGCAAGCGCGCGCTGACGAACTCGGACGTAAGGCGGCTGCGCTCGAAGATATGCGATCGACGCTGCTGGAATTGGTAAACCGCTGTCACGGAGACGATCGACCGGACTGCCCGATTCTTCGCCGCATGGAAGGATGAGATCGCGCCTACTCGCTGGGACGACGACCAACGCCGTCCCGCCAAGGTCGTTGCGACGAGCGAAGCGTGATCCGCAGCGACGCTGCCCTGCCGCGGATCGCGTCCATCGTTCGTCCCATCTCGCGCGCGATCTGTCCGATGGTTTGCCTCGCCGCCACGCGCCGGCGTAGCTCGGCGTCGGTCTCGGCGGTCCAGCGTGTGCCATGCTGATCGGTCAGCCCAATATCTCCTCGACCAGGAGAAGCCCCAAAAAGCCGATAAAGAACATGGCGCTGATAAGCGGCGTGTCGGGCTTCTCGTGCGCCTCGACCAGAAGCTCCTCGGTGACGAGGTAGAGCAAGGCCATCAGCCCGAAGCTCAGAAACCCGGCGATGATGATGGGCGGGAGCAGCGCAACGGGTGTTGCCAGCGCCGCGCCGATCGGGAGCAGCAGCGCGATCCCCACCGTGATCGCCACGATACGGGCCTTCGATCGGATCGACTCGCCGAGTTCGGTCGTCACGGTCAACCCGAGGAACAGCACCTCGAGAGTCAGGGCGATGGTGAGCAATATGCCCGCCTTGCCGCCAGCGACAAATGCCAAGCCCAACACCAATCCGTCGATTAGAATATCGACGCCGACCGCGCCGAGCATCGCGATCGGCCCCTTGGCTCGACCCTCGATCGCTTTTAGCGAAAGCATGACGATGATGCCGATCGCCCCCCCGACGAAGGTCGCGATGGGCGAGCCTTCGTGCATCACCTGAGGAAGGATCTCGACTGCCGCTGCGGCGAACACCACACCTACCGCCAGATGTTGCATCGCGCTTACGACGGCTTCGCTCGGTCGTCTGGTAACGGCAACTAGCGAACCGAGCAGTACGGCCGCGACCGGGATCAGGGTGAAGACTATTGCCTGCATGTCGCGAGCCTCAAACGGTCTTGTCGGATTCGAGCGCGCACGGCGTTCCCGGGTCGGTCTCGATCTGGATCGTCGCGTGGTCGATCCCGAATTTCTCCTTCAGGGCTGCCGCGACGCCGGCCGTGTAGGCGTCGCCGGGATAGCCGCCCGGGACGAGCAGATGCACGGTCAGTGCCGTCTCGGTCGTGCTCATCGGCCAGACGTGGAGGTCGTGGATATCCTGCACGCCCTCGCGTCCGCGCAGGAAAGTGCCGATCTCCTCGGGGTCGAGGCCGGGAGGTGCTGCCTGAAGGCTCATGTTCACGGAATCGCGGAGCAGCCCCCACGTCCCGATCGCGATTACCGCAACGATGACGAGGCTCGTCACCGGGTCGATCCAGGTGAGCCCGGTCTTCACGATGATGAAGCCTGCCATCACGACGCCGGCCGACACCGCGGCGTCGGCCGCCATGTGGAGGAATGCGCCCTTGATATTGAGGTCGCCCTTGCGGCCCGACATGAACAGGAGCGCGGTCGCAGTGTTGACGACGATACCGATCGCCGCGACGATCATCACCGTGCCGCCCGCAACCGGAGCCGGTTCGGAAAAGCGCCGGATCGCTTCCACCGCGATCACGACGATGGCGACGAGCAACAGCAGAGCATTCAAGAACGCTGCCAGGATCGACGAGCTGCGGAAGCCATAGGTGTATTTGCCGCTCGGGCGGCGCTTACCCAGCGTCGCTGCGCCCCAAGCGATCAGCAGGCCCAGCACGTCGCTCAGATTGTGGCCGGCATCGGCCAGCAGCGCCATCGATCCCGAGGCGATTCCGTAACCGGCCTCGATGACGACGAAGCCCAGATTGAGGGCGGTGCCGATCGCGAACGCCTTGCCGAAACTCTTGGGGGCGTGGCTGTGCCCATGCCCCCCGTGAGCGTGACCGTGGTCGTGACCACCCGGTTCGCTATGGTCGTGGGCGTGCTCGCCCGCTGCATGATCGTGCATGATCTGTCTTTCAGTGTGCCGAGGCGGGCAGGGGAGGGAGTTCGAGATGGCTGTCCGACGACGCTGGCAGCTTGCGCGCGCCGAAGCGGGCGTAGAGCGTCGGCAGCACGAACAGGGTCAGAAGGGTCGCGGAGATGAGACCTCCGATAACCACGGTCGCGAGAGGTTTCTGCACCTCGGCACCTGCACCGTGCCCCAGCGCCATCGGTACGAACCCGAGCGACGCGACGAGTGCGGTCATGGCAACCGGCCTGAGCCTGGCGAGCGCCCCTTGGTGCGCCGCCACAGCGCGATCCACGCCGTCGCGCATCAGGTCGTGGATGGAGGACACCATCACCAACCCGTTGAGCACCGCGATGCCCGACAGCGCGATGAAGCCTACGGCCGCGGAAATGGAGAATGGCATCCCCCGCAGCACCAGCGCCAGTACCCCGCCCACCAGCGCCAGGGGCACGCCGGTGAATACGATCAGCGCGTCCCGTACCGAGCCTAGCGCTCCGTAGAGCAGCAGCATGATGACGGCGAAGCAGATCGGCACGACGATCGCGAGCCGGTCGCGTGCAGACGCCAGATTCTCGAACTGGCCGCCCCATTCGAGATAAGTGCCCGGAGGTAGCTTCACCTGGCTGTCGATCGCGGCGCGCGCATCGGCGACGACACCTGCCACATCGCGGTCGCGGACGTTCGCCTGCACCACGACGCGCCGCTTTCCGTTCTCCCGGCTGATCTGGTTGGGACCGTCGACGACGGCGATATCCGCGACCGTTGACAGCGGCACGAAACCGCCGCCTGCGGTCGGCACGGGCACCTGGGCGACCGCGGTCAGATCGGATCGTGCGCTTTCCGCCATGCGGATCACGACGGGGAAGCGGCGATCGCCTTCGAAGATGACGCCGGCTTGGCGTCCCCCGATCGCGGCGGCAACCGTGTCCTGCACGTCGCCGGCCGTCACCCCGACCCGCGACATGGCGGTGCGGTTGGGACGGATGTCGAGCATCGGCAGACCTTCGGTCTGCTCGACCCGGACGTCTGCGGCGCCGCGCGTCGCACGCAGTATGCCGGCGATGCGATTTGCGGTCGCGTTCATCTCGCCGAAGTCGTCGCCGAACACCTTGATCGCGATATCACCGCGCACACCGGCGATCAGCTCGTTGAAGCGCATCTGGATGGGCTGGGTGATTTCGTAGGCGTTGCCCGGCAGGGTGGAGAGTCGCTTTTCCAACTGCTCGACCAGCGCCTCCTTGGACAGACCGGGGTCAGGCCATTCGTTCTTGGGCTTCAGGATGACGAACGTGTCGGTCGCGTTAGGCGGCATCGGGTCCGATGCGATTTCGGACGTGCCGGTGCGCGAGAAAGCGAACCTGACTTGCGGCGCCTTGGCGAGCGCCTTTTCGACCTGGAATTGCATGGCCTGGCTCTGGTCGACCGACGTGCCCGGGATGCGGACCGCCTGCACGAGGACATTGCCTTCATCGAGCTGGGGCAGAAACTCTTGGCCCAAGGTAGTGAAGGCGACACCGGCAATCGCGAGCGCGCCGACCGCGACGCCGATGGTGAGGCTCGGTCGGCGCATGGCCGCATCGAGCCCCGGTTCGTAGCGTCGCCGCAGGAACGCGACGATGCGGCTTTCCTTCTCCTCGACCCGCTTGCTGAGCCAGATGGCGATGGCTGCGGGCACGAAGGTCAACGACAGGATGAAGGCGAAGACGAGCGCGATGATGACGGTGAGTGCCATCGGCTCGAACATCTTGCCCTCGACGCCGGAGAAGGTGAGGAGCGGCGCATAGACGAGGATGATGATCGCCTGCCCGTAGACAGACGGGCGGATCATCTCGCGGGCGGAGGCAGCGACCAACCCGAGCCGCTGTTCCATCGTCAGCTCGCCTTCGCGGCCGTGCTGCGCCTCGGCGAGGCGGCGCAACGCATTCTCCACGATGATAACCGCGCCGTCGACGATCAAGCCGAAGTCGAGCGCGCCGAGGCTCATCAGATTGGCGGAGACCCCGGCTTTCAGCATGCCGATGCTGGTGAGCAGCATCGTGATCGGGATAACGAATGCAGCGATCAGCGCCGCCCGGAAATTGCCGAGCAGCGCAAACAGGACAACAATGACCAGCACCGCACCTTCGGCGAGGTTACGGGCGACCGTGGCGATGGTGGAGTTCACCAGCTCGGTCCGGTTCATGACCGGCTTCACCACCACGTCGACCGGCAAGGAACGGCCGATCTGCGTCAGCCGCTCGGCCACCCCCGTCGATACGGTGCGGCTGTTTTCTCCGATCCGCATCACCGCCGTCCCGACCACGACTTCATGGCCGTTCTCGGACGCGGACCCCATGCGGAGCGCCTGGCCGGTGCGGACGGTAGCGATCTGGTTGAGCAGGATCGGCACGCCCTCGCGCGTGGCGATGACGGTGCGGGCGAGTTCGTCGGCGTTGCGCACACGCCCGTCCGAGCGAACGGCAAGCCCTTCACCGTTGCGGTTGACGACACCCGCGCCGGCGCTGGTATTGTTGCGCTCGAGCGCTGTTGTCAGATCCTGCAGCGTGAGGTGCATCGCCGCCATACGCTGGACGTCGGGAACGACGAGATATTCCTTGGTGTAGCCGCCAAGGGAGTCGACGCCGGCCAGACCCGCCGTGCTCTTGAGCTGCGGCGTGACGATCCAGTCTTGCACGGTCCGCAGGTAGGTCGCCTTGTCGGCATCGCTGACGAGGTGATCGCCCTCCGGCGTGATGTAGCTGCTATCGCGTTGCAGGCCGGGTTCGCCGTTGCGGTGACGAGTCTGATCCAGCTCGCGGTATTCGACCGTCCACATGAAGATATCGCCGAGCCCGGTCGCGATCGGCCCCATCTCGGGGTTCACGCCTTGAGGAAGGTCTTCCTCGGCGGTCCGCAGGCGCTCCGCGACCTGTGCCCGTGCGAAGTAGATATCGGTCTTCTCGGAAAAGACCGCCGTGACTTGGGCGAAGCCGTTGCGGCTGAGCGATCGGGTATATTCGAGGCCGGGGATGCCGGCGAGCGCAGTCTCGACGGTAAAGGCAACCTGTTTTTCGATCTGATCCGGGGAAAGGGCAGGGGCGACGACGTTGATCTGCACCTGGTTGTTGGTGATGTCGGGGACGGCGTCGATCGGAAGCTGACGCAGCGCGCCGATCCCGATCAATGCTGCGGCGACGGTGAAAAGCAGGACCAGCCAGCGCTTTTCGACGGAAAGGGTGACGATGCGACCGATCATGGCTCAGTCCTCGTCCGCGCCCGAGCCCTTGCCGAGTTCGGCCTTGAGCGTGAAGCTGTTGGTGGACGCGATCCGCTCGGAGCCGGTGAGGCCCGATGTCACCACGACCTGACCACCATTGGTCCGGCCCAATGTCACCGGCAGCGCGCGGAACCCTGTCGGGGTCCGGACGAAAACGAACGACTTGTCTTCGATCATTTGCACCGCGGCCGAAGGCACGGCGACGGTGCGGTCGCCGGTGGCGGGCACGAGGATCGACACGTTGACCGTCTCGCCGACCCGCCAAGTGCTACCAGCGTTGTCGAGCGTCGCGATCACCGGCACCAGCCGGGTCGTCTCGTCCAGCACGGGCGAGACGAACGTCACCCGACCCTCCTGACGCCGGCCGGGGGCCGTGACCTCGACGCGCGCGCCAGGCTTCACCCGGCCTGCATCATTCGGCACCAGCGACGTAGTGACGGTGACTTTCGAGAGATTGGCGACGCGGAACAGTTCGGCGTCCGCCGCGACCGTCTGCCCGAGCGTGGCAGACCGTGCGATGACCTGACCGCCGATCGGGGAGCGCACCGCGATGCGGTTGAGCGCGCCGCCCCCGCTACCGGTCGCCGATAACTGCTGTTGCGCCAGGCGCAGTGCGATACCGGCTTCCGTCGCCGCGGTCCGCGCGGCGACGAGATCCTGTTCCGGCGAGACGCGCTCGGCAAACAGGCGCTGTTCGCGGCGCAGGTTGGACCCGGCGAGCGCGGCACGTGCGCGCGCCGCCTCGACTTCGGCCTTGAGCGATGCTGCTTCGCGGCTCTCGATGATCGCGAGCGGATCGCCGCGGCTGACGGATTGGCCAAGATTGCGGGTGAGCGACACAAGGCGCCCTCCGACCGACGCCGACACGACCTGTACGCCCTGCGGATCGCCTTCGATCGTTGCAGACAGCTCGATCGCGCCGGCTTCGCCGCCCACGGTCGGGCGCGTAACCTCGATGCCGGCGTCCGCGATCTGCTGCGCAGATAAGGTGACGACATCCTTGGCCGCTTCCTTGGTCTCGCCAGCTTCGGTTTTCTCGGTCTTTTCAGCTCCGGCTTTTTCGCCGGCTTCGCCGCTGCTGCCGCCACTACCGCAGCCCGCAAGGATGAGAGCCAGGGTCACGGGTGCAAGCGCCCGGATGATGATCTTCGTCATTGATTGGTTTCCTCGAACGAGGGCGCGGCAGCAACGAGCCGTTGGAGGCGTGCCTTCGCATCGTGATAGGTGGCGAGCGCGTCGATCGCGGCGGTCCGCGTTTCGGACAGGGTCCGCTCGGCATCGAGAAGGTCGAGCTGACCGAACTTGCCTTCGCGGTAGCCGATCCGGGCGATCCGCGCGGCTTCGGTTGCCGACGCGAGCGCAGGTCCGCTTGCGTTGCGAGCGGACGTAGCCGCATTCGCCACCTCGACTTGGGCGCGTGCGATATCTTGTGCCGTATCCAGCTCGGCTACACGTCGAAGCGCCTGCGCCTGATCGCTCTGGGCGCGAGCCTGCGCAACGGCCGCCTTCCCATTGTTGAAGACGGGGAAGGGGATCGACACCCCGAACACTGCCGCGACGTCGTTGGTCGCCTCGAGACGACGCGCACTGGCGCTAAGCGTCACGTCAGGGACGCGCTGCGAACGTGCGAGCCTCACCTGTGCTTCGGCTGTGATCGCGTCCGCACGCGCAGCGGCCAGCGCAAGCGTGCCGGCGGTCGCAATCGGCTTCGCCGGACCATAGCCCTCAACGCGATCGTACCACGCCATGTCCAGGGCGCCGATGACGGGTTGGCCAATACGGCGCGTCAGATTGTCGCGCGCAACGTCTGCGAGACGCTGCGCGCGCTCGACGGCGGTTTCGGCATTGATACGCAGCACGTCGGCCCGCTGCTGTTCGAGGGGCGATGCCCGCCCCGCCTGCACGCGGACGCCAGCTGCGCGCAGCGCTTCCCGGGCGATCCCCGCCTGTTCGCGTGCCGTGACGAGGCGACGGTCGGCCGCGGTAGCCTCGATGTAGAGTTGTGTGACGGCAAGTCGCAGATCGGCTTCGGCCAAGGCAGAGCCGATCCGGGCGCGACTACCGATCGCGTCGGCCACTGCGATCCGCGCGGACCGCTTGCCCCCAAGCTCGATTGGGAACGCCAGGCCGACCGTTGTCTCGGCGCTGCGCACCCCGCGATATTGTCCGCTGCCCGCGACGTTCTCGGTTTCCGCGACGATCGAGGGGTTGGGGCGATAGCCCGCGACGGTGCGACCCGCCTCTGCCGCCCGGACCCCGGCCGTCGCCGCGTCAAGCGCGGGCGCCGTCGCGCCGGCGAGCGCCAGCGCCTGTTCGAGCGTAAGGGTCGGACTGGTCGATATCGGCTCGGAAGATTGCGCCTGCGCGATCGACGCGCATGACGCCACGGCCAATAGGGCCGCGATTAAACGCTGCATGGGTAAGGATCTCCTGACGAACGCTGGAATCCGCGCCGGTGGCCGGGCGGAGTTTAGACGTCGGTCAGGCTTGGGGAGGTCGTAGCGCTGGGTCCGACGGCGCCATCGCCATCGGACCATTGTTCCAGGTTGAGGGCGTCACGCGCAGCCCCGTAGCGGATGCGACCGGATCAGGCGCCATCGGAACGCCGATATCATGGCCGTGGCATCCACCATGGTGATGGGGATAGCCCTTCTGGCTGTCGGCCGGCACTTGGTCGCCATCGCCGTCGGCATGGCCGATCGACGTAGATGCGGATACCTCGACCCCCGGCCCCTCGGCCGCGTGCGCGACCGATCCGAACCCGAGCGACAGCGCGAGCATCAGACAGAGGAAGAGGGCGGACAGGCGCTGCATCGGCCCGGCTCGTAGCAGCTTAGCGACTGCCATGTAATGATCCTCGGAGATCGACGGACGCGGGACGCGGGGAAGACCGCAATTCCGCTTGGGCCTGCCGCATAATCTGGAAGCCGCCAGCCAATCCCAGCGCTGCCATCAGCGCTGCAACAAGAATGTCGGGCCAGGCACTGTTCAGGCCGAACACGCCGCCTGCGGCCAGGACAACGGCGATGTTGCCGATCGCGTCGTTGCGCGAGCAGATCCAGACCGATCGCATGTTCGCGTCACCGCTGCGGAAGCGGTAGAGCATCACCGCCACGACGAGGTTCGCGATCAAAGCGACAACGCCGACAATCCCCATCATCTCGGCATGTGGCACGGTTCCGTGAAGCGCCGCCCATCCTGCCGCGATCAGGACGTAAAGACCGAGTACCGCAAGCGTCGCACCTTTCAGCATTGCCGCGCGGGCGCGCCAGGCGAGAGCCATACCTGCGACGCCAAGACTGATCGCGTAGTTCGCCGTATCGCCAAAAAAGTCGAGAGCGTCGGCCTGGAGCGCCTTCGAGCCGCCCGCGATGCCGGCGACAATCTCGATCGCGAACATGGCCCCGTTGATCGCGAGCGCGATCCATAGCGCGCGCCGCCATCTCGGGTCGTTGGTGCCCGTCTTGTCGGACGCGCAGCTCGTGCAGGCCATGTTCGCCACCTCGATAGAATCGATCTGGCAGCCTATATGCACCCTCTAGTCGCTAGAGGGTCAAGCGCCATGTCCGAGAAACTGACGATCGGAAAGCTGGCTGGAGCAACCGGCACCAAGGTTGAGACGATCCGCTACTATGAGCAGATCGGTTTGCTGCCGGCACCAGCGCGATCGGCAGCGAACTACAGGACGTATGGGGCTGCGCATCTGCGCCGCCTGTCGTTTATCCGGCGCGCGCGCGACCTCGGATTCTCGATCGACCAGGTAAGGGAGTTGATGGGGCTCGCTGACCGCCGCGATCAATCCTGCATCGCGGTGGATGTCATCGCCAACCAGCACCGAGACGCGATCACGCAAAAGATCGCCGACCTGACCGCGCTGGCTGGCGAGCTGGATATGCTGATCGATTCCTGCAGCCGTAACACCGTCGCCGACTGCCGCATTATCGAAGCACTGGCACCTAAGGTGGTCAGCTCTAGCGTTGACGGGTGATATTCAATCTTCCATATGCCGCCCGTCGGCGATGGATTTCCGCCGGGCCATTCGGCCGAACCGCCCTCACAAGGGCCGATGATTCCTACCAAGCGCCGCAAGGCAGCAGGGAGGAATCATGCGCGCGACGTTTCGCAATCTCTACGACGAATTCAATGTCGCGGCATTCGTCTGTAATCGCCATGACCATGCTGGGTCAGTGCTGCGCTGGGCGCTGATCCTGGTACCGATGGCAGCGATCGTTGGCACGCTGTGTGCCGCGTTTCTGTGGAGCCTCGATGCCGTGACCCGGCTACGCTTCGCCTTCCCGTGGTTGCTGTACCTGCTGCCAGTCGGGGGCTTCGCGGTCGGGCTGCTCTATCATTTGACCGGTCGCTCGGTGGAGGGTGGCAACAACCTCATCGTCGAACAGATACACGAACCGGGCGGCGGCGTGCCGCTGCGGATGGCACCGCTGATCTTCTTCGGCACCGTAATTACCCACCTGTTTGGCGGGTCGGCCGGTCGTGAAGGCACGGCCGTCCAGTTGGGGGGCAGTCTCGCCAGTGGCTTCGGTCGTGCGCTCAAGCTCGACGCGGACGGCACGCGTACCTTGCTGATGACGGGCATCGCTGCCGGGTTCGGCGCGGTGTTCGGCACGCCGATCGCGGGCGCCGTGTTCGCGCTGGAGGTGTTGGCGATCGGGCGCGTCGAGTATCGCGCGCTGGTGCCGTGTCTCGTAGCGGCGTTGGTCGGCGACTGGATGTGCCTCGCCTGGGGTATTCATCACGGGATTTACCGGATCAATGCGGTGGTGGCGGTCGATACGTTGCTAGTCATCAAGGCTGCCATCGCTGGCGTGGCGTTCGGGCTGGTCGGGCTGGTGTTCGCGGAAGCCAATCATATCCTTGGTTCGTGGCTCAAGCGGCTCGTCCCCTATGGCCCGTTGCGCCCCGTGATCGGCGGGCTGGCAATAATCGCGCTCGTCTATCTGTTCGGCACACGCGACTATCTTGGCCTCGGCACGCTCGCGGCAGCACCTAACGATCTGACGCTCTTCAGCTTTTTTGGCCCCGACACGTATCCTTGGAGCTGGGCGCTAAAGCTGCTGTTCACGGTCGTTACGCTGAGCGCCGGCTTCAAGGGCGGTGAGGTCACGCCGCTGTTCTTCATCGGCGCGGCGCTCGGCAACGCACTCGCTCCGATGTTCGGCGTTCCGACCGGTGTGTTCGCCGCGCTGGGCTTCGTCGCGCTATTCGCAGGGGCAGCCAATACGCCGCTCGCTTGCACTTTCATGGGGATAGAGCTGTTCGGCGCGACCTATGCGGTGCCGATCGCGGTCGCCTGTTTCGTCGCCTACCTCTGCTCCGGTCATAACGGCATCTACCTGTCGCAGCGCGTTGCCGTGCCGAAGGTGCCGGCAAACGGCCTCACCCCGAATGCGACCCTGCGCGAGGCGCGGGCGCATCGCGCCGCCCGCCGCCCGCGTCCCTGATTTCTGCATCAATCGAAAGTCTCTTCATGCCCGATCGTTTCACCGTCCAGCACCGCGAAATCGGGATGCTGCGCATCTTCATGAAACCGTCCGACCGGATCGGTCAGCGCAGCCTACGTACGCTGTGGGGGGCCAAACCGCTCTACCGCGAGCTGATCCAGACGGCCAAAGCTGACGGCATCATCAATGCCGTCGCACAGCACACCCATTACGGGTTTAGCAATCATGGGCCCATCCGTGAGAATGGTTCGGAAGCAGGCGACCCGCATCTAACGATCTGCGTCGAACTCGTCGGTAATCGTGACCAGCTCGACTTATTTTGCCGGCGACATGGCGACCTCCTTGCCGACAAGGTGATCGTTTACAAGCAACTGGAACATTGGTCGATCGCACCACGAGATGGCCAATGATGGTCCTGATTACGGACTTGGCCGGGAACGGCATTTCCGACCCGGCGTTGGGCGCGGACAGACAACGGGAGAGATACAATGAAGATGCTGCTTGCGGCACTGGCCGCTGTCGCGATTGCGACACCCGCCCTCGCCGACGACGATACCCCCACTCGCGCACAGCGCGCTTCGGTGATGAAAGCAGTGCGCGCCGCTGGTTGCACCAATCCGACCAAGGTCGAGCGCGACGATGGCGGGTACGAGGTCGACAGCGCCCGCTGCAAGGACGGCCTGTACGACCTGAAACTGTCGGGGGATTTCAAGATCGTGTCGCGCGACAAGGACGACAACGACTGATCCATAACGGTGCTCGCGCCACAGGGGCGAGCACCGCATGATCGAATATGTATTGCTGATCGTGGGTGCCTTTGCGGCTGCCGCGATCTCCGGTTCAGCCGGGTTTGGCGGCGCGCTGCTATTGCTGCCTTTGTTGAATCAGGTCGTCGGCGTGACTGAGGCGGTCCCGCTGCTGACGATCGTCCAGATCATCGGCAACGGCGCGCGAGCAGGGATGGGCTGGCGTCATATCCGCTGGCGTCCTGTGCTGCTGTTCCTCTCCGCTGCCATACCATTTTCGATGTTGGGCGCGCTGTCCTTCGCATCGCTGCCGACCTCGCTCGTTGCCCGGATTGTGGGCGTCGCGATCCTGCTGTTCGTCATACTGAAGGCGACGGGTATGATCGCGTTCAAGCCGTCACGTCGGGTGATGGTCATCGGGGGCGGCGTGACCGGTCTGTTGTCCGGGCTGGTCGGGAGCGCCGGGCCGCTCGGCGCAGCGGTATTCCTCAGCCTCGGCCTGCCGCCACTTGCCTATGTTGCAAGCGATGCGGTCGCCTCCATAGCGATGCACGGGGCCAAGACGATCGTGTACGGCGCAACGATCGACCTGGGACCGGCCTTCTGGCCGCTCGCCATCGCAATGGGGTTGGCGATGATCGTCGGTACCTGGGCGGGGCGTCTGCTCATCAAGCGCCTGCCTGTCGAACGCTTCCGCCAGTTCGTCATGGTCCTGCTCGCGCTGATCGCGATCGAGATGATCTTCATGGGCTGACCGTGGAACGTGTTCTCGACGTCCTGCCGGAATCGCGGGCGTACTGGGCGATACCGACTTACTTCAGATAATATATCTTCTATGCTGGATGTATGGAAACCGATTCGGCTATCTCCGCGCTTAGTGCGCTCGCACAAGGAACACGGCTCGACGTGTTTCGACTGTTGGTGCGGCACGAGCCGGATGGCTTGGCGGCGGGCGAAATCGCCCGCCAGCTCGACGTGCCGCAAAACACCATGTCAGCACACCTCGGCATTCTGGCCCGCGGCGGACTGGTGCGATCCGAACGACATAGCCGCTCAATCATCTACCGTGCCGATCTCGACGGCCTGCGCGCCCTCGCGCTGTTCCTCGTCAAGGATTGCTGCGCCGGCAATGCGGAGCTGTGTGCCCCGCTGATTGCCGAACTTACCCCTTGTTGCTGAAAGGACGCCCCGTGGCCGTCGATATCGTCATCTATCACAACCCCGAGTGCGGCACGTCGCGCAACACCCTCGGCCTGATCCGCAATGCCGGCATCGAGCCGCACGTCGTGGAATATCTGAAAACCCCGCCCGCACGCGCGCTGCTGGTCGACCTGATTGACCGGGCCGGCATGACGCCCCGCGAACTGCTACGCGAGAAGGGGACACCCTATGCGGAGTTGGGCTTGGGCGACACAGCGCTGTCCGACGACGCGCTGGTGGACGCCATGATGGCGCATCCGATCCTCATCAACCGACCGCTGGTCGTCTCGCCGCTCGGCGTGAAGCTGTGCCGGCCGTCAGAAGCCGTGCTTGATCTGCTGCCGGGCGATCAGCTCGGCGCGTTCGCGAAGGAAGACGGACAACAGGTGGTGGACGCCTCGGGCCAGCGCATCGCCTGATGCTTCTTGCCGTCCTGATCTTCGTCGCCACGATCGCGCTCGTCATCTGGCAACCCAAAGGCCTCGGCATCGGGTGGAGCGCGATGGGAGGTGCCCTCGTGGCGCTGCTCGCGGGCGTCGTCACGCTATCGGACGTGCCGGTAGTGTGGGGCATCGTCTGGAACGCGACGGCTGCGTTCGTCGCGATCATCGTCATAAGCCTGCTGCTGGATGAAGCCGGTTTCTTCGAATGGGCGGCACTGCATGTCGCGCGCTGGGGCAGGGGGCATGGTCGACGACTGTTCGTCCTGATCGTGCTGCTCGGCGCGGCGGTGTCCACGCTGTTCGCCAACGATGGCGCGGCGCTGATCCTGACGCCGATCGTAATCGCCATGCTGCGGGCGCTAGGCTTCAAGGACAAGGCGACGCTGGCGTTCGTCATGGCGGCCGGGTTCATCGCCGACACGGCCAGCCTGCCGCTGGTCGTCTCGAACCTCGTCAACATCGTGTCGGCCGACTTCTTCAAAATCGGGTTCGGCACATATGCATCCGTGATGGTGCCGGTCGATCTGGTGTCGATCCTCGCCACACTGGGCGCGCTGCTGCTGTTCTTCCGGCGCGACTTACCGGAAGACTATGACGTGGGCGCGCTGCGCGTGCCCCGCGAAGCGATCCGTGACGTCGCGACCTTCCGCGCCGGATGGATCGTGTTGGCGCTGTTGCTCGCCGGCTTCTTCCTTCTCGAACCGCTTGGCGTGCCGGTCAGCGCCGTCGCCGCTGCCGGCGCGATCCTCCTGCTGGTGATCGCGGGGCGGGGCCACGTGATCCAGACCGGCAAGGTGCTGCGCGGCGCACCGTGGCAGGTCGTGATCTTCTCTCTCGGCATGTACCTGGTCGTCTATGGCTTGCGGAACGCGGGCCTGACCGACCATCTGGCCGTGCTGCTCGATCGCGCCGCTCAAGGCGGCGTGTGGGGTGCCGCGTTCGGCACAGGCGTGATCGCGGCCGTCCTGTCATCGGTGATGAACAACATGCCGACCGTGCTGGTGGGGGCGCTATCGATCGACGCCACCCACGCCACGGGCGCGATCAAGGAAGCGATGATCTATGCCAACGTCATCGGCTGCGACCTCGGCCCAAAGCTGACGCCGATCGGCTCGCTCGCAACACTGTTATGGCTTCACGTCCTCGGCCAGAAGGGTGTGCGGGTCGGATGGGGCTATTACTTCCGTGTGGGCGTAACGCTGACCGTGCCGGTGCTGCTGGTCACGCTTGCCGCCTTGGCATTGAGGATCACGATCGGATGACAGCCCTGATCTACATCGGCGCGGCGCTCGCCGAGATTGGCGGATGCTTTGCCTTCTGGGCATGGCTTCGCATGGGAAAGTCACCCTTGTGGCTTGCTCCCGGCGTCGTCTCACTGATCCTGTTCGCATGGCTCCTGACCCGCGTGGACAGCGATGCCGCAGGACGGGCGTATGCCGCTTACGGCGGCATTTACATCTGCGCATCGCTTGCCTGGCTCTGGACTGTCGAGGGCGTGCGGCCCGATCGCTGGGATGTCGGTGGAGCGGCGCTCTGTCTGATCGGCACCTGCGTCATCCTCTTGGGACCGCGAACCGCCTGATGCCTGTTCGAACACTTTCTGACCCCAACCATCTGCCCGCGCTCGATCGACGCTATGCGATCGAACGGCCTGCTCTTGGCCTCGGCGCTGGTGATCCGCCGCCACGAATCCTGTTACTCTATGGCTCGCTGCGCGAACGATCCTTTTCGCGGCTGTGCGTCGAGGAAGCGGCGCGTCTGCTTCGCTTCTTCGGGTGTGAAACGCGCATCTTCGATCCGTCCACCCTGCCGCTCCCTGACCAACACGCTGGCGACGATCATCCGGCCGTCCACGAACTGAGAGAGTTGTCGCTATGGTCGGAAGGACAGGTTTGGTGCAGCCCTGAACGGCACGGCCAGATCACCGGCATCATGAAGCTGCAAATCGATCATCTGCCGCTGTCGATGGGCGGGATGCGACCGACCCAGGGGCGCACACTGGCGGTCATGCAGGTGTCGGCGGGGTCGCAGTCGTTCAACAGCGTCAATACGCTGCGCGTTCTGGGCCGCTGGATGCGGATGGTCACGATCCCGAACCAGTCGAGCGTTGCCAAGGCGTTTAACGAGTTCGACGACGCCGGGCGCATGAAGGCGTCCAGCTACTATGACCGGATCGTCGACGTGATGGAGGAACTGGTGCGGTTTACGGTGCTGCTGCGCCCTCACGCGGTCCAGCTTGTCGATCGCTACTCGGAACGGAAGGAAGCCGGCGTGCCAATCGACACGGCGACGGATCTGTCGAGCATTGCGACCGCTCGTCAAGGATAGCATGGCAGCGCCGCGGCACGCAGCGAGTAGCCGCCTTATGGTCCCTGCGCCGACGGGCCTCCGGGGGAGGGCTGCGGCGCCCTACGGCCTAAGTGCCCCGCATGGGGCGCGGGGCCATAGGTGTGCCACGTGGCACACCTCACGCGAGGATCGTCACCCGTATGGGGCGAGACGCCGGCACGGTGGCTCGGTCGGCGCCCAGCGCCGATAGAGCCGTGCCCGGCAGGGTCGCGCCCGCAGGCCGCTTAGATCAGGCCCAGATCGCTTCTGCGTCCCACCCGGGCAGGAAACCGCCTTGGATGGGACTTGCGAACGGCATGGTCGGGAACGCTTGCCAGTGCGCCTTCATGCGGGACGGCCAGGATGTCCCGGGATTGATCCGCCTGACAAAGTAGCTGGCCACGGCCGCTGCACCATAGACGCGCGTGCGTCGCTCCAGGTCGCTACCGATGTGCACGAGCTGCGGTGCTTCGAACGGCTTGGGCACTAACGGCTGATTGATGATGCCTGCGTTCCACAGGCGGGCATGATGCGCGCTGATGTTGCGCACGAAAGCGAGTGTCTTGATCCAGCTCACCAGCGTGTTGGGCAGAAGGCCGTAGCGCTTGGCGATGGCAGCCCGATCGTTGGGATGCGCCATCTCGAGCAGCCAGGATAAGGTGCCGAAATCCCATACCTCGACTGCCATCCAGATCGGCACGGGCGGGCTGTAGGTGGCGTAGAACTCCTTGATCCAGTCGTCCTTGGAGCGGGCGATCGCGCCATCGGCCTTGGCGAGCCAATTCTGGTGGCGGGTGCCCCCTCCAGGCATCCCTTGGTTCGCACGATGGGCGTCGAGAAAGGCGGGCGAACGGTGCGCGTACGAGTCACGCTTGCCCATGGCGTGCGCGAGATCCACGCGCAGCGCGACCTCGATCCGTTCGATCGCGTCGAGGAAGAGGAGGCGAAGCTGCTTGTCGAAGAGGTAGAGATCGACGGCATGGCGAAACTCGGCGCCCGCTTGGAACTGCTCGGTGCGGACGGTCAGCGTCGCATCATTGGGATCGGGAACGAGCTGCTGGAACGGCTGCCAATAGGGCGTGAGACGCCCGTAACCGATCCGCTGAAGGTGGAGAACCGCCTTGGCCTGATCGGTCACGACCAGACCGCGCTGCATGAGGAGCGCAAGCTGGTCTGCGAAACTGAGATGGGGTTTGGTGTAGGGCGGAAGCATCCGGCCCAGATATGAAGAAGGCCGCCCCTTGATGCCAGCGGCAACAGAGGGGACGGCCATGTTGTGTCGGATATATGCGTGGGCGCATGAGGATTCAATTAAAAGTTGAAAGCCGCTCGACCGCTGTGCGCGTCTGGAAGCCTTCGGCACGGCGCGCGCTATCCATGAGCGGGTCGATAGGCGGGCCTGGCCTATTACTCGACCGTTCCAACAGCGCACCCTTTCGTACTGCCGCCCGCCCGGGAACGTGCGCTATCCTCCTCGCCAGGGCGTCTCAAAGGTTCTGCGTAGCGTTCTTGCGGGATCTGCCGCCCTTCATCACCTGCACCGCGATCGGTTTGGTAAGATCGACGCCCTTGTCCAATGTAAGGCGGCCTTTAAGGGCACCTACACCGCGCACAGTCTGAAAATTGCCCGTCTTTGGGTCCCGAACCGCGGTGCTCGTCGTGGTAGGCTGGGTCTTGGCCATAGCTCGAATATACTTCGTCGCTCGCGCTGACGAAAGGTGTGCCACGTGGCACACCTGCTCTAACGAAGCCCGATTAACAGGCACCGGGAGGCAGTTGCTCTTTTCCCTACGGTCTTTAGACACGCCATACCCGCGGCCGCTTATCAAGCGTGTCCGTTTCCCGAAAGGGTACTAGCAGACCGGGGCTGTCTTAAGGACGACCCCGGTCTCCCCCAACACTCGGTGAGCGACATCCCACCACCGTGCAGGTCATCGGTCGGCGAAAGCACGAAGCGATGACCGACACCTGTTTTGCAAAGAGGCTTCGTGTTCCGGACGGAACTCTCTTAGCGCTTTCGGGGACCGCACCATTCCTGCTGACGGGGATGCAGTTGTGATCGGTCGTCAAAAGCACGAACCGGAATGCCATATGCGAGACGCACGTCTTTAGATGTCAGGCAAAACGATGCGAGTTCGTGCTTTTGACGACCGATCTTGATCGACCCGCATTGCGCAGCAAGCTGAGTCGCGCAGCTAACACGACGAACTGCACCGGCTTTTCCCTTATTCGTCTCGCGCGCCATCTTTGGTTCTCGATCGAGCATGTGCGCGATATGACGGACTATTGACCAGCGCGATCATCCGGGCCTTTTGACGTGTCGCCAAACGGTGCCGAATGGCCACTAACCGCAACATCAGCGATCTGCCGACGATCGCAGGCGGTTGGAAGGAGGATGGAGTTGCAAAGCGGAAATTCGGTCGCCGCCTGCAGAACTCTTGGGACTTCTGGCTCAGGCTGACTATATTTTTGCGGGGTGAAACGAACGAACTCAGCTTCGTCTACTGCTGATAAAGTTGTAATATAAGGGTTGGCATCAAACTCGGTGGAACGCCCTCATCAAGCATCATTGCAAACATTTCATCGTCATCTGCCGTTGGTGCAAGTCCCTCGATCACGAGGTTCGCGCGCGCTTCCGCCAGATCTTCACGCCAAAGGGCGATTTGATCCGGCGTGCCGCGTTCAAACGTCATCGAGCGGATCTGCCTTCGCATCTCTGTTAGATCAACATTTCCCATCGTGGATCCGCCTACGTACGTTTGAGGGTGTCCTTGAACCTATCCGACCGATGCAGACCGAAAAAGGAACGCGTGGGCGTTTGCAGCGCACCGTGTCGCAAAACTCATTCTCCGGGTTACCCTCCGAACGTTACATGCCACGCTTCATAATTAGCGATAACGCTGATTCCCGCTAATTACCTGCTGCATGCGTTTAGAACGGACCAGGCAGGCCCCAGGAGCGGGCGTAATGCCGCTTCATTCCGGCGAATGGTTGCGTGCGACCCTGCTGGATACGTAGCTCCGTGATCGCATCATTTCGCAACGATGGTGTGAGTTGTGGCAAGCTTGCGTTGATGATCACCATCGGCCGGTAATGCGCGTAACGCAGCCGCCTCAATTCTTCGCGATTGAGGCCTAGCACCTGTTCCACCGCAGCTAGGGCGCGATCGGCACGGGCGCCACCTGCGGATCGGAGCCAGATTTCACGGTTTGCGTCGTCGGGTTCATAGACAAATAGGCGCTCTGGGTCTTCATGGTAGGGATGGGGCAAGTCGGCATCTTCAACCGACCAGAGGGCCTCCACCTGCAGGTCGGAGAGTTTCGTCGAGTCGATAACCAGGGAAGCGAGCAGCGCCTCCAAGGCAGCTCCGGTCGGCAGCGCCGCCGGCATCACGGGCGCCACGAGTGGTGCACCAAGGATAGGGAACCGATCGCCCTTAAAGCTCTGGTTGCAGATCTGGCAGCTGAACAGATAGTTGTCGAAGGCGAAAGCGAGCCACCAGTAAATTGATTTGGGGCGAAAGTGCTCAACATCGCCATGCGCGACCACTTCGGTGCTGGTCTCACAATAGGCACACTTTCCGCCGGTATCGATCTTTAGCGCACCCTTGGCTGGCTTCCAGGCCTTGGACTCAAATGCGAACTTTCCCGAGATCTGCGCATCGTAGTAGATCGTGGCGAGCGCCGATGCTGCCACGTCCAATTTCGGCTGCTGAAACCGCTTGGGTACGTGCGCCGACGAACGGCGACGCTGCAACTTGATCATGCGCTTTCGGCTCTCCGATCGGGATTGGAGCGCTTAGCGATCTCCTCGATGGCCGCGTCTTCAGCCGCAGGCGCGAGATTGGCCGCTACGCGTTCGAGCAGCCGATTGGTTCGCTGCAGGTAGCTCGGCACCTCGTCCCAGTTGGAGGCGCTACGGAGCTCCTTTTCGATCTCTCGGACGCGCTTCTCCTTCCGAGTGGAACGGCGGCCGTTGGCGCTTCCGACGCCCTGCAATTGCCGAAGTTCCTCGCGCAGTTCCTGCACCTGAGGTGAATCGAGCGAGGTCAGCCCGAACAGCGGGCTCTCGAGCAGCTGAGGGAGGAGCACGCGGTTCGGCGCCCCCTCATAGGCGTGGAGGGTAGCGCCCGCTTCGTCGTCACGTCTTAAGAAGTAGAGTTCGCCGTCGCCGGCCTGATGAACGGTTAGCGCCGAGTGGGTGGTAGCGATGACCTGGACGTTCGGCAGCATGTCGTCGAGAAACGAAACCAGACGGCGTTGCCACAGCGGATGAAGATGAATGTCGATTTCGTCAATCAGCAGGAGGCCACGCGCGCTCAGCGGGTCCTTGTAATCTCCGAACGTCTCGGTGACCTGCCACAGCAGGTCGCCGCACCACGCCGCCATGGCCTGATAACCGTCCGAGAGCGCCGACAGTGGGAGCACGCCGTCGCGAGTGCGGAACATCAGGCGTCGCTGCTCGCGATCGATACTGTCGAACTTAACCTCTGGAAGAAGGCCGTCGAGCGCCTTGCGAACAGCCGTAAGCCCGGTACGACCGCGTCTGTACTCGAGGTCCATCGCCCACTGCTCGAGCGAGATCAGCGTCACCTCGGGATTGAAGAGCGTCGCGATTGACCGCGCGCGCGGCGAGCGGAACGAGGTCGACACCTCGCTGAAAGAGTGACGGGAGCTCTGCGGTCGGCGGGTGACGCCGTAGCCGACCACGAAGTAGTTGCGCTCTGCCTTCGCGACAGCGGCGTCAATTTGCTCGAGATCGGACCGGTTGCGAACCGCGAAATCGAGCGAGCTCATGCCGCGCTCGAACCGCAGGCAGGCCCGTCGTTCGTCGCCTTGAGCGTTCGCGTATTGAACGTCGACCTGGGCGCGGTCGGCGCCGAGCTTGATCCAGTCGTCGGGAGTTCCCACCAGTTCTGCGGCGCTGTCGCTACCGGCAAGCGCTAGCGCGACGCTGCGAAGGACTGAACTTTTTCCGGTCCCGTTCTCGCCCAGCAGGTAAGTCCACTTCCGACCCTCTTTGCCTGCAACGAACGACAGGCTCAGGTCCCGGATCGACCTCACATTTTGCATTCGCAGCTGGCGTAGGAACATTTGGGTATCCGGTCAGGCGGGAGTTGTGAGACTATACGGCGGATGGCCGAGAGGCCAGCATTAGGGGCCTGTGCCGAGATCACTCCGGCGCAAGCGAACCGATATTCGCGTCGCCCAGCTCGTGCGCGCCGGGGTCTCGGCAACGAGCTCCGCGCCAAGCGCCGCGCGGCCTTGCCGCGTAAACTCCTTCATGGCCTGGTCAAGCACGCCATATTGCCGATCGAGATCGTCGACTTGGTCGCGCCCAGCTCTGCTCGCCTCGAGTGATCGGTCCAGCCCGGCCAGCAACCCCGCGGATTCGGGCGGCAGGAGAAGCGCGGCTACGGCAACGCCCTCGTCGAGACGTCGACGGGCAGCCTGGTAGCGCGTGAACTGAGCGGCCGATTGCTCGTCCGACACGGGCCGGTCGGTGATCAGCTTGTCGTGCCATCGACCGACCACGAGACGCATCTCGCCCAGCGCCGCCAGCCCATCGACATATGCGGCGAGGCGACGCTCCCAGGTTTTCTCGCTTTTATAGCGGAGCAGCGCCCAGCCGACCGCAAGCCTCGCTACGACGAGCGCGCCGAGAAATTGCGCGGCAAGCTTGGCCAGTTCCAGCCCGACGTTCAAAGGAATTTGTCCCCGGCGTGCTCGCGGAAGAGCTCGCGGCTCCTTACGTAGGCGGCAAGCACCTGCACCGACTTGTGCCGGCTGACCTCCTGCATCTTGAAGATGCTCGCGCCCGTCGCTTCGGCTTCGGTCAGGAAGCCCGCGCGGAGACTGTGGCCAGCATAGTGAGCGGGATCATAGCCCGCCGCGGCTGCGTGCTTCTGCACGAGCCGGGCAATGGCGCGATCGGACATTGGGCTGGCCGTCAGTTTGTCCGCGGGCGTGAGCTTGCGGAAGAGCGCGCCATCCTGGTGCGCCGCCGCTTCCATCCAGGCGAGCAGCAGTGCCTTGGGGCGGATTCGCCGGCCCTCGGGCACGGCGATGACCACGCCGGCGCGCTCTTGGTCGGTCTTGGAGCCCCGGACGATCACCTTCAGCCCTTCGGCGACGAGTTCGATGTCCTCGAGTGTCAGCGCCACGATCTCCGATCGGCGGAGCGCCGCGGCCATGCCGAGCGCTAGCACCGCACGGTCCCGCACGCTTCGCAGGCCGTCTCCCTCGATCGCGCGCAGCATGTCGCGGAGTGCGTCACCGTCCGCCGCACGCTTGCGGATGGGCCGAACTCCTTTGGTTCGGCGGATGCCGCCGAGCACCTGGCTGATGACGGCCGCACCCTCGCGCGCCTGTGGCGGCTGCATGCCACCCTGCTTGTGATAGTAGCCGATCGCGGCGAGGCGACGGCCAATCGTCGCTGGCTTAGCGCCCTTGTCCGCCTCTGCCGCGAGAAATGTCGCGACGGCGCGCGGGTCGGCGGGCAGCGCTTCGATCGATCGTGCTTCGCACCAAGCGAGGAATATCCGCCAGTCTGAGGCATAGACTCGCTGTGTGGACGTCGCTCGCGACGCCTTGGCGTAAGCGGCCGCACTCTCGATCTCGGCCACCAGGATGCCGGGCAAAACCGGAGCGATCTCGTCCTCGCTACGCGGTGCCTGCGTGAGTGCGGACGCGCCGGGCTCGGTCACGCCTTTGTTCCCCGCGGGGCTCGGCCGCGGCCGACAGGCGCCGCGTTGCTTGGCGACGTGGACTTCACCCGCTTGGCTGGCGCCTTGGTAATCGAGTTTGCCAGCTGCGCCGCCTTCTTGGCTTTGGGCTTCGCGCGCTCAGGTGCAGACACATCGAGTACCACCACGTCTGTCGTGGCGCGCAGCTCGGGGGAAAGGTCGCTTATCAACAACGCCTCCAGCTCTCCAGCGCTGACTGGTACGACAGCGTCGGGCCGGGCCGGCGGCGCCTCGATATCGCCATACCAGAAAACGAGCAGTATGCCGTACCCGTCAGCCCCCTCGTCGGCTGCGTAGCCCTGCAGCTGACCTGAGGCAGCGGTCCACAGATCGCCATGATAATGGCGCTTCGCCTCGATTGGCAGGTTGCGGCCGGCGCCGCTGACCACCAGCACATCGGCGCGCGTTCCGTCGGCGCGGCGTGCCTCCGCGCCCGTGATCGCGATCTGGTACTTGGCGAGCCGATCCTGAAGCCGGTTCAGCGTGATGTCGCGAGCGACGTTCTCGACCTTAGGCTCGGTAGGCTTCTCGTACTTGTCAGTGTTCCAGTAATCGCGCCAAGGGCTGTTCGCGCCGGTGCGAAGCTCGCGCCCGTACCGTCGCAGCTCGGCCGTGAGGATCGCCCGCAGGTCGGCCGCGTTGATCGGCGCCTTGCCCGCCAACACTGCCATCACGGCTGCGGGCGGGGGCGGGAGATATTCGCGATCGCGGCGCGTGCGCGCTTGCTGTTCGGCCACATGTCGCAGCGCCGCCTCCCACGCCGGAAAGCTGACAACCTGCGCGCGCAATGCTTCGAGCGCGCTGGTTGCGGCCGGCACGGCTAGTCCGCCTAGCCGTTTGAGCATGCCGTTCGCGGCTTCGCTCAGACGATATTCTGGGCGGACGCGGCCGCTTTTCAGCTCCACATAGGGCGCCGCGCTGGGCGCGAGCACAGAAAACACGCCGGCGGCAAGCGCGACCTGCTCGTCGTCGCTTCCCCTCTCAAAGGCGTCGAGGAAGGCGCTTCCCGAAGGGCCGTCGAACAGGGAAAGCAGCTCATCTCCATGCCCTGCGAGCCTGTCCCTCTGGTTCACAGAGTCGGTGGCGAAGGCGGCGAGCGACCAAATCGCCCTTTGCTCGGGGGAGAGGTCCGTATCCGCTAGGGCCGCCGCGGCAAGCGACTCAATGTGAGCGCGATCGAGGAGCGTCCCAGCGGCCGCCAGCACGGGCCGCAGGATCTTCGCGAACATGCGCGGATGCCGCCCGAGCAGCTGGGACAGGGCTCCCCGCGCGGCGTCGCCGCCCTCGGTCACGCCTAGTTTGTGCCAGGCATTGCTATCGACATAGCCCTTGGCGAGGATCGCTTCCCAATAGGCGAGCAGGGCGGCACTCCCCGCTGCAGTGTCGAGGTTGAGCCGCGACCAGGCCCAAGCGTCGAGCTCGTCCCGTGCGTCGCTCCCATGAGCGATCCAGCCGGTGCGAAGAACGATGATCGCGAGCGTCAGCGGTAGGCTCGCCGGATCGACCGCCGCTGCTTCGGCGAGCAGCCGGTGCAAGCCCGCGATAGCGGCATACTCCGAGTAGAACTCGGTCCGTTCCGCCTCTACCTCGCCGAGCGTGGTCGGCGTGACGCTCGCGACGTCATTGGTCGCATGGTGGCGCCAGCCGGACAGGATTGCATCGAGCACCGGCGCGTCGGTTACGGCGGTGATCCGCTCGAGCGGAGTTTGCGCCTCCTCCTTCTTGTCGCGCGGGTGGAAATAGTGCTGCGCCGCCCACTTGAGCGCCTGAGTGTTGCCTCCGACCGCCATCGACGGCGCGAGCCGGCGAAGCGTCGCAAGATCCTTCTCTCGCTGGGTGACGGCCGCTTGACTGTTGCGGATTGTGGACCGGGCCTGCCGCCGGCGCCAAGTTTCTACCTCGATCGTCGACAGAGCGGCGAGCAGTCGCCTGGCACCGCGCGGCAGCCCGTCAAGGTAGGCGTGCAAGCGCCAGTAAGCCGCTTCACCAACCGGGTAGCGCCGGCCGATCTCCACCGCGATCGCAAGCAGGCGGCGTCGACGGTCCCCCGCCGCCGCTCCGGCCAAGGTGGTCAGCCGATCGAGCATCATGCCATCGGGCTGACCGGCGATAAACGAGTAGTAGGTGCCGATCATCCAAGGCCCCTCGGCCGGATCGTCGGAGCCGAGGACCGCCTCGAACAGCGCGAGACTGCGCTCGGGGGCTGCATCGAGCCAGGCCTTCAGCGCGGGCCTCGTTGCATCCCCAAGACCAGAGAGGCGGTCCTCGCGCGCGTTGGTCAGCCACATCCAAAGCCGGTCGGCGCCAACGTCTGGGTTCGCCTTGATCGCGGCGGCGAGTGCGTGATCGAGGAAGTTCTCGATATCAATCGATTGCCGGCGGCTGCTTTCGGACGGAAGCCATGTAAGCGGGGCATCGAACAAACTCGGACGCGGCGCGGTCTCGATCGCCATCCGCAGCCCGAACAGCCGCATCACGGTGCTATCACTGGGAGCCGTGGCGAACGCGGCGACTACCGAGCGTATATCTTCATCGCTGACGGCAGCCGCCGGCATGCCCGCAAGCAGTTCGGCGCGCATCGATTCACGTGCGCCCGATGGCGTTTCCCCCGCCATTGCGTCGAGCAGGGCGCGGCGTGCGGCGGCGGGGTCGGCTTGGCCATTCAACCAGGCGGCCATTGCACGGGTACGCTGCCACTCCGGTCGCGCCGGGTCGAGCGTGATCATGCGAAGCGTGGGCATAAGAGAGGCGACGGGACGGCCGGCAGCCAGCACCTCGTACACGGTCATCATTCGATGCGTGCCGTCGCCCACCTCGATCGCTTGGCGCAGATCGTCGGCCAATTCTTCGCTGGCCAGACCGCCGACAGCGGTCACGCCGACTTCTGACGCACGGAAGTACGGATCGTGCCGATCGAGGTTCGTCAGAATCGCGCGCTTGGCAGCGGTGTCGAAAGCTGCGGCGTCGCCGTAAACGAGGGTGCTAACCGCATCCGCCTCGATCAGCTGGCGCGCGTCGGCGGCCTCGCCGAAGCCGGCAAGGTGCGCGGCGAACCAGGCATAGAGGCCGCGCAGATCCGACGGCGCGCGCCCGTCCGACCCGGTTATCAATGCCAGCGCCCGACCGAGGGGGAGTGCTGCCTCGCTCGGACTGCCCTGGACCGCGCGGGCGAGCGCTCGGCCGGCAAGGAACTCGGCGATCGTACGGTGGACCGGCTCGAAGGCCTCACCCTCGCCGCGAAACAGCGACGATCCTAACGTGTCGCTGACCAGCGACGGATCAAAGCCGATTGCGGCCGCGGGTAGATAGGCGCGAATGTCACCTCCTGGCGGAAGCGCAGCCGACCGCCACAGGAAGCGACCGCCACTCGCCAGTAGAACTAGACAAGCCTTCGCGGCAGCTCCGAGAATTGTTTCGGCAGTCGCGCGGGTATGGTCGAGGCGGTGGGTGTCGTTGTCCTCATGCGCGAGCGCGAAGGTTGCGCGATCGAAGAGTTCGAAACGGGTGGTCGGCCACGGACCGCCGCCAATCACCGATTGGTGGAGCAACTTCAGGCTCAGTGGACTCTCGAGCAGCCCGGCGGCGCCGAGTGTGTGGGCCTTGTCGACGAAAGCGTTAGGGTCTGCCACGCCCAGCGCGGATAGTACGGCGAGCTGCTCGGTCACATCGAGGGGCAAAAGCTGTGCGACGGTAACAGGGGCGCCAGCGGTGCTGCGTTTCACGGCGGCAATGTCGGCTGCCTTCTTCCAGTCCTCGGCGCGGCACGTCAGCCGCCAGCGCGGCGCGCCGCAGCGACGGATCGCCTTGACGAGTTCGTCGACCCGCCCGAGGTCGGTCGCTCCCATGCGATACTCGTCGAGCGCGTCGAGGAAGAGCGTGCCAGCCGGTGCTTCCACCGTCTCGTTGATAAGCTCGCGCACTTTGATCGCATTGGTGCCGGCGACGGCCGCCTCGGTTTCGATCACCGTGGTCTTGCCGATACCGGGCTCGCCCAACAGCACGAGGTGCGCCACGTCGCGCAGCGCCGACACGGTCGTGATCGGCTGCTGGTCGGCGGCACCGTCGAGGATCTGGACGCGGCGATCGATCATCGAGGACCGTTTTAGCGCCACTTCGCTCCCTCGCCAAGCGCTGTCCGAGAATCGACTTTATCGGACAGCGCTACTGGATCGACTAGCTGTCGTTCGGCTTCGGAACCGGCGCGCGGTTGGCGGGTATGTTCAGGGAGGAGGAACGCGGACTATGGACGTGAAACTGCACCACCGCCGCGCGCGGCGCGCCTGGCCAAAGCTCGTTGCCGCCGCGAAGCGCGGTGAGCCGCTAAGCTATAAGGACCTCAGCGCCAGCATCGGGCTGCACTGGCGAGCGGCGAGCTGGTTCCTGGGCGTGATCCAGCGCTACTGCGCCGAAATGAAGTTGCCGCGGCTTCAGGCGCTCGCGGTGAACAAGCAGACGCATGTTCCCGGCAAGGGCTATGCTGGAAGCCGTGGACGTAGCGCTCACGCGCGCGAGGTCAAGCGGGTGCGGGCGCAGCGCTGGCCCAAGAAAGCGCCGTTCTAGAAGCATGCTTAAAGCTCAGCTTGCCGGTTCGAGACGTGATAGGAGGTCGTCACATTCATAATAGAAGTACGTACCTGGCACTGCACTCATCTTCGGTTTGTAGGCGGCGAACTGAGGTGTCGCCCGGTCATTATGATCTTTGAATCGCAGTGAGTTGAAAAGATCGCCGTCGAGGTAGAGCTCGTACCTGCCGTGTTCCCGCTTGCGAATTGCCGCCCGCGCAGCCGCTTCGATCTGCTGCAGCTGGGCGAACGGTAGTCCGAGGCTGTTCAGCGCTATGTGATTGTTACTTCCACCGATGTGGAGCAGTGGGTCGTCATAATATTCGTTCGATCCTTGTGCAAAAACACCATAGACATCGAGATCAAGTACCCGGCGGTAGATGTCGCGGATCTCGCGGTAGAGTAGAAGCATGCCTTCCGGACTGTAGGTGTAGGCAGCGGTTTTGCCGACCATGCCGACGGTCCAGTTTGATTTAAGGAGAAGGCTGTCGGCGAACGATATAAATGAGACGTCCGGTGTCCGCATGGCCAAGGCGTCGATCGCCTCGCGAAGATCGATCAACTTCTCGCGTGATAAACGGCCCGTTTCGATCATGTTGGTCATGTAAGCGGCGTCGATCAGCGCGAAGACCGAATTGCTGCGCAGGTGCAGCCGCTCCAGCCAGTCACCATCAACAAACATTGTGGGGCGGCAGTCATAGCCAAAGATATCAAGGCATGTCCTGATCCGGTCTTCCGGCAGAAAGGTCTTGAGCTCATGAAAGCGGTCGTGGGTGTTGGCGTAGAACGAGATTTCCAACCCGTTATCGGCGACGCGGTTCACGCTGATGTTCGTGACGTAGCCAACGGTGTAAGGATCGGCCTCTTCAGCACGCGCAGTCTTAATCCACTCGACTTCCCATTCCCGTGCCCACCGTACGTCCATCAGATGAACGTCTCGGTGGAGAGGCACCTTTCGCCAATCATAACGGTCAAAGACTGAATGTTCGAACATGACCTCCCCCATAGCGGCGCACAGACCAGAGGATAAGACGACGCCAAAAGCGCGAGATGATGGTAAGGCTAGATGATATCCTATGTCTCGCTCCACACGGCACGAACCGTCCCGGGGTTCTTGCCGATGCAAGACTCAACAAGTTGCAGATAGTGTACCAGCGATGGGGGGCCTTCGGTCGAGGCTGCCACACTTCCACTTTTACAGCTTAGCCCCTGTCGTCCCGGCTGACCGGCAGATCGACTCCGTCAGGCGGACCGGATCGCACGCGGATCGTAACGCTTTGCCCGGGAAGGACCGTGATGGTCCCCGGATCGAACTTCTTGTCGCGAGCTTTATCCCCGAGCTCATCGATCAGCTCCTGAGCGGCGAGGCGATCGCCCGCGGCGATTCTCGCCACGCGCTCGACGGAACCTCCTCGCCGGACGCTTTCGACGTGCAGTTCGGTCGAGCGTTCCGAATGAGAGGACAAACGACCGAAATGCTGTAGAATGAACCAGGTGAACGGATCCGTCTCCACGAAGGCATTCGTGTGCACGTCGGCGGCTGTGGTTCCGACCGCCAGGTCGGCTACCCACATGCCGGCGTCGATTCCACCTGACCGTTGCAGCTCGTCGCGAAGCGCAAGACCCAAGGCGTAGTCGAAGATGTTACCAGCGACGTTGCGGGCGTGGAGATTGCGAATGGCGCTCGACGAGGCCGCCTCGTAGCCATCGGTAGACGGCATATAAAGCCAAGAGCGAATACCTTCTTTGCCTAGGATCTCGACCAGATCCTGCAACCGTTGCTGCTGATCCGGCGAGGTGCTCGCGAAGGTGGACGCGATTGAATAGCTGCCACCCGCGTCTGGAAACAACCGTTTGGCCTGCATGAGGTAAGCAGCGCGCCAATTAAGGTTGGGAAGAACCGTGTTCTCATATTCGAGGATTAGCCCGAAGTCTGCCTGTGAAACGAAAGCTTCGAGCCGCTGTCCGTGTTGATGGACTTCAATCGTGAATTCAACATCGACCATGTCACCCGGCTTCGCCAAGGCCTCCTGCAGCGCGTCGGCATCAAAGGTCAGCGACTTCTCCCGGCGCTGTGCCGCGGCATCCATTAACGCGCAGAACTCTTGCGTCAGCGTGGTCTCTGTTGGCGGGACAAGGCGGGACAGACGCCGGGAAACGGCCGCGTCTATACCATCGAAATATCGGATCAGGAACGGAAGCTGATAGGGCGTGAGCATGAGCTGAGCTTAGCGGACTTCAACGGCATTCATCAACTCGGCGCCACCTCTCGGGAGCGCCGGAAGCGTTCTTTCCTCACTTCCACCGCTGTGCCAGAGACATATACCATGATGACGGCCCCGATGAGATGCACAATGTCGAGTTTCGAACATAACCGCAGTCTCTAGGCGTTACAGATCTGGACGTCTTTGCACCTTTCGAGATAGAATAAATGCCATCACCAGCAATCGACTTCCGTGTCATCCGTACGCATCATGGGAGCCAGCATAGCGGCTTTGAGGAACTGGTCTGCCAGTTGGCAGCACTCGAAACGCCGGCTAGTCTTGCGTTCCACCGCAAGGGCGCGGGCGCCGATGCAGGACTGGAATGTTACCGGGTTGAAGCCGATGGGTCTGAGACCGGCTGGCAGGCAAAATATTTTTTCGAATTTGGCAGCAGCGAGGGATCGCAGCTGAAGGAATCCTTCGATAACGCGGTCCTTCATCACCCAGATCTCGCACTTTTCATCGTCAGCATGCCGTTCAACCTGCCGGATGGGCGGGTCGCAAACCGCAAGTCGCAAAAGGATCGCTGGAACGATTGGGTAGCGGCACGCGCCAAGGCCATCTTGCCGCGTGTCGTCACGATCGAGCTGTGGGATGAGACCCAGCTGATCGAGCGTCTGACGCGCACCGATCCGCGCTATGCCGGCCGTCGCCGCTACTGGTTTGATTTACTGCATTTCACGCCCGACTGGTTCCAGACGCGCTTCGACATCACCCGCGCTGCGCTCGGCAAGCGCTATACCCCAGAACTCAATATTGAGCTCCCGGTTCGCCGCGGGCTGTTCGCGATCGCACGCGATCCCACCTTTATCGAGGACCTCTGCGAGCTGGCCGACGATATAGATGCGGCGCGGCACCGCGGGGCCGACGATATTGCCAAATTGCTTGCGGATGGTCCCGCCGCTGCGCCCGCCTCTGGGCTCGATGCTGCGTTTCGCGCAATCAGTCTGAGTATCCGGACGAGCACTATGGGGCCGGCCGATATTATACCCTTCGACCTCTGGTTGCAGGCGGTCGATCAAGCCAGCACGACCCTGGGCAGTTGCGCAGCTGAGGTCTGGAATTTGCGCAGCCAGAGTGCCGGTGATCGAGATCCCATCCAGCGCGGACATCACTACATCAATCAGCTCTACGAGGCGCTTCACACCGTCACCGAATCGATAAACCGGCACGAGGCGCGACTGGCGAACGCTCACCGCCTGCTCGTGACCGGCGAAGCAGGCGTAGGCAAGTCGCACCTGCTGGCCGATGTGGCACATCACCATATCAAGCATGGCTATCCGGCAGTGCTGGTGGTCGGCGGGAGCTTTGTCGATGGCGAAATCTGGCGTCAGGTCCGCGATCAGCTCGGGCTGACCACTGTCAGCCCGGACGAGCTGCTTGGCGCGCTTGATGCCGCTGGAGAAGCGGCGGGCACGCGTGCGCTGATCATGATCGATGCGATCAATGAGCGGGGCGGGATCGCGATTTGGAAGGATCGTCTGGCCGCTTTCTTGGCGACAGCGGACCGGTTCCAGCATGTGGCGGTGGTCCTGTCATGCCGCACGACCTTTCTTCCCTACATTGTCGCGGATATCGACGAAAACGTGCTGCCGCGGCTCCCTCATCCGGGCTTTGCGGGGCGGGCGGCGGAGGCTGCACAGCGTTATCTCGACCAGCGCGGGATCGTGCGCATGGCGGCACCCAATCTGTCGCCGGAATTCGAAAACCCGTTGTTCTTGCGCACCTGCTGCGATGCGCTGGAGCGCCGCGGCGAGAGCGAGCTTCCCCGCGGGCTCGCTGGCGTGTCGGGCGTATTCGACTTCTATTTCGGGGCCGTCTCGGAAGCGATCACGGCAAGGATGGGCCTGTTTCCCCGGCTTCGGATCATTGAACAAGCGCTGAGTGGCATCACTGCCGCAATGGTCGCCGCTCGGAGCGGCCATCTGCAGATGAATGCTGTGCACGCGCTCCTCGAAGGGCTTCATCCCTCGCAGAACAAGGCCGAGCAAAGCCTGTTTTTCCAACTCGAGAATGAAGGCGTCTTGACGGTCGAACCAGAGGTCGATGGTCAGGTCATCACCGAGATGGTCCGCTTTACGTTCGAGCGTCTGAGCGACCATTGCATCGCACAGGCTTTGCTCGACGCCGAAGTCATCGCCAACGATCCGGCTACTGCTTTTGCGCAAGGTAGCGCGCTGCGCGATTATGTCATGGGACAAAACGCGTATCGCTTCGCCGGAATCGCTGAAGCCTTCGCTGTCCAGCTACCCGAGCGCTACGGAATCGAGCTGCTTGATCTGATCGATGACGAATGGGCCGCTTATGACCATTTGCCGGCCTTTCGCAGCAGCCTTTTGTGGCGGCGCCAGGATGCATTCAGCGCGCGGACCGTTGAGCTGCTCGAGGAAAACGCCGACCGACTGGAGGATGATCTCTGGCTCGACACGATGATCGCGGTTGCGACCGAGCCTGCCAATGCGTTCAACGCCGATCATCTCGATCGCTGGTTGCGCCCGATGACGCTACCAGAGCGCGATGAACTCTGGTCCGTGCGCGCGACCTATCACGCCCGCGATGAAGGTAACGCGATCGACACATTGATCCAATGGGTGCTGGTCAACGGATTGAAGCCCATCGAGGAAGCGCGCGCCCGGCTGGCGGCAGTCACGCTGGCCTGGCTGACCACGCTCAGCCACCGAGCGGTTCGCGACATGGCGACGAAGGCGTTGGCGGTGCTGTTAGTAAGGCGCCGTGAGTTGGCCGCGCAGCTCATTGCCGATTTTGGCCGCCTTAACGACGCCTATGTCGTCGATCGCGTCCTTGCTGCGGCATATGGTGCGGCGACCCGCAGTCACAGCAACGAAGGCCTCGGTGCGATGGCGGACGCTGCCAATGCCGCAGTGTTTGCGGATAGCACGATCTCGCCGCACGCACTGATCCGAGATCACGCGCGAGGCATTATCGAACTGGCTGCACACCGTGGCGTCTTGCCGGCATCGGTTTCGCTCGATCGTGCCAGGCCGCCCTATCCGGCTGGCGCTCCCATTGAACTCATCGATGATGCCACGCTCGCTGGCTACGTGCAGACCTACGGCAGCGGTTCATCTTTCCACGACGACATTATCGGCTCCGCAGTCGAAGATGGTGATTTTGCGCGATACGAAATCGATCCACTCGCCAACCAGTTTCTGGAATTGCCCCGAGAAGAAGTCGGGCGGTCGAACGAGGCACGCTATGATGAATGGAGCGCGCGCGCGATCGCGGGAAAGATCGAGCGCGAGGATGCGTTGAAAGAGCTAATCAGACTTTCGGGCCAGCTGAAGGCCATGCCGTATGATTTCAACTTCTATCTCGACGATCGGCGCAACCAGGCTGACGCCAATACAGCCAAAGACGGCCCGACCCGCGACGAAGTGGAGAAGGAGCGTGACGCGGCTGCCGCAGCGTTCAGAGCACTTCTCGACGAAGCTGAGCAGCGCGACTTCGATATCTACGCCGAAGGTTGGGTGGAACGCGCGATGTGGGATTCCGACGCGCAGCCAAACCATCCCAATATAAGCCACGACATAGCGCGCCGATGGGTCGGATGGCGTGCGCATGATCTGGGGTGGACCCCAGCACGATTTGCAGTGGCCGAGCGCAACATGCAGGGCGGCGACCGCCGGGATCACCTTATCGAGCGGATCGGCAAGAAGTATCAATGGATCGCTTTTCATGAACTGACCGGGCGCCTGTCGGACATCTATGCCGTCGATGGCAGCTATCGCGACGAACCGCAGCCCTATCGGGGGCCCTGGCAGGTCGGCACCCGCGAGATGGACCCGACGATTCTGGTTACGCGCACTGAAGCCCGAGATTCGAGCAAGCAGCCTGCCACCTGGTGGTCGCCTCATGCGCCCCGGTGGCGCGAAGACCCGCCACAGGCCCGCCTCGCTTGGATGAAAGATGAAAGCCGCGACGTCCCGGACGCTGTGGCTCAGTTGGACCTCACCGATCCCGACGGCAGTCGCTGGCTGATGCTCGACCTTTCCGCGGGCCGCAATCAATCGGTCATTGATGAAGGCGAGAGTGTCATGCTGCGCATGACCTGGCACAAGATTCACTCATTGCTCGTTCCGCGCGGCGACGCCGATCGCTTGGTCAGGCTATTGCGCCGATGCGAGCGCGACCGCGACCATTTGCCCGAGATCGAGCTACCCTGGCGAGCCTACTTGGGTGAATATCCCTGGCATCCAGCTTATGATCAGATTCGCGGCGAATGGGAGATTGGCCGCCGCAAGATCGAGGCGTTCGCAACCATCGCTGACCGCTATGTCGAGCGTTCGGGCCACAATTATTCTGTCGTCGAAAGCTTCAATCTTACCATCCCTGGTCCGCGTTTAATGCGCGGGCTCGATCTGCGCTTGGCCGAGGGGCTCTCTCTTTCCTATTGCGATGCCCAAGGACGTGTTTTGTTCAAGGACCCATCCGCGGATACGCCGGGGAACAGTGGTGCCGTTGTCGATCGTACGGCGCTCAGCGCGTTTCTGGGGCGAGAGGACCTTGAGCTGATTTGGGTAATCACGGGAGAGAAGAGTGCTCATGGCGGGCGTCCACACCGAAGCGGCTGGGGTGGCCACCTCGAATATTGGGGTATCTACCGGTTCGACGGTTCAGAGATTAGCGGCGAACTCGAATTCCAGCTTAAGGGACCCGGCAAGGAGCAACTCGCAGAATTCCTTGCCTATCGTTGATAAAAGGCGGAGCGGAGTTCCCCGAACCTGAGTCCGCGGGAGCGAGCCGCTCCGCTTTAACGAGCGGCTTTCCATCCAATACGGGGAAGTGATCGCCGCGCGCTTTCGCATTCCAAGTAGTCTTCACCAGAAATCGCCAGAATGGTGTGCTGCGAGAAATCACTCCCTTCCAATTAAACCGGCTTAAAGCCGTGCGGGCGGAAATAGACCGTGTCGTCAGATGTCGTGACGGGTCATTGAGCAGCCATTCTCTCTAAGAAGGGTCTGCAATCGATTTGCTTGGCTCTTCGGGATCGCCATCACGAGGAGCCTCTCCGCCCTTGACGCGGCAACGTAGATCTTTCGGGCGTCCTCTGCGAACTCGGGACGATATGCCCCTTCAAGATGCTGAAGGATGCCCCCCGCCTTGTTGCTCGTCAGGACGACGCACACGGCAGGGAACTCCAAGCCCTTCGTCGAGTGGATCGTCCGCGTCGGATGCGCAGCGGCGGCCGGAGTGGCCAAGGCGGTCGGCAGGTCGTTGCTAGACTTCAGCCGCTGCCTGATGCCGCCGGATGTCAGGAGCCCGGGTGCCAACGCGTTGCGGGCTTTATCTAGCCACGCGTCGGCGGACATACCCGGCGTGAACTTCAGCGCCGCCGCAGCATCAATGATCTCGGGGCGCCAACGACCATCCTCCAGGCCTTCCGACAACACATATCGGTGATAGTCGCCAGCGGTTTCGATCCGCCCCTGAACCAGCAGGATCGCGCGGTGAAGATTGGACAGCGCCTCGCGCCGGTTGCCCAGGTTGAAAGAGAAGTGGAAAGCCGTGGCGGCTTTGGCGAGGACTAGGGTTTTGTGCTGCGTGTTCTTCGTGACGGGGTGCCCAATAGCCCGCGCTGCGCTCTGCAGCCTTGAAGCCAATATGGGCGCATCCGCCACCGCGATGCCATGCGACTTCACGAGTTCGCCGAACTTTACGCCGATCGCCGCCGGCACCGACGTTCCACCGTATGAGAGAACATGCATGGTAGTGGGATCGTGCTTGTGATTCCCGAGCGCCCGGTCCGGCACGCCGCGCGCCGAGGACGGCCTCAATGCGACGATCGCGGCGCATATCGCCGGCGTTGATCGAAAGTTTCCGCTCATCGGCAGCCTGTCGTCATTTTCAAAGCTCTCGGCAAACCTGTAGAGCTCGTCGGTGATCCCTCCGCGAAACTGGTAGATCGACTGGTTCGGATCGCAGATCACCTTGACGATCAGCCCGGAAATCCGAAGCCAATGCACAATCTCGAGATCGTCGGGATTGCAGTCCTGCGCCTCGTCGACAAAGATCTCTTTAAACCGGGCTGCGAGGGCTTTTCCAAGCCGTCCGGCGAAGTCTCCGTCGGCAAGCCGTCCCTTCACGCTGGCGCGTACGTCCTCAAAATCAACATGCCCCTTCGAGCGGGCTGAGGCGAGCATCCGGAGTGCGAGAGCCTCGTGCTTGGTAGCGTCTCGATTTGCGTCAAAGCCCTCCTCAGCCGCGATTTCGCGGTTCAATCTGCCTGTCTTGCGGTCGAACGCCTTTAGAGGCAGTTCCTGCATCTTCTCATAGGGCTGCACGATCCAGTCGCCCTTGTCCGGGATCAGCTGGGGCGCGACGTCGCAGCCCACCATTCCGAAGGGCGCTACGAAAAATTGCCAAAGAAAACTGTCAAACGTGCCGATGAAGCTGGGGAACAGCGGCGTCGGTAGTATCCCGAAGCTCCGGAGGCGCACCTCCAGTTCGTTGACCGCCGCGTTTGTGAACGACAGGAAGGCAACCCCGCGGCGATCCCGGCCATCCGACAGCAGAAGTCGAGCCCGCTCGACCATCGTCCGCGTCTTTCCCGCACCTGGACAGGCGGTTACAAACGCCGGGCCGTCATGCCCGATCACCGCTAGCTGCTCCTTGGTTGGCGCGTAATCTCCGCTCATTTGGCAACCAGCTGCTCGATGGCGTGCTTGATGTAGGGTGGTACTACGAACTCTTCGCCGTCCTCGATTAGTCGCGCCAGCACTTGGGCGTAGTCACCCTTTCGAGCATTCTTAAAGATGCGGTGGATCACCGCAGCCCGCTCGTCGCCAGTCAGCTTCATGGCGTCGCTCCACTTCTTCTTCGAACGCGGATGCAGTTCGAGGTAGGCCTTCTCAAGAAGGTCTGCGTTGCCCGCCTCGATCAGTTCCGACTCCAACGAATAGGTACTCGTGACCGCCGTGAAGTAGTCGATCGCGCCTAGCCCGCCGACCAGCTTCTCCAAGGCCTGCCTCCTCCTTTCACCTGGAATCAGCCCGTAATCGTCGTCGGCGGCGGCCTCGATCTCGGAGACCTCCTCGGCGTCGTGGGCCGGCGCCGCGGTCCCTTCATTCGGAACGTCACCCTCTCCCTCGTCCTCCGTGTCCTTTTGCAGCCCCCTGTCGCCATCGGTCATCACGACGACGCGGTCGGCAATCCGCGCACCCTCAAGTTCGGTCAGGAGAAGAGTCACGTATGGCGCGAAATCGACGCCGTCGATGGGAATAAACACGGCAGACCTGAAGAGCCTGAGCTTCTCCGGGTGGTCCTTCAGGACGTGGCGCTTGGCAATGGCCGGCAGCAGCAGCGCCTCGGCTATCCCTTCAACGAGCAGTGCCCGTCCGCCGAACAAGAGAGCCGCCTTTGTCACATCAAGGTAGCGATCGACCTTGCGACGATCGAGATCCTTAAGCGGCATGTTGGCCAGAGACAGGCACCGTGTCGCACGACGCGGCACGACGGCCGATATCGCCTCGGCGACGGACTCCGCGGCCGCCTTGCCATCGGCACCCGCCTCATGGCCAAGAACGTCTTCGATGATGCTGGCGTCTATTGATCCCGGTCCGGGCGGCTTAGCCACTCCCGCGGTGCCAGCCGACGCTATCACCGACTTGAATACCACCAGCCTATCGCTGCTGACCCAAGCCGAGAGGTTCGGCGAATGCGTTGCCACAACCACCTGCAGCTCGCCCGCGGGACCGTGGTCGGTCGCGAGGCTCTTCCGCGACTGCTCCGCCTGCTCGCGCAAGAACGACAGAACCGCGGCCTGCAGTTGCGGATGAAGATGCGCCTCCGGCTCCTCTACGAGGAACAGTGTCAGATCCGTGCTTCGGACCTTCTCCAACTCGACCGCAATGATCGCCATGAAAAGCAGGTTCGCGTAGCCATGCCCGGAGTATCGCAAATCCTCTGGATCGACGCCGTGATCGGCGAGCTTGAACCGCAAATCGCGGGCGATGTCGATCAACCCCTCGTCCGACGCGAAGCCCAGCGTCGCGGCCTGCCGGCGCACGCCGCTCGTCAAAGCCGAAAGGCCCTTCTCCACGGCATCGTCGACCTTGACCAGCACATCGTGCCTACGCGTCCGTGAAAGCTGCTTTGCAAGATCAGAGGCGGACGTTCCCTCGAGGAAGTGGTTCAAGAGGGCCATGATGCGAGTCGGGTTACCAGATGCAAGGGCTCGCTTTGCGTCGCGCAGCGTCGGCAGATAGACGTGTCGGACCATGTCATGACAGTTCGGTTCGGGTGCGTTTCCGTCCTTGCCGGCCCACAGCTGCGGTCTCGCCCCCTGCCGACTACCATCGAAGCGCAGGCCGAAGCAGGCATTCGTCAGACCGGCATCGGTGGCTGCAGAGATTAGGCGCCCCTGCTGGCCCACCGAGAGTTCCGCAAAATGCGCCTCCAGTTCGAATTGAGCGGCGCCGCACTGGAAGCGGACATCGGTGGGCTCGCAGTAAATCTCCCGACGACCACCCAGCGGGAGCGTCAGCAGGCGGATCGCGTCGATCGCATTGCTCTTCCCACCATTGTTCTCGCCGACTAGGACCGTCAGGTCCCTCTGCAGTTCGAGATGGGCATCGTCGAAGGAACGAAAGTTAGCCAACTTGACGCGCTTGAGAAACATCGATCCCCCTCTTCTATTGGTACGCATAGACGAGCGGCAATTCATCGGCGAGAGTGATGTGAAAGCGATCCGAACGGGATCAGACCGAAGCTGCGCGCGAGCCCAGCCCGACCGCCTGCGGTTACACGATCGACCTTGGAGGCAATCGGTTTGGACGGGGAGCAACTCACAAGCATCTGGAACCAGCGCGAAATCCCGGTGATCCTTCGCAGGACCGGGAAGGGAGAGCTGCTGCGGCTACGGCTTCCATATGCGGAGACAAACCGGTCCTGGCTCCACAACAACCGACGCACCTCGCCCGCATGGAATACCGGCAAGCGCTGCTGGGAGATACCCAAAGCCTGGTTCAACGACTTCGTGGAACGTGCGCTTACGACCTTCGGCGCCGTCTATGTGATCCAGCCCTACCGTGAGCAGGAGAATTGCTCCCCCGCTTGCCTCAACGCGGTCGGACACGAGTGCCAGTGCTCCTGCATGGGACGCAACCATGGAGCCGGCAATGACGGAAGTTGGTTCGAGATATCCGAAACGTTCGCCACGCGGTGGGGCGATCAGACGCTCGCCTGCCGCCTCATGAGGACGCGCCAGAATGTCGGATGAGGTCCAGATCAGCCCGCCGGGCGACTCAGGTATCCTGCATCTGACAGGCTTGAAACCACGAGATGTCTGAGCACCACGACCCTAGCCCTGCCGCATCGGCACCGACCGATGCTGAGCTCGACGACGTGGTCGCCGACCTCCAGCGCTCCATACAGGAGTGGGCGACCCGCCATGAGCTATGGTTCGACTGTGGCTTCCAGACCTATGCCGATCGGATCGATGGTCAGCCTGGGGAAACACCCGTGGTCACGATCCTGCACTTCGACGGCGATCTCGGACGCGCCCTCGACGGCGAGTTCGAAGGTCTCGACATGGATTTCTTCGAGCTGCTCCAGCGTCAGGGCTTCTGGTATGAGCGGAGCGACAGCGTCAGCGCGCACATATACCCCGAAGACGACAGCCCGCTGCTTCGACCCTTTGTCGATCGCGAGAACTGGCAATGGGTGTGCGGGCTGGTCCAACAGGACGTCGCGGACGTCCACGAAGAGCTATATTCGCACTTTGCGAAGCGCCCGGAGGACCTGCACCGCCTCACCTGGCGCGAGTTCGAGACGCTGCTGTTCCGCATCTTTCAGGCCCAGGGCTTCACCTGCGAGCTGGGCCCCGGCTCGAACGACGGCGGCATCGACGTCCGGGTGCTCCAGAGGGATCCGCTGGGCGACATTCTGACGCTGGTGCAGGCCAAGCGATACGCCCCGAGAAACAAGATTGACCTGTCCGCGGTCGCCGCGCTGCATGGCGTGGCCGACGTCGAAGCGGCCCAGAAGAGTATCTTCGTGACGACCTCCGACTACCTCCCCTCGGCGCGGAAGTTCGCCGGCCGGACTAGCATCCCCATGACACTCGCCACCTCCGCCGACGTGCGCGACTGGTGCAGGGACGCGAGGGACGGGATCATCCGCGACAAGTCGAAGCTGGTCACGCCCCAAGCGGTTTCCACGCTCATCGATCGCCTCGCGCCTAAGGATCCGCGCATCGTCCACGCACGAACAGGCTACACCGTCATCATGAACCAGTTCGCGCTCGTCCTGAAGGAGACAAGGCACGCGGCGCTGCTGATGGCGATCCCCTCCCGGACCATATCGGACGATGGCTTCGGGCAGAGAGGTAGCGAAGTGCCTGAGATCGGACCGGCATGCCTTGACCACCTGACGGCCGACACCGTCTTTCGCGCGAAGAAGTCCGTCCGCGACAGCGATGTCACCTATTGGGACGGTCAGAACCTGTATTCGGCATGGGATGGCACCCCAGCCCTCTTCGACCTCTGCGACTGACACCGTTCCGCTTCCAAGTAAGCGTGGTCAGCAGGCCGCCTTGCGGTAGCGCCGGTAGGCAGGATGCTTGTCGCCTTTGACGAGGGCGCGGGCGGTGCGGGAAGTTATCGGTTCTACGACTGGTCATACGAGCACTCGTATGAC